>Ga0156087_1071_pt1 | contig 1173 bp, 3 predicted proteins | sample RifCSPlowO2_02_FD_107740 | JGI IMG/M metagenome (GOLD analysis project Ga0156087, IMG submission 107740) | Burkholderiales bacterium RIFCSPLOWO2_02_FULL_57_36 | reverse complement strand
CACAATGTGTACCGGGGGCGCATGGCCTATTGGGCCCAGTTTTACGAGCGCATTTTCAACTTCCGCGAAATCCGCTTCTTCGACATCAAGGGCGAGTACACCGGCCTGACCAGCAAGGCCATGACCGCACCGGACGGCAAAATCCGGATTCCATTGAACGAAGAAGCGGCGGGCAGTGGCGGCCAGATTGAGGAGTTCCTGATGCAATTCAACGGCGAAGGCATCCAGCACATCGCCTTGCTGTCCGATGACCTGATTGCCACGCTGGACAGCCTGAAAAAAGCCGGCATTCCCCTGATGACCGCACCACCCGCCACCTACTACGAAATGCTGAGTGAACGTTTGCCAGGCCATGGGGAAGACGCCCAGGCGCTGCAATCGCGCGGCATTTTGCTGGATGGCAGCTCCGCCGGTGGCGAGCGCCGCCTGCTATTGCAAATTTTTTCCCAAACCTTGCTGGGGCCGGTTTTTTTTGAGTTCATCCAGCGCAAGGGTGACGACGGCTTTGGCGAGGGCAACTTCAAGGCCTTGTTTGAGTCCATGGAGCGCGACCAGCTGCGCCGGGGTGTCATCCAGGGTGATAAGGTTTGATCATGCAAAAGCTCAATTCCACGCAAGTGGCCGAGATGCTGTTCACGCTACCCGGCTGGAGCCATGACGCACAGCGCGAGTCCATCAGCCGCACCTATGTGTTTGCCGATTTCATGCAGGCGTTTGCGTTCATGACCCAGATCGCGATGGCGGCTGAAAAACACAACCACCATCCTGAATGGTCCAATGTGTACAACCGCGTGTCCATCACCTGGACCACCCACGATGTCAACGGCCTGAGCGGCAACGACATCGCCATGGCCCAGCTGTGTGATCGGGCCTGTGCGGCCTACGCGCAGGCTTCTTCATCCACCTGAGCGGGGCAAGTGATGGAACCCCTCGCTGAAAAAACCAAACACGGCCTGGCTGCAGGCCCCGCAGCCGCACCCCAGCGCCCGGACTGGACCGTGGACCAGGGCTGGAGCGACTACACCCCCGCACAGCACGCGGTCTGGAAAACCCTGTTCGAGCGCCAGACCCAGCTGCTGCCAGGCCTGGCCTGCGATGCCTTTGTGCAGGGCATGCAAAACCTGCCCATCACGGCCGAGCGCATCCCCAACTTTGAGGAACTGTCGGAAACCC
>Ga0156087_1005_pt2 | contig 1489 bp, 2 predicted proteins | sample RifCSPlowO2_02_FD_107740 | JGI IMG/M metagenome (GOLD analysis project Ga0156087, IMG submission 107740) | Burkholderiales bacterium RIFCSPLOWO2_02_FULL_57_36 | reverse complement strand
AAGAGTTGCCTCGTATCGCCGAAGCGCGCGAGCAGGGCATGATTACGCCGGAGCAGGCGGCACAACTGCAACGCGATTACGCGCTGCGCCGCAAGGTCATCATGGTGGATGATTTCGCGCCGGAGGAATTGCGCTCGGGTGTGTCAGAATGATGCCGGAAATTGTTGTGAGAGCCAAAGATGAGGGTATTTGATGAGTAAATCCGCTTCCGACCTCTTTATCGTTGATAACAGTGACGCCGACTGGAAAGTTCGCTCCTACATCAAGGACTGGTGCGAACTTTCCAAGGCCATAGACATTGCCACGGGTTATTTTGAAATTAGCGCGCTGCTGGCGCTTGATGAAAAATGGCAAGCGGTGGATCACATCCGCATCCTGATGGGCGACGAGGTGTCGCTGCGCACCAAGCGTGCTTTCGAGCAAAGCCTCAAAAAGATTAGCGGGCGGCTGGATTCAAGCCTCGAAAACGAAAAAGCGCAAAACGATTTCCTGAAAGGTGTACCGGCTATCGTTGAGGGCATCCGTTCCGGCAAGATTCAGTGTCGCGTCTCGCGCAAGGACAAGTTTCACGCGAAGGCGTATCTAACACATGGCCGCGCAGCGGTAATCGGCTCGTTCGGCCTGGTGGGCTCTTCCAATTTTACTTATCCTGGCCTCACCGACAACGTCGAACTCAACGTCCAGATACGCGGCCCGGAAGTAGGGCTGTTGCAAGAATGGTATGAGCGCCACTGGAACGAAGCAGAAGATGTCACGCCTGAACTGCTCAAGACGATTGAACGTCACACGCGCGAATACAGCCCGTTTGAGGTTTGGGGCAAAGCGTTGGATGAACTCATGCGCGGCCACGAACTGACGCCGGATGAATGGGATCAGCGCCAGTCCAAGATATTCCCCATCCTCGCCAAATACCAGCAGGACGCTTACAAAAAACTCATTCAGATTGCCGACCGCTTTGGCACGGCTTTTCTATGCGATGGTGTCGGCCTCGGCAAAACCTTTGTCGGCCTGATGCTGCTTGAGCGCATGGTGGTGCGTGAAGGCAAGCGTGTGGTTTTGTTCGCGCCCAAAGCTGCGCGGGAGGATGTATGGGAAAGCGCCATCCGGCGTTACCTGCCGCACCTCAATAGCGGCTTTGTTAATTTCGTCCTCTATAACCACACCGACTTGCAGCGCAAAGGTCACTGGCAACGTGACATCGAATTAACCCTGCGAGATGCCGACATCGTGTTGATAGACGAAGCCCATCACTTCCGCAACCCCGGCATCAAGGGGGAAGGTGAAAAGGAAGCATCCCGTTACCGGGTGCTCCAGCAATATATGCAATCGGGTGACCGCGCCAAGCAGCTCTTTATGCTCACCGCGACGCCAGTCAACAACACCATTCACGATTTTCGTCACATGATCGAACTGGCCGGAAACGAGGCGGTATTTGCCTCGCAGCTCGGCATCCACAACCTGCGCGCCCACTTCAACCAGTTGGAAAAGC
>Ga0156087_1116_pt2 | contig 2385 bp, 2 predicted proteins | sample RifCSPlowO2_02_FD_107740 | JGI IMG/M metagenome (GOLD analysis project Ga0156087, IMG submission 107740) | Burkholderiales bacterium RIFCSPLOWO2_02_FULL_57_36 | reverse complement strand
GCTGATTGCTCGGCCAAAAGGCCAAGTGACGATCGGACATCGATAATCCCAATACTTATTTTTTCAATTCCAGGTACCGCGCCAGTTCCAGCTTGGCAATGGCATTGCGATGCACTTCATCCGGACCGTCGGCAATGCGCAGGGTGCGGGAACTTGCATAGGCTTGCGCCAGGCCGAAATCGGTAGTAACACCGCCGCCGCCGTGCGCCTGGATTGCCCAATCGATTACCTGGCATGCCATGTTCGGCGCGGCGACCTTGATCATCGCGATTTCCTTTGCCGCCGCCTTGTTGCCGACGGTATCCATCATGTGCGCTGCATTGAGCACCATGAAACGCGTCTGGTCGATCATGATGCGGGCATTGGCGATGCGTTCGCGTGTGACACCCTGATCGGCCACCGGCCTGCCGAACGCGATACGCTTGAGCGAACGCTTGCACATTTTTTCCAATGCACGCTCCGCCTTGCCGATCAAACGCATGCAGTGATGGATGCGGCCCGGTCCGAGGCGGCCTTGCGCGATTTCAAAGCCGCGTCCCTCGCCTAACAAGATATTGCTTGCCGGTACACGCACATTTTCAAAACGCACTTCGGCATGGCCATGCGGTGCATCGTCGTAGCCGAACACCGGCAGATGACGCAGCACGGTCACGCCCGGTGTATCCATCGGCACCAGGATCATCGATTGCTGGCGATGGCGGTTGCTGTTTTGCGGATCGCTCTTGCCCATGAAAATCAGAATTTTGCAGCGCGGGTCATTGGCGCCGGAGGTCCACCATTTCTGGCCGTTGATCACGTAGTCATCGCCGTCGCGCTCGATACGCGCTTCGATATTGGTCGCGTCCGAAGACGCCACATCCGGTTCGGTCATCGCAAATGCAGAACGAATTTTCCCTTCGAGCAAAGGCTTCAGCCATTGTTCCTTATGTTCTTCCGTGCCGTAACGCACGATCGTTTCCATATTGCCGGTATCCGGCGCCGAGCAATTCATCGCTTCCGGTCCAAGATGGGAGCGGCCCATGATTTCGCACAAAGGTGCGTATTCGAGATTGGTCAATCCGGCGCCAAGTTTGGATTCGGGCAGAAACAGATTCCACAGGCCCGCCGCACGCGCTTTCTCTTTCAGCTCTTCGACAATCTTGGTCGGCACCCACGGATTGCCATTCTTGCGCGCCGCATCCATTTCCGCTTCGAAAATCGGTTCGGATGGATAGACATGCTCATCCATGAAAGCGGTAACACGTTTTTGCAGGTCCTTGACCTTGTCGGAGTAAGTGAAATCCATTTGCTGTCCTTGATTAAGTTTTACTTAAAATGCGAAGGGGAACTACGTAATGTTCAATGATGATTTGCCTGGATGCGCTCTACCAGTCGCCATGCCTGTTCGGCAAGCGGACGTGTACGCTTGCCGGTCTCCGCCGCGTCCGCGCTGGCTGCATTGCCAAGCAGCGCACGCTTGACGATGCCTTGCAAAATGCCGACCAGGCGGAACATATTGAAGACCATATAGTATTCCCAGTCGGTTTTTGAAATCTCGCTGCGCCCGGTGCGGCGGCAATATGCCGCGACGTATTCTTCTTCGGTCGGGATGCCGAGCTCCTTCAACGGTACTCCGGCCAGACCGCGGGCGGACATGCGCCATGTCATGCAGTGATAAGCGAAATCGGCCAAGGGGTGGCCAAGGGTCGACAATTCCCAATCCAGCACCGCGAGAATGCGTGGCTCGGTCGGATGGAAGATCACATTGTCGATGCGGAAGTCGCCATGGACAATACTGGTTTCATCCGCGGCTGGAATGTTTTTCGGCAACCACTCGATCAGGTTTTCGACCGCTTCGATACGCTCCGTTTCCGACGCGCGATATTGCTTGGTCCAGCGCGCCACCTGGCGTTCCAGGTAGTTGCCGGGTTTGCCGTAGCTGCCCAGGCCGACCGCTTCGTAATCCACCTTATGCAGTGCCGCGATCACGCGGTTCATTTCGTCGAACAGCGCAGCGCGCTCCGCCGGTTCGAACCCCGGCAATGCCGAATTCCAGAGAATGCGGCCCTGCACATAATCCATGATGTAAAACGCGCTGCCGATCACGGAGTCGTCTTCGCAGAGTGCGTAGGATTTGGCGACCGGCACGTCGGTGTTTGCCAATGCGGTAATCACCCGGTACTCGCGGTCGACCGCATGCGCCGACTGAAGCAATGTACCGGGCGGCTTGCGCCGCAACACATACTGCTTGTTGCCTGCCGTGAGTAGATACGTGGGATTGGATTGGCCGCCTTTGAATTGCTCGACTGTCAAACCGCCGCTGAAACCGTCGACATGCTGGCGCATGAAATCGGCCAGACGAGCAATATCGAACGCGTGCTGCGCGGCGACCGGACGGGTGCCGGA
>Ga0156087_1100_pt1 | contig 4151 bp, 4 predicted proteins | sample RifCSPlowO2_02_FD_107740 | JGI IMG/M metagenome (GOLD analysis project Ga0156087, IMG submission 107740) | Burkholderiales bacterium RIFCSPLOWO2_02_FULL_57_36 | reverse complement strand
TGATTCGACTGGGGCCCTCCACATATTGGAATGTAAAGGTACACAAACGAGTCGGGGTTACTTGTCAAAGGCTCTGGAGAAAGGCGTCGCCCAAAAAAATAACTTGTCAAACGGTGGGATTTTTTCATCATGTATGGTGGGTGGGATATACCTACCAAGTTTCAAAGGACGAAAAGACGCTGAGATTGTGTTTGTCGATCCAGATCCGGCTGTCATAAGTGCGAAATTTGAACGCTTGGGGAAGGAAGAGGTTGCAAAGGCCGTTCGTCGCGTATCGCTGGCAAAAACGTTGGCATCAGCCGGTCTAATTCATACAGCCACGACAATAATGCGCGGCAAAGTGAGTGACATTGACAAGGAGTTATTGCGACGTGATGGTTTTAGCGAACTGGAGCATTCGGGATACAAGCTTACAAGCCGTCAATTTTGGGAAAGAACCCTGCAGTTCGAAACTTATGAGCCCGTGGATTCAACGCGCGATCAGCTTGCACCCACAACTATCAAAGTGACAACCAGAATTCCGGCGGGCTTGATCACGAACTTTCGCGAATCACTTAGCAACAAGGGAGCGTTGCCAGCAAAGGAAGTTGACGGTTGGGTAGACGGCATTGTCAGGGAACGACGGCGTGAGAGGATGGCGTCAGTCACGGTTCCACCCGCGGCCAAAGATCAGAAGGTGGAAACTATAAATCGCCCCGTCTCCAGTACGTGGTCGGAACTCGTCGATGTTTCTGAGGCAGGTAGTCGGGGCTGGTCCACCGGGATGGGCTTTGAGTTTTTGGTTTCGACGAAAATAGTGGGGCAATGACATTGCAAGTAACGTAACAAAAAAGCGGGTGAGAAGTACCATCCAGAGTATTCCGATGTTCTAACAGGATGGTGCATTTGATGGAAGATCACCATACCAACGCCAAGCGCAGTACCGATGCACGACTGGAGCACATAAATGTCCCCGCTGGAGATGGCTACACGCGATGGCACACTATCAGCCGGCACCGCGATCCCAATAGCCTCAGGTCTGCTGATGACCTGCACGTTGACGTTCCTCCCACGCAAAGCCGACTTCACCAAACGCTCGATCTGTGCAAGCGGAAGCTGTTTTTCTGGCGCTGAATATCGGTGGTGGCACTTGTTCCACTGGCACCCCCGCTATTGAGGCAGGGGACATTAAAAGTCTGGGACCAATCGATGATGGAAACCATAGTGTTTCCCATGTGCCGGATGAATATCCCATTTGAAAACAATCAAATGCACCAAGGCATCATCGCCCGGTAGTGTTTAGGTTGGCGCTGCACTGTATCAAAACAGCCACGGCTTGAAAAACATATTGGGCCTGAATCAAGACCGTAAGCGGGTGGCCAATACACATTGACAGCGCTGCTGCCTTGATGGCACGAGGTCGAAGTTAAGGATTTGTCGGTTGCCAACGATGAGGCAGCAATTCTTCGATCTGGCTGTTCTTCTGCGTAGGCAGGCGAGCCAGTACATCCTTCAGATACGCATACGGATCATGCCCGTTGAGCTTGGCACTTTGAATCAAGCTCATCACCGCAGCCGCACGCTGGCCCGCACGCAGGGAGCCGGCGAACAACCAGTTGTTGCGACCGATGGCGATGGGGCGAATCTGATTCTCGATCCAGTTGTTATCGATTGGCAATTGCCCGTCATTGAGAAACTGCGTGAGCGCACCCCAGCGCTTAAGGCTGTAATCAAGTGCCTTGGCGGTAGCTGATCCATCCGTGATTTTTTGGCGCTGCAACAGCATCCATTGGTGAAACGCATCAGCCAGTGGTTTTGATTCTCTTTGCCGGATTTGCAGGCGTTCATCAGCGCTGAGATGCTTGACTTCACGCTCCACGTCATAGAGTTGACTGATATACGCACAAGCCTGCCCTGCAATCTGGCTCTTGCTGCTGACATGCAGATCAAAGAACTTGCGCCTTGAATGCGCCATGCATCCGGCCTCCGTGATGCCACTGACAAATCCCGCTTTGTAACCAGCGTAATCGTCGCAAACCAGACTGCCTTTCCATTTACCCAGGAATGTTCTGGCATGTTCACCGGCACGAGATTCGCAGAAGTCGTAGACCACCGCTTTCAAATCCTCAAATGCTCCGGGCGCGTACGCCCAAAGATAAGCCCGGTGTGTCTTTTTGTTGCCTGGTTTGAGCATCTCCACCGGCGTTTCATCGGCATGCAGGACCAAGTGGCTGAGAACTTCGCCCTTGAGTGCATCGACCAGCGGCTGCAATTGCACGCCACAAATGCCCACCCATTGCGCCAGGGTCGAGCGCGGCAGCGCCACACCGGCACGTCCAAAGATGCGTTCCTGACGGTACAGCGGCAAGTGGTCGCTGTACTTGGCCACCAGCACCTGGGCCAGCAAGCCCGCAGTGGGAATGCCTTTGTCAATGATTTGAGCGGGCACTGGTGCCTGGACAAGGGTTTCGCATTTGGTACAGGCCCACTTGCCACGAATATGCTGCTCCACCGTGAACACGCCCGGTGTGTAGTCCAGCTTCTCTGAGACATCTTCGCCGATGCGTTTGAGTTGGCAGCCACAGCCGCAGGTGGTGGAGTCAGGTTCGTGATGTATGTCTACGCGGGGCAGTCCTGCAGGAAGGGCTGCACGTTTGGGTTGCTGACGGGGTTGGGTGTCGGTCTTTGCAGCCGGTGCCAGCTCTTTGAGCTCTTGCTCGATGGCGGCAATGTCGGCGTCAATCGTCTCGTCGAGCAAACTGACCTGGCCAGCATTAAGCAGCTCGCTTGAGCGCCCGAACTTCCAGCGTTTGAGCGTGGCCAGCTCGTGTGTGAGCTTGTCGATCTTGGCCTGGCGGTACAGGATGTCGCTGTCTTTGGCGGCGATCGCCGCCGCGTGCTGCTGGCTTTGTTGTGCAATCTTTGCAATCAACCCTGGGATGAGTTCGCGCAGTTGTTCTGCGTTCAGATTCTGGAGTGATTCAAGGGCTTCGACCATGCACAGTAGTGTGCCCGAGGGAAGTATTTTTTGCTATTGGCGCATCCCCCAATTGACTCAAAAAAGATAGTGCATGAACATTGCGCAGTGGTCGTTTGCGACTGATTTATATCCTATTGCCACCTGAATAAAACCTCACACGACGGTGATAATTCCGCCCTCGCCCATGCGGCTCCAGGGTAAGCCCAGAACCAGAGCGTCAAGTTGTGGGCGACTCAAATTGACCTGTATTTGGGCATCTGGAGCTGGCCAGACAAAGCGGCCAAGATGCAGTCGTCTGGCGGCCAACCAGAATCCAATTCCATCATGCACCAGCACTTTCATGCGGTTGGCTCGTCGATTGGCAAAGAGGTAGGCGGTGTGCGGGTGGGCTGCACCGAAGACTTTGACAACCCGTGCCAGGCAAGAGTCGATGCCGGCGCGCATGTCCAGGGGTTCTGTGGCGAGCCACACGGCGTCCACTCGGATCATGCCAGCACCTCGCGCAGCCATTGTGCGCATTGGATCGATGCCTGTAGGGGCCAGTGAACGTGCACGGTGGTGGTGCCGTGCTGGAGTTCAATGCGGATGTCAGCTTGTGGGACTGTAGGTGGTGGGTCAAATTTGACGGGTATGAAGGCGGCTTGTGTGTGAACTGATGCCAATGCTGTCGAACCTGCCGGCGCATCAAATTTGTTGTGCTGTGCAGACTCGACCATCCAGCGACGAACCATGTTGGCGTTCAGGCCATTGGCCAGTGCGATTGCAGCAGTCGAGACTCCGGGCTCAAGGCAAGCCGTTACGACTTCGTGCTTGAATTTGTCGCTGTAGCGTCCACGACGGCGACCAGGCGCTGGCATTTGAATCTTTGGATTTGGAGTGTTCATGTGTCCACCTGTGTTGAAGTGGACACGATGGTCTTAAGAATTTCCACTCCCCGCAAGATGACTTCGCCACCCGCTTACTCAAGACCGTCAGCACTGGGCAGAAAATCGGCTGGGTTGGAGGGTATCAAAGGCAAACCGGGGGAACAAATGGGGGAACAATAAGACTATATGCGTAGTGAAACCAAGCATTCATGCGGGTTTCAACGCATCTTTCAATAGACGCCAGCCCACCATATCCCCTGACGAAGGCCGCTAACGACATACAGTTAGCGGCTTTTTTCTTTGGTAAATCAATCACTGACAGTACA
>Ga0156087_1083_pt1 | contig 5167 bp, 5 predicted proteins | sample RifCSPlowO2_02_FD_107740 | JGI IMG/M metagenome (GOLD analysis project Ga0156087, IMG submission 107740) | Burkholderiales bacterium RIFCSPLOWO2_02_FULL_57_36 | reverse complement strand
TGCGCGATACCGATGCGCCCGGCGCAAGCGCTTCCTGCACAATCAGACGTTTGTGCTCGGCGGTGAAAAACCGGCGCTTCGGTTTGGAGGAATTGGGTAAGGTAGAGGTGGTTAGCATGGTGTCCGCTATCAAATGGCGGACACCATCGTGCGTCAGATCGGCCTTAGCGTCCAGACGGTACTCAGAAGACGCTTACGTTGAGTCCGCAATCATAATATTAGAACTTAGAAGTACTATCTTTAAATTAAAGCTTAGAATGTTGCGAATCGCTTGAAACTGACCCACCTTTTTCATCGACATTTGCCCCGCCTTTTTTGCGCGAATTACGCTGCCAGTATGGATCCGTCGTCGATCACGCGGGTCAATGTTGGATGAAATTGTTTGCCTGAAGTGGATCAGTTTTGGGCGATCGTCAACAGGGATCGGGTTCTAACTTTATTCGTTCCCGATCTATAGAGGCCCCAATTGGTATTGGATTAGGCCGTACATATCTGGGGCATATCTGGGGCAATTTGAGGCATATTCCAGCCCATGAAAGACAATGCGTTACAAGACGATGTCTGGTAACGCATTGATTAGCAACCGTATTTGATTGTCTACGGTTGTATGTGATGGTGGAGGCGGCGGGAATCGAACCCGCGTCCAAAGGTACTCTACAGACAGTTCTACATACTTAGTGCTGCCATTTGATTTAACCCTGCCGACGCGGACGCACACGCTTCGTCAAGACGAGTCACCTATGTTTAACGTTACGCCAAGTAACCCGACGCACCGCGATTCCCTGTATATGACTCTACTGCTGTTGCCAGCCCACCCCAGGGAAGAAGTGGTGTAGAGCTAGAAAGTTCTTAGGATTCTAGAGATTTACGCTGCGAGAGCGTAAGATTCATCGTTTGCATTTAAGCATTTCCGGCTGTATTTACGAGGTAACCAGTCCTCGGTATGCCCTGCGCTGCTTTGCAACCCCTGTCGAAGCCAGGTCGCCCCCATTAAGCAGTAACCCTATTGTAGTCCTATATGGGTATTCGGGTCACCGGTTCAAGCCCCTTTTACGCAGTCTTCAAAATTGCCTTTCGCGGCATCCCACATCAATCTTCAGCCCGTATGTCGCGGCGCTGACGGCCAACAGCCGTCCTGACCCAAACCCGGTTCACCCGAAATCCGGGGTCGTCACCAACTCCCGACAAAAACGTGCGGCGCGATGTGCGTTTTAGCCTCCATCGCGCAAACAATGGCGGTGTATAAAAACACCAAGTCCCGCCATGGCAACGTAACGCGTTGACTATAAAGGGAATTCTCCAAACACCCTTGCTGCGACGCACAAAAAAATATACTTCAGGCCGCCGGCATCAGTCAAAAGCATCGCCGGCAAGCCTAAATGTCGCGTCAAAATTCATCTAAGTCATTGATTATAAAAGAATATATTTCCTGTTTTCATTGCTGGCACGGAGCATGCCTATATGTTGCTGTACACAAAACACAACCGAGAGTTTGCAAAATGAACGCGAAAGCCAAAATCCTGATAGTCGATGACGAAGAAGTAGTCCGACTCAGCTATTTGAGAATCCTCGCCGGAATGAACTGCAACGTGCAAGCGGTAGGGACCTGGATGCAGGTATCCCAGCTCATGCAGCAAGAGCCATTCGATGTCGTGCTGCTCGACTTGCGCATGCCGGGAATGGACGGCATTACGGTTCTCAAATTGATCAGGCAGTGCTGGCCGGATAGCCACGTGATCATCATTACCGGATATCCGACGATTGAGTCGGTCAAGGAAGCGGTAACGCTGGGCGCGTACGACTATCTGACTAAACCGGTAGGTCCGGACCAGGTGATCGATGCAACCAACAGCGCCATGCTGCACAAACAATGGGCTCTGCATGACGACGCGAGGCCCCGTATGTATGAAGCGAATCAAGTTCGAGGTTAAGGCTGCATCCGGCAATCTTGCTGAATAAGCCGATTTTTTCAGGAGAATATCATGAGTGCATTACGCAAAGTGTTGGTGGTCGATGACGACCCAGTGGTTGGCCTTAGCTTCAACCGTGTCCTTTCCGATAAGGGCTATATCGTGATCACGGCCGAGAATGGCTACGACGCATTGATGAAGCTGCAACAGGAAAAGTACGACGTCGTCTTCACCGATATCCGCATGCCCAGCATGGATGGCCTTGAGGTTGCCGAACGCGTCAAGGCAAGACAACCATGGACACCGGTGGTCATCGTCACGGGGTATGGCACCACGGCCAATGAAGAACGGGCCAAGGCGGCCGGTGTATCCGATTTTTTGCGCAAACCCCTGTCGCCCGAAATGATCGAAGGCAGCGCATTGAAAGCCCTGCTCCAGACCGCGCCACCGCTGGCCGTTGTACCCGAAGTTGCGGTTGCTGCCGTACAGGCGGAACCGGAGGCCATGCAAAAACCGAACATGCTGAAAAACATGGCCTTGTTCTTGCTAGCACCCTTCGTGGGCTTGCTCTATGCGGTGTTGTTGCCCTTTGTCGGTATGGGCATGCTGGCCTGGATGGCTGGTGAAGCGCTGATGACGATACCTAAGGCGAAAAAGGTTCTTCAATTTGGGAAAAGCATTGCCAAGTTGATCGTTGTTCCCTTTATCGGTTTGGCTTACGCCCTCTTGCTTCCGATCGCCGGCGTTGTGATGCTGGTCTGGATCGGTGGAAAAGCGCTGATAGGCCGGCCCGCAACAGAATGACGCATTTGGCACCGGAACGCCCCGCGCAATGGCTGCTTCAAGGTATCGCAAGCAGCAATCGCCAGGAGACTTTGTCCCCTGGCGATTCGGGTTGATAGACTTTCGATTAAAGGGGAACCTATGACACGCGCCCGAGCAATGAGCGCAACAATAAAACTGCCATACCGCACCAGGCTCATTCTGGCAGCGCTGGCGGTTTTCACATTTTTCATGATGGGCATGAATGCCCATGCCGCCGATGCCGTCGATGGCGTGAGCACCGCCAAAACTGCCAAGGCTGCGAATACCACCTTGTCCGAAGACGACAAGAAATGCCTGGAATGCCATGCCAAGCCAAAGCTCGAAAAAATACTCGCCGATGGCAAAAAACTCTCCTTGTATGTGAAGCCCAAAGCCTTTGCCGATTCGGTGCATAACTCGGAAGGCTGCGAAGGGTGCCACTCGGACATCGACGCGGAAAGCCATGGCAAGGAAATCAAAACGGTCGCCAACAAGCGCGCGCAATCCGTCGAAATGATGGAGACCTGCCGCGACTGTCACAAGAAAGCGTTCAAGCAATATGAAGACAGCGTGCATTCGGCGCTGCTGCAAGAAGGTAACGACAAGGCGCCGCTGTGTTCAAGCTGCCACAATCCTCATGCGACGCCGATCTCCAAGAACGCCGCTGCAGACCATGTCGAACCGGTGACCTGCAACAAGTGTCATGAAAAGATTGCCAAGGCTTATGCCACGAGCGTGCATGGCGTGGCTGAAGGCGATGAGGCGCTCTCGTGCGCGGATTGCCACCGCACCCACAACGTCAAGGCCGCCGGCCTGGGAGAGCACTTGAAGAAGGAGTGCCTGTCCTGCCACAAAGATACGGTCGCCACTCATAAGGTGTGGCTGCCCAATACCGGACGTCATCTGGAAGCGGTCTCTTGCGCGGCCTGCCATTCGCCCGATGCAAAACGCCGGGTCAATCTTCGGTTCTTTGAAGCTAGGACGCCGCAAACGGATACGGAAAAGGTAGGCGTGCCGCAGTTCACCCGGCTGGCCAATGCTGCCGACGGCGCCAATGGCAGCGGCCTGGATTCGCGCGCGTTGTGGAGTCTTCTGCAGGAGTTCAGCAGCGATGTTCCGGGAGGCAAGACGGTCTTGCGCGGGCGACTGGAAGTGCATACCGGCGCCGAGGCCCACCAGATGGCTGACAAATCGAAGGCGATCAAGGAGTGCGACACCTGCCACCGCGCCGGTGCCGAATCATTCCAGAGCGTCATGGTGAGCATGACCGGACCGGATGGCAGGCTGCTGCGCCACGACGCCAAAAAAGGGATATTGAATTCAGCGGGATCGATCGAGTCGGTCGGAGGTTTTTACGCCATCGGCAGCACCCGGATCAAAGTGCTGGACATCCTGCTGGTGTTGACCCTGGCAGCCGGCATTGGCATCCCCATCGCACACTTCAGCCTGCGCTGGATTTTCAGGCGCTCTCGCGAGAAGCAGGCAGCCATGGCCGCCGTGTCTCCGGGCGACGGCAAGGCGTTCCCGAATGACCGCCGCTCCAGCGACAATCCTCCCAACTAACCAGAGACGACCATGAGCAAACTATATGTACATCCCTTGCCAGTGCGGATCTGGCACTGGACCAACGCCCTTTGTTTCATCCTGCTGATCCTGACCGGCACGCAGATCAGGTATCTTGGCCTGTTCGACCTGATGTCGTTTCGCACGGCAGTGCTGGTGCATAACTGGGTCGGTTTTATCCTGATGGGCAATTTCAGCATATGGCTGATCTTTTACCTGTTCTCGCCCAAGAACAAAACCTATCATCCGGACTTCAATCTGCTCAAGGTAGCGCGTGAATGCTTCGGGCAGCTGCAGTATTACGGCTACGGCATATTCAAGGGCGACCCCAGTCCGCACCATCTGGACCCGTACAACAAGTTCAACCCGTTGCAGCGCATGCTGTACCAGGTGCTGATGCTGATGCTCTTGCCGCTCCAGTTCTTCACGGGTTTGCTGATGTGGGACCTCCAGCGCTTCTCCGGCATCGTCGATGCACTTGGCGGGGTACGCGTGATCGATACGGTACACGTGCTGATCTTCATCTTCTTCGTGTTCTATATCCTGATACACCCGTATCTCGCCACGCTGGGGCACACGCCCACGGCACACATCAAGGCCATGATCAGCGGCTATGAAGATGTCGAGGAACATCCGGAATCGCACACTGCGACATGAGAAACGCCGTGCGGGACGCACGTCCCGCACGGCGCTGAAAACTCCGGCGCAGGGGCGTAATGCTGTTTAGCGCTCAGCGTCGCAAGTCACGAGTGGGAAATGCACGTTCTCCGTTCGCGCTCATTGGGAAGCGGTACTAAGGACTTGCGCAAAAATAAGTTAGTGAATTTTTTTTCGGGAGGGCAGGATTGCATAATTCCATTCTCCGTGAAACTTCGCCGTCTTTAAAGCCA
>Ga0156087_1139_pt1 | contig 5837 bp, 9 predicted proteins | sample RifCSPlowO2_02_FD_107740 | JGI IMG/M metagenome (GOLD analysis project Ga0156087, IMG submission 107740) | Burkholderiales bacterium RIFCSPLOWO2_02_FULL_57_36 | reverse complement strand
GGCCCGCTGGGCCAGCGAACCCTCCCCCCCCATGGACCTGCGCGACGAATTCATGGTGAAACTGCGCGCCGACGCCGCCCTGGGCGAACTCGACCTGCGCGGCGAACTGCTGCGCCGCATCGCCCTGCACCGCGAGCGGCTGGCCCACTACCGAGAGATCGAGCAGCACGACTTCCTGCACGGCAAGCCCCTGTCCCGCGAAGCCCGCATCCACCACATGATCCTGAAAAAAGGGATTTTGTACGAGGAGGGGGAGATTGCGTGGAATGAGGAAATGCGGGGGGTGCTGGGGTAGGGTGCTGGCTTGTATTGTGCGTAAAGCGCACTTCAATACGGATTTTTGGTGATTTAATTGCTATTGATTTGGTAGCTTCTTGCGCAAATTATTCTAGAGCTATAAGTGTTTTTGTTTGTTATTTTTCTGCAAATAAGACATTCTGTTTGTGCACATTAAAGCTGCGCGTGGCGGCTTTGTGCGGTGCCCCGCAGCAGATCACAGCCTCCCCCCTTCGGGTACAGTCGCCAGAGAACACACAACGAAACGACGGGAGGGAATATGCAGGATTTCAATACAGGGACGACGCCGGGTTTGTCGCTGCCTTTGGGCGGACGAGGTTTGCAGATGAAGAACGGGCCTGCGGGGGATTTTTCCGATGGTTACCGCAGGGGTTTGGAGGTGGTATTGCATTACCTGTTACAGCCATGAACCCATCAGAATACCAAGTGGTTGGTGTCTTCACGAATGACACAAAAGGCGATATGCGGATTTTTTTGGAAATGACTTGCGAAGAGGTCTTTCTCGCTCCGGGTAACAGCATTGAATTGCTCGCTCGACCCACTGCTGACTTGCGTCCAATCACCGTTTCCTATTTGGAAGATGGGCTTCAAATATTCGCTCACCGAGAGTGGGACCCCGATTGGCACATACGCTTCAAAAATAAGATACTAAAACCAGCGTATCCCACGCGCCTGTCTGAGCATGAATAATTTCCATTTCTTTGTTCGCTGTATCGCACCCAACCTTGCACTTCGTTCGGACGCTCCGGGCTTTTCACTGCTTTTAAGCAACAGGGTTTGCAGATGGGGCGTGATTTTTCGATATTTACCCCAGGGGATGCACCATTGGCTTTGCGTTATGAGTCCCTATGACAGCAACCCTTGAGCAACTAGCATTGTGTGAGCGATTTCAGTCAGAGGTCGTGCCTGCTGATCCGTATTCGAAACTAGGAATTGCGATTTCCACTCTCAATTTAATTCCGTTGAATGCATCTCGCCATAAACAGGCGAACGGCACTTGCGGCTGGTATATCCACGGTGGCAAGTATTCAACGGACGCTGACTTCTACCAACCGATCCACGTCGCACACCTCGCCAAGTACTGCCCTCAATTCATCCCGTATTTAGCCCTCGCACCAGGCTGGCGCATTCTTCTTGCTCCTGAGTACGAGGATGTATGGTTTGACGAACGATGCCTCAATGAAACAAACGCATGACCCGGCGCTCACACTTGCCCCCTTTGGTCGCTGGACGCTACGCGAAATGCCGCTACGTTCAGGAAAACAAGGTTTGATGAGCGTGCGTGGCCCTGCGAGAAACTTTCAAGGTAATTTTTCCGCTGTCTACCGCAGGGGTGCGTGGTTGGCATTGCCTTAAGCATCACCATGAAGTCCTATTTTCTCGAAGGTATATCTGCAATCGTCGCCGCAGAAACCGCGCTCAATGAGCTACTGCCCGGGCAGCAGCGACCATGGCTTTTGCGGGCAGTAGATGGAGGTGTTGTGGCCTATATAGACATTGAAACTCATTTGGATGGCCTGCCGAACCTCCATGTTTCCACCGATGTCAGTGGCCGGTATTATCACGAAGACAACATGGTTGTCGCTGCACTCTCTGACGTGCAAAGTCGGGTCGGCGGGACACTGAAAGGTGATGTTTAACATGTCAACCCATCAGATCGCGTCCGGTGTCCGTTGACCTTTACGCCAAATGCTATGAAGCCAAGGAACACTGGTTTGGGGGCGTACTGGATCGTGCCAAAAGAGAGGGACGGTGTGCCATTCGGAATCGGCGTGACAGCGACCGACATCAATGACGCCCTCCACCTCATTCAAGAGCAACACTGGAACATCGCCCTTGAACATGTCTCTGTTCAAGAGAACGTCTGCTTTTCGGACCTTGACCCCATGTCGTTCCTAACATGGGGGTCAAGGTCATGCGCGGTATTTGGTACCCATGCCTCAACATCGGCTGGGGTGCCAGTGGACAACGCAATAACTCGCTCAAGGCGGACGCCTGCGGCTCTGCTTTGCGTGATCGTTAAATGATATGAAGTGAAGGTCACGATCAGCCACCATGGCACTATTCGCATATGGCGTGCGTCGCAAACGCATGGTCTAAATTCAAGTCATTGCTCGGCGCAGAGCTGCTGCAATCCCCCTCATCAAAGGAGTACCCATGTCCGGTGGAAATTGGAAAGAGATGTTTCAAGCAGCCTGCGAAGGCGACATTGAAATGGTGAAGTACCACGTCAAGGCGGGCGTGGACGTTAACTTCGCGCATCCCGAATTCTTGTCCACGCCCCTCGTGGCAAGCATCCTGGCGGGCCAGTCAGAGGTGGCGCACTTCCTGCTGGACAGCGGCGCCAACCCTGGCCTGTGGTCCGAGTTTGATGGCATGAAGCCCTACCAGGCAGCCCACCAGCGTGAACTGGCGGATGTGGAGCTGCGCCTGCGCGCGCTGGGGGTTGCGGAGCCAATCCCGGCCCCGCCAGCGCGCCGGAGGTTTTGGGAATTCTGGCGCGGCAGCCAGGCCTGATCAACGTCATCAATCGCGTGTCTACGGGTCGGTTTCAGCAACGGTACCAGCCCAGGCTGCGCGCTGGCACCCTGGTCCATAACCTCCCAGGTAATGCCACAAGCGCCCGCTGCGCCCTACCATGGCGCCATGACCGCAAGCCCCTCCACCAACCCCTTGCACTACCTCCTGCCGACCATGCTCGTGGTCGTCGGCCTCATCCACTTGCTGCCTGTCTCTGGCCTGCTGGGCAGCGCGCAGTTGGCCAAGCTCTATGGCGTCGCCTTCACCGAACCCAATACCGCCATCCTCATGCGCCACCGCGCCGTGCTGTTCGGCTTGCTGGGGGTGTTCCTGGTCGTGGCGGCCTTTCGGCCCGCGCTGCAAGCCGCTGCGCTGGTGGCGGGGTTCGTCAGCGTGGCCTCTTTCTTGTGGCTGGCCTGGTCGGTTGGTGGCTACAACGACGCCCTGGGCCGCGTGGCCGTGGCCGATGGGGTGGCCTTGCTCTGCCTGGCCGTGGGCGGCGCAGCGTGGCTGTTTCTGGACAGCCGCTGCTGATCACCATTTTTAAAAGGCCCCCCAACCATGCCATTGCACACACGCCTTCGTTGGCTTTTCCTGGCCAACGCCACGGCGCTGCTCACCCACCAGATTGACGCCGCCTACTGGCACGAGTGGGAGTTGTTTCGCATCCCTGGCGGCAACCAGGTGAACTTGATCCTGAATATTCCCATCATCGCGCTGGTCCTGTATGCCCACAGCCGCGTCGTTGCCGATGTCCACGCCGGTCTGGGTTTCTGCCAATTGCTGGCCGCACTGGGTTTCCTGACGGTTGGCATCCATGGCTTCTTTTTTTGGCAAGGCCACACGTCTTTCCACCAGCCCATGTCCATCGTGTTGCTGGCCGCCACTTGCGTGCTGTCGGCCTGGCAACTGCTGGCCTTGCGGGGTTTCAGGTCGAATTGAGCTGCCCAGCCATCTTCCCTAAACCACGAGGCACGCCCCGTGCCTGTTTGTCATACAATATTTGTAAATATGTAATACACCCACGGAGCTAAGCATGTTGTCTGTCCGTCTGCCTCAACCTTTGGAAAATCAGCTGGCCGCATTTTGCGAAGCGCAGCACGTCAGCAAGTCTTCGGTGGTGCAGCTTGCCTTGGAAAAACACCTGAGCCGGGTTGCCAAACCCACGCAGGCGGTCCCACAGGGCAATCCTTTTGCCGCGTTGCGTGGCACGGGGAACCGCAAACTCTCCACCGAGCAGATCATGCGCATGACCCGGGGTGACGATTGGAACCAGCCATGACGCTGGTGGACACCAATGTACTGATCGACCTGGTACAAGACGACGCGACGTGGGCGCCATGGTCCGAAACACAGTTATTTGAAGCACAAAAGCAAGGCCCCTTGTATATCAACGCCCTGGGTTACGCCGAACTGGTGCCTGCTTTTGATGACATGGCAAGCTTGGACCGGTTTCTCAAACTGGCCAAAATCACCGTGAAAGAGGTTTCTCGCCCCACCGCTTATGCAGCGGGCGCGGCGTTCCTGCGTTACCGCAAACTCAAGGGCACCAAAACCGGTGTGCTGGCAGACTTCTTCATCGGCGCACAAGCCCAAACCGAAGGCTGGACCATTTTGACGCGGGATGCGGCACGTTATAAGACCTATTTTCCACAGGTCAGGCTGGTTTGCCCCTAGGTTTTTACAGGTCAAACCGGCCTCCAGCCCTTATCAACATTGCGCAAGCAGCTATTAATTCAATAGCGCAAGCAAGCACAGCGCCAAGGGCCATCTCCCATCCCAGCGCCCCCGCCACCGCCCGGCCCCACCTCACCCCAGCCGAATCGTCTCCCCGTAGCCCGTCATCTCCAGATACCCGCGCCCAACCTCTTTGCCGCCTTCCAGCAGCCGCACCGCGCCCTCCCAGTAAATAGCGCCGGTGGAGAGGCGGCTGTCCAGCTCCTGGTCGGGCATGAGCACCTGCAGCGTGAACACGCGGGGGCCGACGCGCACGCACCAGTGCACGGGGTAGCGGATGCCGGTGCGCGGGGACTGCCAGTGCGCCAGAGGCTCAAAAGCCACGGCCTCGGGCGGGAAGGTCTGGGCGGCACCGTTGGGCGACGCCAGCGTGGCGGCGGACCACAGCGCCGGGGCCTGCGGGCCGCGCAGGCGAAAGGCCATCAGCGCGCTGCCGTCGTCCAGGTTGATGCCGATCCAGTCCCAGCCCTGCGCGCTGGCGGGCAGAAGTTCGCTGGACCATTCGTGGTCCAGCCAGGCCTGGCCGGTGACCGCAAAGCTGCGCCCGGCCAGGGTGACGCTGCCGTCCACCCGCAGTTGCGGGCGGCTGTAGTAGTAGCTGGCGTGGCGTGCGTCGGGTGCCTTGGCGCTGAAGCCGGCGCGCCCGTTGAGCATGGGTGGCCCGGCGGGCACCAGGTTCAGGGCGTAGGCAAAGCTGCTGCTGCGCACCTGCGCCCGGTAGGCACCGCCGCGCAACTCCAGGCGCCAGTCGCCAATCCAGACCCGGGTGTTCCCGACTTCAAAACCCGCACGGCCCAAGCCCACACGGGCCGAGCGCTGGTCGTGGCGCAGGTGGCCCAACGCCGGGTCGGCGAGGGCCGCGTGGGCCAGCACGATTTGGCGGGGGGCAAAGGCGCTGGCGCTGGACTCCCCCACACCGGTGCGCACGCGGAAAAACGTGGTCTGAAAACCCAGCGGGCTGCCGTCGGGCAGGCGCAGCCAGCCGGTGGCGTACCACCACTCGGTGCGGAAATCCGGGTGGGCGCCGTGGTCGGCGGGGAACTCCAGCGTGCGCCCGGGCAGCACCGGCGGAAAGACCGGGGCCGAGCCCGCAGCGGAATCCCCGGCCACCTGCCCCCCCTGTTCTGCCTTCCCGGCCTGCGATGGCAGCGCGCTCAGGCCGCCCAGGGCCAGTACAAAGTCACGGCGATCCATCACCAGTCCTCCCGCACGGCCAGCACCGCGTCCTGGCGCATGGCCTGCGCCCCGGCGAGCACCGCCGCCAGGGCGGCCAGCGCAACCAG
>Ga0156087_1110_pt1 | contig 5911 bp, 11 predicted proteins | sample RifCSPlowO2_02_FD_107740 | JGI IMG/M metagenome (GOLD analysis project Ga0156087, IMG submission 107740) | Burkholderiales bacterium RIFCSPLOWO2_02_FULL_57_36 | reverse complement strand
GAAATCCGCCAGCGTTGCCAGCCCCCAATGTGTGAAGGTGCAATACCGCACGCAGCGGGCGGCACTGCCAAATTCAAGCATGCTTGAATGGTTGACACAGTTCTACAAGACGACACATCCTTTGCCCGAAAGCTTTATGGCCATCCGGAATGACGGACCGCCACACGCTCGCGAGATCTGAACGCATGAAAATCCTCCTCCTCGGCAAAAACGGCCAGATCGGCTGTCAAGCTGGCTGCAGCCCGTTTTTTCATGCCGCGAAAATACCAGGCAGATGACTTGGCTCGAACCGGGCGTCACATGCGTATATTTCGACATCAGCTAAGATAAAAAAATTACCGCCATGCGCCTGACCACCGATCAAGTCCAAGCCATACGACAAACCGCCCAGCGGGTGCTGGGTGAAGGTGCACGGGTCAGTGTGTTTGGCTCCAGGGCGCTGGACAACCGCAAGGGCGGCGATATTGACCTCTTTTTCGAGACGGATGCCCGGTTGGTCAACCGGGCCAAGGTACTTTGCCAGTTATACGGCGCCCTCACTCTGGCGCTGGGCGACCGCAAGATCGACGTCATTCTCAAAGACGCCAACACCCCGCCCGCCCCTGTTTTTGACATCGCTAAACGCACCGGCATTCCCCTATGAGTCTGCGCTACCTGCCAGAGCACGCCGAAAACGCCTTGCTGGCGCTGGAACTGGCCCACAAAGAGGCCGCACACCTACAGTACACCCACAGCACGCTGTTTGCCCAGCCCATCGACGCTGCCTGGGTTCAGCGCTTGACCTCGCGTGACGATCTGGCCGAAAAAATCGATGCCTTTGTCAGCCGCTTTGGCCGGTTGCAGGACCACCTTGGTGAAAAGCTGATCCCCCGCTTTGCCGCCCTGTTGGGAGAAGCGCCCAAATCCATGCTGGACATGCTTGCCTACGCCGAAAAAATGCAATGGGTCGAAAGTGCCGAATTCTTCATCGGCGCCAGAAAGCTGCGAAACCTGTTGGTGCATGAATACATGACCGATACGGAGCTGTTTCTGCAAGCCCTTTTGTCAGCCCGCGAGGCCGCGGAAATGCTGTTCCGCACGGTCGCAGCCATTGACGCCGAGGTTGCAGCCATCGGGCTGCACGGCAAACCCTGACCATTCCAGGGTTTCCCGCTCGTGCCGAAGCAGTTTCCCCGGCTGACGGCGGTGACGCAGGACACCCGTCACATCAATCGCAGCCGCAGAATCATCAAGTTGAATAATCCGGATTTTCATGAAACATCTCATGTCGCTGAGTCATAGGGCCGTCGCACTAGCGGCTTTGGGTGCAGGGCTCGCCGTGGAGGCGTGGTCCCTGTGAGTCTGAAAATCCTCCTCCTCGGCAAAAACGGCCAGATCGGCTGGGAACTGCAGCGCAGCCTGGCGCCCCTCGGCGAACTCATCGCGCTGGATCGGCACAGCACGGGCCTGTGCGGCGACCTGGCCGACCTGCAAGGGCTGGCCAAAACCGTGCAAACGCTCCGGCCCGACGTCATCGTCAATGCCGCCGCCCATACGGCGGTGGACAAGGCCGAGAGCGAACCCGAACTTGCCCGCACCCTCAACGCCCTGGCGCCCGGCGTGCTGGCGCAAGAGGCGCAAAAGCTTGGCGCCTGGCTGGTGCACTACAGCACCGACTACGTGTTCGACGGCAGCGGCAGCAAGCCGTGGGAAGAGGGCGACCCGACCGGCCCGCTCAGCGTCTATGGTCAGACCAAGCTCGAAGGCGAGCAACTGATCCAGGCGGCCGGCCCCAACCATCTGATCTTCCGCACCAGCTGGGTCTATGCCGCGCGCGGCGGCAACTTTGCCAAGACCATGCTGCGCCTGGCCCGGGAGCGCGAACGCCTCACGGTGATCGATGACCAGTTTGGCGCACCTACCGGTGCCGACTTGCTGGCCGATGTCACCGCCCACGCCATTCGCTGCGCGCTGCATCGCGCCGAGACAAGCGGCTTGTATCACCTGGTGGCCGGCGGCGAGACTTCCTGGCATGGCTACGCCAGTTTCGTCATTGACTTTGCGCGCCAGGCCGGCATCGATATCAAGGTGGCGCAAGAGGCCATCCAGGCCGTGCCCACCAGCGCCTTCCCTACGCCGGCCAGGCGCCCGCACAACTCGCGCCTGGACACGCGCAAGCTGCAAACCACCTTCGGCCTGACCTTGCCGCCGTGGCAGCAGGGGGTGGACCGCATGCTCAATGAGGTCTTCGCTCAGTGATTTTTAGCATCATGTGATGCCATAATTGATGACTAAAAGGATTTTTCATGCGCACCACCATCAATCTTGACGACGAACTGCTGGCCCAAGCCCAGCGCATCAGCGGCCTGACCGAGCGCACCCAGTTATTGCGCGAAGCGCTGCTGGCACTGGTGCAGCGCGAAAGCGCCCGCCGCCTCGCGAAGCTGGGCGGCACGCAAGCTCAACTAGAGCCTGTCCCCCGCCGCCGGGATGCCTCTGCATGATGCTGGTGGACACGTCGGTGTGGATCGACCATCTCAGGCAGGGTGACGCAGAATTGATGGTTGCACTCGAAGCGGGAGAAGTCTGGATGCATTCCTTTGTGGTGGGAGAACTGGCTTGTGGCCATTTGCGCTCGCGAGCCGAGGTGTTGGGCCTGCTGCAGGCGCTTCCCCCCATGCCGGTGAGCACGGACAAGGAAGTGCTGTTTTTTATCGAACAGCACCAATTGATGGGGCGGGGCATTGGTTACGTGGACGTTCACCTGCTGGCATCCGCCCGGCTGGGCGGCGCCCATCTTTGGACCCGGGACAAGAGGCTTCACGCTCTTGCAACTGAACTCGGTCTGGCGCATGTCGAAACGCAACATTAAGTGCAAGTGGGGAGTGGGGAGTAGGGAGTAGGCACTGGGAGAGCCCGCCCCACTCCCCAGCAACCAAAGGAGAGCAAGACGATGGAAAAACCGCATGAACAACTGGAAGCGTGGAAATTGGCCATGCAGTCCGCCAAGGCTGTGTATGACCTTGCAGTGGGTTTTCCCGTGGAAGAGCGTTATGGGCTTGCTCAACAAATGAGGCGCGCAGCCGTGTCAATACCCAGCAACATCGCCGAGGGTGCCGGTAGAAACGGCGCAAAAGAATATCTGCACTTCATCGGCATTGCGCGCGGCTCGCTGGCAGAACTCGAAACCCAGCTTCAATTGGCCGTCATGCTAAATTTCGCGCCCCAAGACCATGTTGTCTTCGAACTCATCGACCGTACCGGAAAACTCCTAACCGGCTTGCACAAAAAATGGAGCACCCCATGAATCCCCTCCACTCCCCACTTCCCACTTCCCACTTCCCACTTCCCAGAAAAGGCATCATCCTCGCCGGCGGCTCCGGCACCCGCCTGCACCCGGCCACGCTGGCCATCAGCAAGCAGCTTTTGCCGGTGTACGACAAACCCATGATTTACTACCCGCTCAGCACCCTCATGCTGGCGGGCATACGCGACGTGCTCATCATCAGCACCCCGCAAGACACGCCGCGCTTCACCCAACTGCTGGGCGACGGCAGCCAGTGGGGCATGAACCTGCAATACGCGGTGCAGCCCAGCCCCGATGGCCTGGCGCAGGCCTTCATCATCGGGGACAAGTTTGTAGGCCATGCCCCCAGCGCCCTGGTGCTGGGCGACAACATCTTTCATGGCCACGATTTTGCGCAGCTCCTGGCGGGTGCAGACGCGCAGACCCAGGGCGCCACCGTGTTTGCCTACCATGTGCAAGACCCCGAGCGCTACGGCGTGGTGGCCTTTGACGCCCAGGGCAAGGCCAGCAGCATTGAAGAAAAGCCGATCCAACCCAAGAGCAACTATGCCGTGACGGGCCTTTATTTTTACGACAGCCAGGTCGTTGACATTGCCAAGGCCGTCAAGCCCAGCGCCCGTGGCGAACTCGAAATCACCGCCGTCAACCAGGCCTACCTGGAGCGCGGTCAGCTCAATGTGCAGATCATGCAGCGCGGCTACGCCTGGCTGGACACCGGCACCCATGAAAGCCTGCTTGAGGCGGGCCAGTTCATCGCCACCCTCGAAAAGCGGCAAGGCCTGAAAATTGCCTGCCCCGAAGAGATCGCCTGGCGCAACGGTTTCATCACGTCCGGGGAGCTTGAAAGGCTGGCCCAGCCCCTGGCCAAGAACGGCTATGGTCAATACCTGCTCAGTCTCCTGTCATCCCGGGCTTGACCCCGGTCAAGTGCCTGCTGGCATGGCTCCTTCCCCCAAAGGCGGGAAGGAGTAAAACGGGCAGCTAGAACCTTCAGAAGGCTAGAACGGACTTGTGTATAACGACAGGGGCTAAAGTTTATGCGTCATTTCTGACGATCATGCGCTTATGTTGGATATACTTTATATAAATGTATATCCAACAAGGGGCCGATCATGCGAGTTTCAAAATGGGGCAACTCGCTGGCGATAAGATTTCCCTCCACTCTGGTGCAAGCTCTCGATCTGAAAGAGGGCGACGAAATAGATATTCACCTTGTCGGAGCCAGAGCCCTTGAGGTCAGCAAGAAGCCGGGCATGAAAGAGTTGCTTGCGCGCTTGCACCAGTTTCGCGGGCGTTTGCCGACTGATTTCCATTTTGATCGCCTGCAAGCCAACGAACGGGAGGGCAGCCGATGAGCAAGCCCTTTATCGACAGCAATATCGTTTTGTATCTTTTGTCCGGCGATGCCGCCAAAGCTGACCGGGCCGAAGCCATACTGGAAGCGGGGGGCGTGATCAGTGTCCAGGTGCTCAATGAAGTTGCATCGGTTTGTCTGCGCAAGCTCAAGATGCCGTGGGAAGAAGTCGACCCCTTGCTGCTGGCCGTTAAGGCGGCTTGCGACATCCTGCCCCTGACTGTAGCGTCACATGAAAAGGCAGTCGAGGTCGCCAAGCGCTTTCAGTTGTCGTTGTATGACGCCAATATTGTTGCCAGCGCGCTCATATCCGGCGCCGAGGTGCTGCTTTCTGAAGATATGCAGAGTGGAATGCTTATCGACGGGCTCCTTATCCAGAATCCGTTCATTGGAGTTCCGTCATGACGCAAAGACGTCGCACAATTCGCGCCCTGACACGCGCAAGCTGCAAACCACCTTCGGCCTGACCCTGCCGCCGTGGCAGCAGGGCGTGGAACGTATGCTGGAGGAGGTACTGGAGAAGTGGGGAGTGGGGAGTTGCCTGCCCGATAACTCCGGGTATCAAGCGGCTCGCGTGCGTTGATTGCATTGATTACAATGACCTCATTGATTTCAATTGCTGGAGGTCAGTATGAGTAGCATCACTGTGCGTAATCTGGACGAGTCTGTCAAAACCGGTCTGCGGCTGCGTGCCGCCCGGCATGGCTGTTCCGTAGAGCAGGAGGTCAGGCAAATTTTGCGGCAAGCCGTAGCCCCGGAGCAATCTGATGCAATCAGTTTTGCGGAACGGCTAAACCGACGTTTTGTGGGTTTGGAGGCTGACGACCTACCCATTCCCCCAAGAAGGCCGGCGCGTATGTCTTCCCTTGGCCTGTCATGAGTGTGCGTTTTCTGCTCGACACAAACGTGTTGTCAGAACTCATGCGCGCGGCACCCGCTCCTGAAGTGCTTGACTGGTTTGACCAAAACAGGAAGGCCCCCATGCTGACCAGTGCCATCAGTCAGGCGGAAATTTTGACGGGCATTGCCCTTCTGCCGTCAGGCAAACGCCGCACAGCGCTGGATGAAGCTGCACAGAAAATGTTCGAGCAAGACTTCGCAGAGCATATTTGCGGTTTTGACGCGTCTGCCGCAGGGCCTTATGCCCAGATCGTGGCGGCCCGGAGCCGTGAAGGCAGGCCAGTCTCAACCGAAGACGCCCAGATAGCCGCCATCTCCGTTGCTGGCGGCCTGACTCTGGTGACCCGAAACACCAAAGATTTTCAAGGCAT
>Ga0156087_1066_pt1 | contig 6729 bp, 2 predicted proteins | sample RifCSPlowO2_02_FD_107740 | JGI IMG/M metagenome (GOLD analysis project Ga0156087, IMG submission 107740) | Burkholderiales bacterium RIFCSPLOWO2_02_FULL_57_36 | reverse complement strand
GCGCCACATTGCCGGTGTCCCACAGCAAGGTGATGCGCGAGGCGGCATCGTAGGTCAAGGTCTGGGGTTGTCCGCCCAGCATATAACTGGTGATGCGGCCATCGAGGTCATGGCTGCGCTGCATCGTGGCGCCGGCGCCGTTGACATAGGAGGTGATGCCGCCAAACGGTTGATAGGCGATGCTGTGGACGATCTGGACCGTGTCGCCGTCTTTAGCGCTGGCGATGCCGCTGATGCGGCCCAGGCTATCGCGGCTGTAGGTGAGGAGGCGTCCGCTCGGAGTCGTGGTGGTGGCCAGCCGTCCGGCGCCATCGTAGGTATGGGTCGTGACGTAGGGGATGCTGTTGATGGTGCGCGTTTCGCTGGTGCGCCGGCCGTGTTGATCATACGCATACGCGATGGCGCCGCTGGCGTCGCTGATCTGGGTCAGGCGGCCGATGCCGTGGGTGCCTTGATCGTAGGCATAGTTCACCACTTGGCCGCCGGCATAGGTGATGCGGGTGATGCGGTTCAATGCATCGTATTGGTATTGGGTGGTCTGGCCCTTGGCATCGGTGCTGGTGAGCATGTTGCCGGCGGCATCGACCGTCTTGCGGGTGGTGCCGGTGTCGGGGCTGACGATGGCGGTCTGGTTGCCCAGGCCATCGATCTGGTAGGTGGTGACGAGGTTGCGCGGGTCGGTCACCGACACCAACTGGTCTTGGCCATCGTAGGCATAGCCGATGACGGGACGCGCCGCGCCCGCGACAGGCGCCGGCTGCAACTGCTGCTTGAGGCGGTTGAGCGCATCGTAGGATTGGGTGGTCACGCGTTGCAGCGGATCGGTGATTTGGGTGAGATTGCCGACCGCATCGTATTGATATTGATAGGTGGTGTTTTGCTGGGCGAAGGAGAGCGTCGGCAGCAGCGCCAGCAAGACTGCACCGGCAAACGGGCGCAGCGTAAAAGAGGTGTGGCGCATGATGGACTGCTCCCTGATCATTGTATTTTATTCATTCTGTGGCGGCATCATTCCAGAAACCGTGCATAGCGTCAATCTCCTGTTTGTGGGAGAAGACGGCGATCCCATTGCGCGCTACTGACCTGCGCCGGTGACTTCCTGCAGCCGGTTCAGGGCGTCGTAGAGGCGGGTGGTTTGCTTTGCCAGCGCACCCGACGGATCTGTCACTTGCTCTTTTAATCGGTTGCCCATCGCATCGAGCGTGTAGCTGATACGGTTGCCTGTGCTGTCGTAAGTGTCGGTCAGGCGATGGGCAGCATCGTAGTCGTAACCGATCCAACTGCTGTCCGGCAGCGTGACTTTCTTCAGTTGGCCGACGCCGTCGTAGTCGTAGCCGGTCACTTCCGTGCTGCCGTTGCCGGATACGGTGCGCGACGTCAGCCAGCCACGGCGAGAATACGTCATGTCGGTGGTCATACCGTTGGCATCGACAATGCGCCCCACTCTTCCATTGGCATCGTAGTTACTCAAGGTCGTGATGTGGTCGGCGGCATTGGTGACCGTCGTCAGGTTGCCCATGCCGTCATAGGTGTATGTGGTCGTGTCGTTGACATCGGTGCGCGGACCGGTCGCGGTCAGCACCTGGCCGAACTCGTTGTAAGTGTAGCGCCAAGTGCGTGCGATCCCGACCACCGGTGCCGACAGACTCTGACTACCGGTCGCATCGCTAGTGGCCTGCACCGTCTTCGAAAGCAGGTTGCCGTTGGCATCGTAGCTGTTGATCGTGATGCGCAGCGGCTCGGCAATCTTCAACGGCAAACGATAGGTCGGGTGCCAGGCGGTGGTGATGGTTCTCGCTTGTGATGTATCGAATCCTTCGGTGCGGCCGGTCTCGAGATTTCTCGTTAGATCGTAGCTGTATTTCGTGACCGCCCCATTGAAATCGGTGCGCGTACTTACGTTGCCATTGGCGTCGTAAGTGGTCACCGTAGTCGAAAGGCCACTCGATCGATTTGGTTGAGTGCTCCCGCCCCACTTGGCCGATCCTACGACATGAGCAAAATTATAAGTACGCATCGTACCTAATGCATCGGTAACACTGCTGGTATTGTTCTTGTTGTAGCGGATCGAAAATTTTTTTGCGCCGCCTGCATGCTCTGTCGAAATGGCGCGCCCGCTACTATCATAGGCATAGGTCCCGAATCGCCGGTTGCTTTCATCGATAATGCCGGTCAAGGCAAAAGGTAAATGTGTGTTCTGAGTATGTGTAGGTTCGTTGTAAATATAGGTACGTACTCTCCCATCTGGGAAAGTCACAGTGCTTAGATTGCCACTCGTGGAATAAGCATATTGATATAACCCTCCTATCGGATCGGTCATTGTGCTGATGCGACGAGCGTCGTTGTAGCTGAATGCGATCTGCCTACCGAATGTGTCGACGATACGAATAAGCAGACCAGGAATCGGCGCGATGTTTACCGGTGTTGTCGCATCACTATAGGATAAGGTTTGTGTCACGCCTGTCCGGCTGGTAACAGAAACCAGTTTTCCGGATGTGTTATATAGCTCTGTCTCTTCATTGCGATTGACGTATTGCCACCCAATTCGAGCGCCAGACGCATCGGTAAGCTCCAGTAGTTGGTCTGCCACATCGCCGTCGGCCACATACTGGCCATTCTTAAGTCGAAACAAAAATGCCTTGCCATCATTCCTGTGAACGTAGGCAGCTTGGACATACGCACCTGCCTCTTCTAAATAGGCTTGATACGGCATGATAGACCGATCAAAATTGCTGCGCCATTGATTACCGAACGCACTGTTTTCCGGAACAGCCTTGAAATTTCTTTCGGCAAGATCAGAGTTATCATTGAGAAAGCCACCGCTGTTGTATACACGTTGTAGTGTGAGCGAGGACGGTGCTGGTCCGAGAAAATCAGTCTCGATTTGGTATTTATTGCTCGTCGCAATATTGATTGGATTTCCTACGCAACACTGATCGCCCCCTAGATCCTTAAGACTTGGGGTCACCGCAATTCGACACGACAGTTGCTCATCGGGGATCGCCGATGCCCTGTTCGGACGGAGTCCAATCAATGAGCTAAATAATACCCGGCCCGGCTCGCACGAATAGAGTACGCCGCCTCCAGTCATCGCTGGTTTAGGCCCGAAATACTGCCAAGAAAAATTATAATAAAGGTGCTCGAAATAGGTGTAATCAATGCGAATCGTAAAGGCGTCAGCACCCTGCGATATTAATTCGCATTTGTATTGTCCAAATTCGCCTGGTTGTGCTTCCCCTGGCTTACAGCGGTATGCCATACCAGCCAATGCGGCAGTTCTTAGGTCTACCGAGTAAAAACGTGGGTCTGGACCGATTGGGGAGTATTCTTTGATCGGTGGAACGTCAGTTGTTGCAGCTATTGCGGGCAGAACGAAAACCAAAGCTAGGAATATACCTATGCATGCCTGCAATACGGGTAAAGCATTGCGCTGTAATACGCGGTGATGGGCATCCATTCTGACGTTTTTTATGAGGTCGTTTCGCATCAAGTTTTTTTGTTTTGATAAGGAAAAATTCAGCAACCGGAGTACAGGCGCTATAAAACTTGGCTGCAAATTCTTTGACGAAAATAGGGTATTCATTATGCGCCGCCGGTAATTGCATGTAATCGGTTCAATGCGTCGTACACCCTTGTGGCCTGGCGAACCAGTGCACCAGTGGGATCCTTGACTTCTTCTTTTAATCGGTTGCCCATCGCATCGAGCGTGTAGGTAATGCGGTTGCCGAGACTGTCGTAGGTATCCGTTAAACGGTGGGCGTCGTCATAGTCATAACCGATCCAGCTGCTGTCCGGCAGCGTGACTTTCTTCAATTGCCCCACACCGTCGTAGTCGTAGCTCGTCAACTCCGTGCTGCCGTTGCCTGTCACCGTTCTGCTCTTGAGCCACCCTCTGGGGTAATACAGCAAGTCGGTGGCCAGGCCGTTAGCGTCGACGATTCTGCCGACTCTTCCATTGGCATCGTAATTACTCAATGTAGTGACATGGCCGGCGGCATTGGTGATGGTCTGCAGGTTGCCGGTGGCCGCATCGTAGCTGTATGTCGTCACGTCAGTGACATCGGTGCGTGGGCCCGTGGCGGTCAAGATCTGGCCGAAGTCATTGTAGGTATAACGCCAGATGCGCGGTGTGCCGGTCACTGCAGCGGACAAGCCCTGCACTCCGGTGGCATCCGCCGTGGCCTGCACGGTCTTGCTGAGCAGGTTGCCCTTTGGACCGTAGCTGCTGATCGTCATGCGCAACGGCTCGGCAACCTTCACCGGCAAGCGGTAGGTCGGGTGCCATGCAGTGGTGATGGTTTTGGCTTGTGCTGTGCCAAATCCTTCTGTCCTGTTGGTCTCCAAATTACGGCTTATGTCATAGCTGTATTTCGTTACATTGTTGTTGAAATCAGTCCTGGTAGCGACATTGCCGTTGGTGTCGTAGGCGATGGCGGACGAAGCTGGGCCACAGCCAGAACCGCCAGGCTGGCTCTGTCCTGTAGCTTTAATCACACCCAGTATCGTGGTGAAATGGGTAATGCGTGCCGTACCCAACGGATCGGTGATGGTGCTGCTAGTGCCATCGGTACTGTAATTAATTTGATACTGGTTGACGTTGCCGGCATGGTGTTCCCGATACGCCTTGCCTTGTGCATTATAGTAATAGCTTGCAAAGCGAACACCGTTTTCATCGGTGATGCCGGTCAATGCATGGGGTAGATTGGCGCCGCCTGTATAAGCAGCTTCATTGTACAAATAGGTTTTCGTCTTGGTATCGGGATAAATGATCGAGGCTAGATTGTTGCTGGCGTCATAGCTGTATTGATAATGACCGTTTCCGGCATCGGTCATGGTCTGGATGCGATTGCTGCTATCGTAGGTGAAGCTCAGCTGGCGACCATGGGCATCGGTCACGCGTATCAACAGGCCAGCTTTGGATGCGATGGTCGAGGGAGTGCTGCTATCGCTATAGGCCATGCTTACTGTCATGCCAGCACGATTGGTGACGCTGATTAATTGTCCACTGTCGTTGTAAAGTTCCGTGCTGTTATCTGCTGCGATACTGTACTTCCAGCCAATCGCTGCACCGTCTGCATTAAAAGTTGCTGCCAGTCGATCCTTGATGTCGGCATCAATAGATGTGTAGGTGTTGCCTGTCACGTGGTAGGCGTAGGAAGTACCATCGGGGCGAACGACATAGTAGACAGCTCTGGCCCCGAGTGGGTAGCCCGTGACAATTCTGCTGTTGTAATTGTGATGCCATGCGACGCCGAGAGTGCCGGCAACAATGGTGTTTTGGCTATTGTACTGATGGCTGAAACGTACGCCATGGGGTGCGGCCGATACATAATCGGTTTCCATCCAGTATTTGTTGCCGGTGCTGGTGTGAATAGGGTGACTAGTGTGCGTTCCTGGTGATTTTTCACAGGATGGCGGCCCCTGTGTTTTGGTCGGCTTGCATTGATTATTGGTTTGACCAGCCACACCAGCAGCACAAGTTGGCAGGGTGGGAATCGGGGCGCAGCCATAGATTGCATTTGCCATTGAAGGGATGCAAACACTTACCTCGTCTAATCTATCAATACCCACATTAAAAATATGACAAAATGTCGGAGCATCCGGCAAACCATAAGTGCCGCCCATGGCGACACATGCTTCAGCAGGTGTGTCGCCCCATCCACCATAGAAAGTGCCATAGTAGGTAATGAAAGCCCAATACTTTATGCCGACCGTTTGGGTCAGCGCGAACGAAGACGAGCTAAATGAGACAAGAATACCGAAAAGCAGAGCCGAGAAACGCAATTTATGGAGCGAACGGAGTCTTTTCTGCACGAGTATGCACCAGAAGTTAGGACTCAACAAATGCCTCTCACGCCGCACCCGCACTGCATGAAAAGTGCCAGTCATTCCGTTTAATTGATTTTTCAGACGCATGTCCCATCCCTGTTTTGGTCAATACTGTGCTGCTGGTTGTTGGGATAATGGCTGTCCACACAACAGCGCCAACCACGGTGCAGCGACGCAACGACATCGCGTAAAGGATGGATGGTGCATGGCCGCTCGTTCCCTGATCATTATGATTTTATTAATTGTTTGTGCGGCATCATTTCAGAGAGCTGCCTCCCTGTCAATCTCCTGTTCTTGAGAGATGACAGCTACCCCGGATGCTTATCCTGCCTCTCCTCACTGCCGACGAGCAGAAAATATATGCATTACAGCAATTGCGGGACTCCCGCTTTACCGCCGAAGAACAGATTCAGCTAGGCGCGTATGACACAGGCGGTTCGCCGCAGTTGATGCAATGAGATGTTGAAAAAGAAGCTTGCGCAAACCCGGTACGGCCGGCACCGGCCGCTATCCGGTTCCTGAACGGCGCGGCTATCGCATCAGTTACCGCAAAGCGCCTTGAACATCGCCTTTTCCTGCGGACCATCCGGTGCGGCAAAAATCCAGGGACCCGGATCGCTGAGGGTTTTCTTGCCGGTCCCCTTGGGTGATGCATATGCGGCCAGGTTGGTCATACTGAATTTTTCATCGCTGCATTTTGCCGCGATCATGCCTTTGACGGAAGAAGTGGTTTGAGCGTCTTCTTCTGTAAGACGTCTCGGCGTTTTTTCGTCGCGAGCCATCCAGGCAGCCTTGAACCCTTTAGGACTTGCGCAAAAATAAGTTAGTGAATTTTTTTTCGGGAGGGCAGGATTGCATAATTCCATTCTCCGTGAAACTTCGCCGTCTTTAAAGCCAATG
>Ga0156087_1108_pt1 | contig 7521 bp, 12 predicted proteins | sample RifCSPlowO2_02_FD_107740 | JGI IMG/M metagenome (GOLD analysis project Ga0156087, IMG submission 107740) | Burkholderiales bacterium RIFCSPLOWO2_02_FULL_57_36 | reverse complement strand
TGGTCACCCTCAAGAATCTGGCTGTGGCTGCCGTGCCCGCTGCCGAAGCGGTGACCAAGGTTGCTGCCAAGCTGGAAGCACAGTCCGGCGCCTTGGCCAACAAAATCGCAGGCTCCAAAGCCAAGGTCAAAGTTGCAACGGTGAAACGCACTGTGGCAAAAAAGGCAACCCGCGTTGCTAAACCCGTGACCAAAACAGTGACCAAAACAGTGACTAAAACAGCGACCAAAGCTGCTGCCGCAGTGGCACCCGCTGCAGCTGAATAACAGCCTTCACCCCACCCGCACAGCCCTTGGCTGTGCGGAAGTGACCCAAGCGCCCCTGTGCAAACAGTGGGCGCTTTTCTTTGGCCCTAACCTTGTGCGGCCTCACCCAGGCGCCGGGGCGACAGGTATTCTTGAAGGTAGATGTCAAAAGGCATGGTGTCGCCCTGCTCCACTTGGCGCTGGTCTTCCCATGAAGTCTGCGCCAGTTGTTCAAAGCGCTGCTGAGCACTGGGTGCCAGCGGGGCATCCAGCATGGCTTGTTTGGTGCGAATCGATTGCGCACGCACAAAGGCCACGAACGAGCCATCATGGCTTTGCGAGATCTCGCGCAACACCCGTGCCGACGGTGTCGTCTCGGGATGGAGAAGTGCGTGCTCAGCGGCCAGCACGGCATCACCGTAATCCGAACCACCATGGCTGGCGTCCAACTGGCGCGCCACAGGCGCCATGGCGCGCACCAGCTCCAGCCCCCAATCGGTCAGTGTGGCCGTGCTGCTGCCCCGTTCAAGCAACAAGCCGGGTTCGCGCCCACGCTCCGCCACGTTTTGCTGGTTGCGCCCCAGGGCGGCAATTTCTTCCGGCGTGTCGCGCGGGCTCTCGGTCTGCAGGCAGTGCAGCAAGAACACATCTAGAAAACGCATGGTCTGGCTGTTGATACCCACCACCTCGAACGGGTCCAGGTCCATCAACCGGACTTCGACATATTCCACGCCGCGTTCACGCAGCGCATGCAAGGGACGCTCCCCCGGAAAAATCACCCGTTTGGGGCGAATCGTTCCGTAAAATTCGTTTTCGATCTGCAGCAAGCTGGTGGCCAATTGGCGGTATTCACCATCGGCTCCACGCACACCAATGGCTTCGTACGCCGGATAAGGCCGGGTCAAAGCATCGTGCAAGGAGTCGCCATAGCCCTGCAAACAGTTGTAGCTCACGGCCAGCGAAGTCTGCGCATCACTCTGGTAGCCCAGGCGCCCCATCCTCAGCGAAGTGGCGTAGGGCAAATACAAAGTCTGGGGGCTGAGCGACTTCAACTGGTGCTGGCGTCCGGCTACGAAGCTGGCGCACACCGCGGGAGAGGCGCCAAACAGGTACAGCAGCAAAAAGGCGTGACGCCGAAAATTGCGAATCAGCCCAAAATAGTCTTTGCTGGACACATCGGGCAAAGACCAGTTGTAGTGAATTCCCGAAATGGTCTGCATGCGCCGGCCATAGCGGTGGCCCAGGCCCGTGCGGTACACACTTTTGGCGCGCCCCACGTTGGAGGAACCGTACTGCCCAATGGGAATGGCATCGTCCGCAGGCAAACAACTGGGCATGCTGGACACCCACAACATCTCTTCCCCCAAGGCCTGGGTGGTGAACTGCTGCACCTGGGTCAGCTCATCCAGGCAAGACTGCACACCGGCATGCACGCCGGTGATGAGTTCCACCTGCGATTCACTGAAGTCCGTGGTGATGTGCGGGTGTGTCAGCGCAGACCCCAGCGCTGTAGGGTGTGGTGTCATGGCAACCATACCGCTGGGCAGTGCGCGCAAGCTTTCTTTTTCTATTCCCCGGCGAATGCCTTGGAGACGTTCGGGTGTCAACGCACCCAGGGCCTCTGTATTCTTATTCATGCCTGTGAGCCTTAAAATTTTTCATGGGGCGCAAGGTAACACAGGCTGCGCATATTTGCAGGACTGTGCCCTTGACGCAGTCCAAGCCAGATGGCAACCAATTTCCCAATTTCAATAGCCTGCATCCGTCACAATGGCCAACCACATCTGCCCCACCACCCACCAGAGCCCTTTGCCATGGAATTGAATTCCGAAGTTGTCACCTCGGTCCCGCGCCAAGCCGCCACCGTCGTCATGTTGCGCGACACCGCCCACGGGCTGGAGGTTTTCCTGATGAAGCGCCATGGTTTGTCCGATGTGCTGGGCGGTGCCTATGTGTTCCCGGGGGGCAAGTTGGACAACAGTGACGCTTTGCTATCGCCGCCAATGCATTTGGACCAAGACGCCGCCCACTTGCACGCGGCCCTGGGGGAACCTGAAACGGACCTCACCACCGCCACAGGTCTGTATGTCGCCGCGCTGCGTGAGGCCTTTGAAGAGTCCGGCGTGTTATTCACCCAGGACGCCAGTGCCGAGCAGCTGGCTCATGCCGCCCAGATGCAGGCGCAAGGTGTTGCGTTCAACCAGATGCTGCAAAACCTGGGGCTGCGCCTGCAAACCAGTGCGCTACGGCCCTGGTCCCGCTGGATCACGCCGCACCGGCCCTCGGTCACCAACAAGCGATTCGACACGCGATTTTTTGTGGCCGCCGTACCCGAGGGGCAGCACGCACGCCACGACAATTTTGAAACCACAGAAAGCATCTGGCTCAAACCACGCCAAGCACTGGAGCAGTACTGGGACGGACAGATCGAACTGGCGCCGCCACAAATCATGAGCCTGGCCCACTTGGCCCGCCATGCCAGCGTGGACAGCGTGATGGCTGCGGCAAGCCTGGCACCACCACCGCTGATTCTTCCCGAAACTTTTGACGATCAGGGCACGCGGATCATCTGCTACCCCGGCGACCCACTGCACTCCGTAAGCACCCGCGCACTGCCGGGCCCCAGCCGGGTGGTTTACCGCAACCGGCGCTTTGAACCACTGGGCGGGTTCGAAGCGCTGTTTGAATAAGGGTGGTGCGAACGACCTGCCATGTGCAAGGGCTCAGCTTGCCTTTGGAATCAACATCCACCCGGTTGGGCACAACGCCCTATACAACCGCATCACCAGTCTATAAAGCCGCTTTATTCCAGGCACCCGCTCGCATTCAGTGACAGTGCCGATCACGATTCCGAGAGATTCTTCTTGCATAACCTGTCCTCATAGTTGTGCCTTGGCTACGGCAGCGACCAGTTTCCACCAGACCAGGGCCCAGACGGCGGTGAACAAGACCCAACCGAGCATCGAGGGTGCCGCCCACCCCCCGGACGGGCTGGCCTGGAAGACGGGCAGCCCGATAGCATTGAAAAGCCAGAGAGGGACGTAGATCGTTCCGGCGACTGCGGCTGCAATCTTGTCGGGGAGCGCACCCGCAAACGCGGCGAACGCCACGTGGGTACACAACAGGCCTGAGGCTATGGCGTATCGCAATGGGTGGTTTCGAGGGTTAACGTAAAAATGACCGGACCACCAACACGAGCGGCGAAGCCGCCTCCTGCTGTTGTGGGTCCGTGTCGATTGACAAGTTAGAAGGCACGCCAGCCCAGGCCGAGTGAATTGCGAGCTGCGCCGGAAGATCTGCGATAAACGCGCATGAGGCAAGCAGCAGTTGCCGGAAACTGAGCCTTCGACCGATGTGCATCCGTTTTGCCTGATTTGTTAGAGGGGATTTGGCGATGGCTCGCGGTCTCAGCTACTACCCTTGCTCACCGAGGCAGCAAGGCGCGCAAGAACCCAATATATTGGAAACGCGAAAACGGGATAGGCCACATAGGACAGGTCGGTGTCACCACCGGAAACACAGAGCTTTGCAGAAACACAGCCGGCGATTCCGATGTTCACCAAGATGAACAGAGCCGCCACAACCGCGAAGGCAATTGCCAATCCGCCGCCCCAGCCGCATTTCGAACGCTTTCCTGCGATCCATGCGCCCCAAACTCCCGCGAGGAGAATCGCCAACGTGAGCAACAGCTTGGTGTTCATGCCTTCTAACGTCGGCCGTGAGTGGACCACCACGGCGCACTCAACATTGAAGAATGGCGACCAAGCTGGCCGCCGTTGTGGGTCCAATCCACGAACCTGTTAGATTGCGGCACCATTCAATAACTCCTCTGCTTCTGCAATAGCTTCTGTGTCATGTAAGTTCCGAGCAGCCTGTATCGCTTCCAACAGAATGCCCCTTGCCTCTTCAATTTCCCCGAGCCCTATCAAGCTCGAAGCCAGTCCGATTTGCTTTGTGTGAAGCGGCTCACCCGGGAAATAAGCGCACTGCTCAATTGCTGCACGATACAACGAGGCTGACTCGATAGGATCATCTGTGAAATCGGCCAGCGTTTCGGAGACGAAAGGGTCTGGAGTGCGAGACGCCATTTGCAACGAATGCAACTGCCGCAAACGAACGAAGGCGTCTTCCTGCGCATCCGCGTCCCCTCGCTCAAACGCGTCAACAAGCTCAGTGGAAAGACCAAAGACTTCAGAGTACAGCGGTTCCGGCACTTTGCGCATAGCAAGCTAACGTCGAAGCTGCCCGGCACGCAGCATGGGCCGCAAAACGGCCATCTGATGCTGCGTGTCCGTGCCGAGCAAAATGTTAAGTCTCATTGACCGCGTGCCTCAAACTCATCGACCAAGGCGTACCACTCTCGAAGCTCTTGCTCCCGCTGTGCATTGCCTTCTAGTACATCCACCTGGTGGCGTGCCAAGTAGAACTCACTTTCACCGCGTATCCGTCCCCGCACCTTGATCTTCTCCAGCCGCGCCTGCTCCTTTTCAGTGAACTCCGGGTAATGTGTAGTGACCGCAAGGTCGAGCGCCTTTGCAGCCTGCATCCTCATTGCTGGTGGCAACGATTTCAACAGCATGGGGGTCTCTCGCAAACCCTGCTCCATCCCTGTTGCAAGCGCAGACCTCGGGTGTTCGCCGGTAGGCTCTGCGTACATCGGTCGAATTTTCTTCCAACTCTCGCACAACTGCAGAGCTCGCTCGTCCTCTACGTTCGCGAGAGCACTATGCAGGTCGTCATACAGCGCGACCAATTTCGAGAGCTTGTCAGTGCGTGCCATTTTGAGACTTAACGTCGGCCGTGAATGGGCTGCAACGGCGCTCTCAGCATTGAAGAATGACGACCATGCTGGCCGCCGTTGTGGGTCCATTCGACGAACCCGTTAAGCGTCAGCGTCTTAGAAGACACCGGCTTCTCCTCGCTCGAAGGCCTTCCTCCACTGGCGATAGCCAACGAGTTCTGACTCCAAGACTTGGCTGCTACCAACGAGTGTTTGTCCCTCTGCTGCGCCAGGAGTGCGATTAGGGGTGTGGCCAAGCTTGACCTTCCACTTGCCGGCCCTGGCAGCAGCGCTTGCCCCTTCGATGGAGTTGAACTCGTCTTCACCATAGGCGGCGCTGACGATCAAGAGGTGGTCATCCTCGGTGGCGACGAAGCGTTGGCCTTGAATGTTAATTGCCGAACCCTTCTTGAAATCAAACCGGTCAATCTTGAGTATCTTGTTGACAGAGAACTTCCCGTCGCTTCGCTTGCTGACGAGAAGGTCTCCCTCTTTGAATTGGAAGGTCTTGTACTCGGGAGGAAAGAAGTTACCTGCAAGAACGGCCATAGGGAGTAGGAATAGAACAACGCAGAGGAGACGACGCATAGGGATTTCTGACGCTTAACGTAAAAATGACCGGACCACCAACACAAGCGGCGAAGCCGCCTCCTGCTGTTGTGGGTCCGTGTCGATTGGCATGTTAAGTGGCATGTCAGAGCACGTGGAGATCATCGACTTCAACCTCATACTCCCCGCGTGCAAACTCTCTCACAGTCAATTCAAGTGAGAGATCTGAGCGGCCTTCCTCCTCCGTATACATCGGGACGACGACGGACCAACTGCGCCCGCCTTCAGCTTTAGCTTCAATGAAGTCCACCAGGTCGTAGTTCGGAGGCAAGACCAAGTGGCGTCCGTAATTCCCAACCGCAGCCTCCAGCTCCGCCGCACTCACGCGGGAGGCAGGTGCTTGCAGCAATACTTGCGTGTAGTTTCCGGTGACGAGGTGACCGACAATTTCGGTGACTACATGCAACAGTGGGGCGCTCGTGGTCTTCATGCAATTTAACGTTTGCCTCTCGATTGAAGGGTTAGGCCTGCGCGTATGGAGCACTGCCTTCATTTCAGAGCTTTCCTTCCCTCGTTTTCAACAATGCTCACAAGTTCGGCGAAGCGCTTGTTTTCGTAATGGAGAGGAGCTACGAAGGTCTTCGCTTCCGCCCATGAGAGGGCTCGCACAGCTTGCTTGCTATTCACGCTTTCGAGGTAGATGACTGGTGGATGATGGCTTTCGGTTGCCGACACTTCGAACGCTCTCGTTTGCAGAAAGAACTCGTACCAGTTCCCATCGTCAGAGTCGAAGCAGAATCCATACGATCCTCCGTCGCGGTAGATATCGGCGTCCCAGATTTTCACAACTCGCGGCAAGCTATTTCTCCCTCTCGCAGGCCTACGAATGTACTTCGCAAAGCCTGCAAATTACTCTGCTCGCCGCGTATTAATCTGGCCATGAAAATCTCCAAAAGATGGCTTGCACATTGGTTTTCAGCTCGCAACACTGGATGAACGTCCAGTTATAAAATCGCCCATGAAACCCCGCAACCCGCCGCTACAGGCTACCCGCTTGCTGGACCAAGTTCGTGAGCGGATTCGGTATCTGCATTACAGCTTAAGCACCGAGAAAGTTTACTTGTATTGGATTCGGTTTTTCATTCGCTGGCATGGGCGTGGGGGCCAAATGCGGCATCCGCAAGAGATGGGCGCGCCAGAGGTGGAGGTTTTTCTCACCACGCTGGCCACCGAACGCCGCGTGTCCACCTCGACCCATAACCAGGCGCTGAGCGCTTTACTATTTTTTATACCGAGAGGTTTTGAGCACGGATTTTCCGTGGATGGACGGAATCAATCGGCCTGCAAGCAAGCGCCGCATACCCAGCGTGTTAACCAGGGATGAGGTGGCAGGCGTGCTGGCGCAAATGGACGGCATCACTGCCCTGCTTGCGCGCTTGCTCTATGGCACAGGCATGCGCCTGATGGAGGGAATTCGGCTTCGCATCAAGGACGTGGACTTTGACCGGCACGTCATCATTGTTCGTGAAGCCAAGGGCGGCAAAGACAGGGTGGTAATGTTGCCACGCTCACTTGCTCCAGCCTTGCGTTTGCAAATGTTGGCAGCACGCGCACAGTGGGAGGCTGACCGCCAAAACCAGCGCCGTGGAGTCGAAACGCCTTATGCCTTGGAACAGAAGTATCCGAAGATTGGTCAAACATGGGGGTGGTTCTGGATGTTTCCATCCCCAACGCTGTCCGATGTTTCCACCACCATGATTTACACCCATGTACTCAAAGTGGCGGCGGGCGGCACGGCCAGCCCCTTGGATGCGTTGGGTACGATTACATCCTGACTCTACAAACGAAATGAGACCCTAGCCCCCTACAGGGACTTCCCCCAAAGGCAAGCGACGGTTCTGTTTTTTCATTGATGACGGTATTTCTGGCATTCGCGTGAATTGAAGC
>Ga0156087_1042_pt1 | contig 7654 bp, 5 predicted proteins | sample RifCSPlowO2_02_FD_107740 | JGI IMG/M metagenome (GOLD analysis project Ga0156087, IMG submission 107740) | Burkholderiales bacterium RIFCSPLOWO2_02_FULL_57_36 | reverse complement strand
CGAAACCGAAGGAAATCCGATTCGGCGACAACCTGCCGAAAACGAGATCGGGCAAGATCATGCGCCGGCTGCTGCGGGTGCTGGCCAAGGGGGAAACCATCACGCAAGACATCTCCACCCTGGAAAATCCGGCGATTCTGGAGCAACTGAAGGAAACCTTGTAAGCACTGGAGGTGTGCTCCCCTCGCCCGCCAGCGGGAGAGGGGCCGGGGGAGAGGGTGCCCGCAATGGCCATTACTGTCTGCGCAACGATGTCCGCTTGTCTCTGCACCACCTTTCCGACGCTGGCAAGCGGACATGCGCACTGCAAGTGAGGGACACTGCAAAGGCTGGGCTCTTGCTATCGCCCTCACCCCCAGCCCCTCTCCCGCTCGCGGGCGAGGGGAGTCATGCATCCGTGAATTTGTAGATAATCCTCCGCCAACCAAAGCCCTGTCATTCCGAGGAGTGCAACGACGAGGCATCTCAAGCACGACCGGCCATCGTCACCGCGCCCCCCGCCAAACCGCAGCATCCTTGACGGACGCCCCACCGGCATCGAAACACTCCCACTTATCCAGACCAGACATCGACGACCTGTCATCAGCACCATGACAAATTGGAACAGTCGATCCTGAAGTGTTAAAAAATGGAACAGCCCGCCGTCCTATTTCAGACGCGCCAGCCTTCAAATATCCAATCCTCACGACCACCCTTGCGGGGCGTCAGCACACGCAACGGCCGCCGCCGCAAAAACGTATCCGGCACTGGCACACCGTTTGCGATATTCATTCATGAAGCAAGCGCAACTGCTTTATGAACCCTTACTCCATACCAATATCCCAGAGGACGACATGAATCTCGCAGACATCAGCAAGCTAGGCATCAAGAATCCGTTCAAGCAACGCTACGATAATTTCATCGGCGGCAAATTCGTGGCGCCCGTGCGCGGCGATTATTTCGAGAACATCAGCCCGGTCATCGGCAAGACCTTTTGCGAAGTGGCCCGCTCCACCGCGGAAGACGTCGAGCTGGCACTGGACGCGGCGCACGCCGCAAAGAAGAGCTGGGGCAAGACCTCGCTGGCCGAGCGTTCGCTGATCCTCAACCGGATCGCCGATCGCATGGAAGCCAACCTTGAGTTGCTTGCGACTGCTGAAACCATCGACAATGGCAAGCCGATCCGCGAAACCACGGCAGCCGATATTCCGCTTGCGATCGACCATTTCCGCTATTTCGCGGGCGTCATTCGCGCGCAGGAAGGCTCGATCGCACAGATCGATGCCCAGACCTACGCCTACCACTTCCATGAGCCGCTCGGCGTCGTCGGCCAGATCATTCCATGGAATTTCCCGATCCTGATGGCGGTATGGAAGCTGGCGCCGGCGCTGGCCGCAGGCAACTGCGTGGTGCTCAAGCCGGCCGAACAAACGCCCGCATCGATCATGGTGCTGATCGAACTGATCCAGGACTTGCTGCCGCCGGGCGTGGTCAATATCGTCAACGGATTCGGGCTGGAAGCAGGCAAGCCGCTCGCATCGAGCAAGCGCATCGCCAAGATCGCGTTCACTGGCGAGACCGGCACCGGCCGCTTGATCATGCAGTACGCATCGCAAAACATCATTCCGGTGACGCTGGAACTCGGCGGCAAATCGCCCAACATTTTCTTTGCCGACGTGATGGACCAGGACGACGAGTACTTCGACAAGTGCCTGGAAGGTTTCGCGATGTTCGCATTGAACCAGGGCGAGGTGTGCACCTGTCCGTCCCGCGTACTGGTGCAGGAATCGATCTATGAGCGCTTCATGGAACGTGCAATCAAGCGCGTTGCCGCGATCAAGCAGGGCAATCCGCTCGACAGCGCGACCATGATCGGCGCACAGGCGTCTCACGAGCAGCTGGACAAGATCCTGTCCTATCTCGACATCGGCCGTCAGGAAGGCGCAAAGGTCTTGATCGGCGGCGAACAAAACCATCTCGAAGGCGATCTGGCTGGAGGCTACTACGTGAAGCCGACCATATTCGAGGGCAATAACAAGATGCGCGTATTCCAGGAAGAGATTTTCGGGCCGGTCGTGTCGGTCACTACCTTCAAGGATGAAGAGGAAGCGCTGGAAATCGCCAACGATACGCTGTACGGTCTCGGCGCCGGCCTGTGGACCCGCGATGGAGCGCGCGCGTTCCGCGTCGGCCGCGAAATCCAGGCCGGCCGTGTCTGGACCAACTGCTATCACCTGTATCCGGCGCACGCAGCCTTCGGCGGCTACAAGCAATCCGGCATCGGCCGCGAAAACCACAAGATGATGCTGGAGCACTATCAGCAGACCAAGAACCTGCTGGTCAGTTACGACCCGAAGGCGATGGGATTCTTCTGATCGTCATTTGAAACGGAGCAGAAGAGCGCCCCGCCACAAGCGGGGCGCTTTTGTCGAGCATTGAGCATTGAATGGAACAACATGATGCCACCCCTGATACCGCGCGTAATCGCCACCCCCGTCGCGCTTGAAATGATTGCGACGTTGCGAGAAAAATACGGACCGCTGATGTTCTTCCAGTCGGGCGGATGCTGCGACGGCAGTTCACCGATGTGTTATGCGGCGGGTGAATTCCAGGTCGGCGATGCGGATATCCATCTCGGCAACCTCGACGGCATGCCGTTTTATATCGGCGCCGAACAATTCGAATACTGGAAGCACACGCAGTTGATCATCGATGTGGTCGACGGCATAGGCGGCATGTTCTCGCTTGATAACGGAACCGGCAAGCGCTTCTTCACCCGTTCGCGCCTGTTTACCGACGATGAACATGCGATGCTGGAACGGAAGACCACGGTCGGCGAAAGCCGGCACGCGCAAGCTCTATAAAATGGTTCTTCAGGTTTTTTCAACAACAGAAACTGTCCCGAAAAGGGACTTCCTTCACCCGTAGGTTGGTGGTGAGCGCAGCGAACCCCAACGTCTGCGGCCAGCGCCATCGATGGCGCCTTTGCGAGCGGCAATGTTGGGGTTCGCTGCGCTCACCACCAACCTACCAAGGCAATGTCGTTTGCACCCATACCGGCTATTGCGCCATCATCTTCCGATAGATGGTATTGCGCGAGACCCCAAGCGCTCGCGCCGTGGCGGATACGTTGCCGCCATGCGCTTCGAGGGATTTCCGGATGATCGATACCTCCGCGTCTTCCAGCCTGGTCGATGCGCTGATCACGCGATGCGTTGCCTGGGTAATGTCCTGCTGTTGCGCCGAGATGATGTCGTCCAAAAAGTCCTCGGGCAAATCCTCGCGGCGGATTTCGCGATCATCGCCGGCCATCACGACCGCGGTGCGCAGCAGGTTGGTCATCTGGCGGAAATTGCCCGGCCACTTGTGCTGCTTGAACAACTCCATTGCTTCTTCCGACACCGTGCACGGCGGTCCGTCCGACTCGCTTGCGAGAACCCGGTTGATCACCACTTGAAGGTCGGTGCGTTCGCGCAGCGGCGGCAGCTTCACCACCAGCCCGTTGAGACGGTAATACAGGTCTTCACGGAACGCATTGTTGACGATCAGCTCGCGCAGATTGCGGTTGGTCGCACAGATCAGCGCCAGGTTCACGGGAATCGACTTGGTGCTGCCAAGCGGCGTCACCATGCGTTCCTGCAGCACGCGCAACAGCCGCGCCTGCAGGCTGGACGGCATGTCGCCGATCTCATCGAGGAACAGCGTGCCGCCATTGGCTTGCAGGATCTTGCCGATGCCGCCTTTCTTGCTCGCGCCGGTAAAAGCGCCTTCCTCGTAGCCGAACAATTCCGATTCGATCAGCGTTTCCGGAATGGAGGCGCAGTTCACCGCGACGAACGGGCCGTTTGCGCGCGGCGAGTCGTTGTGAATCGCCTGCGCCAGCAGTTCCTTGCCGGTGCCGGTTTCGCCTGTGATCAAAATCGAAATGTCGCGGCCCAGCACCTTGTTGACCTTCTCGATCAGCTTTGCAACCTGCGGATCGCCGGTATTCAGATAATGCAGGCCTGACAAGCGCCGATGCTGCTCAACATGCGCCTGCATTGCCGGCGTGCGGGCCCCACCGTTCTTTTGCCGCGCGATGCTGTTGGCGCGTTCCGGCGCTGCCGCGGTGTCGGAAAAATTCTGGAACACCATGTTCGAGCGGCGCAATTCCGCCCGCGCATACACGCGCACGCCGGTGTGCAGGCACATGTTGAGCAGCATCGGCGCGGCGGTGCGGTAGTGGTCGGACAGCGCCGACACCGGCAGCCCGAACAGCGAACTGAAGGTATGGGCTTTCAACGCCGACAACGGCAAGCCGAGCTGGCACAGGCCGCTGCGGCTGGCAGACAGAAAGCGCCCGCCGGGCGTGAATGACGCGATGCCCTCCATCAGCGTGCCGATGAACTCCGGCCGGCTGTGGAAATGCAGCGTGATCGCATCTTCGTAGGCCGCGGAAAACACCTGATTCTCGATCATCTGCGCCGACATGCGCACCAGCGCCATCGTGTGTTTATGAAAGCTGCGCTGGTCGCCGGTCACGTCCAGCACGCCGATCACGTTGCCCTGATGGTCGAAGATCGGTGCGGCGGAGCAGGTGAGAAAATGGTTCGCCACCAGATAGTGCTGGCTCGCGTGCACCAGCGTCGGCTTCTTCTCGGCGATGGCGGTGCCGATGGCATTGGTGCCCTTGCCTTCTTCAGACCAGCTCACGCCCGGCTGCAGCGCAACCCGGTCGGCCTTTTCGAGAAAGTCGGCATCGCCCAACGCATGCACGATCAAACCTTTTGCATCGGTCAACACCACCATGTTGTGGGTATTGATGATTTGCTCATACAGCGTTTCCATGACCGGCAACGCATGCGTATGCAATACCCGGTTCTGTTCGACGATGAGCGATAGATCAGCGCGAGCGATCGGACCGAAGTCGGGAAGCGCATTTTCCGTCAATCCGTATGACGCGGAACGCAGGTGTGATTCTTTTAGCATGGTGTCGGCGCAGATTGCAGAATTCATGCCATCCGGCGAAATTCGCCCGCCCAGCATTCGAGCGCTGGCGCCGGGTGGTGCGCTTGGCGTCGTTGCGCCGCGATTCCAGTCTTGAATACCTGCCATGTCTCGCTCCTTTTGTGATGCGGATATGCGCCATTTTTTATCGTTGTTATGCCGATGAATGTAACACCTGTTCATAAATGAAGCAAAAAGGTTGCCGTCTCTTGCCTGAGAGAATGGGATGCCATTTGCGTATTGCTTTTGCTTACGATAACTGTCTTCGGGAGCGGTCATTCATGCGTATAACAATGATCACAAAATACGCTCGCTGATCAAGGCCGCCGACCGCAATGGCAATGTGGACTCGAAGCAATACGACCTGGCGTCGTCCCCTGGAACCGCGCCTCATCCAATCAATCAAAACTCCGTAACGCCCGCCCACCAAAGACCCGCAACGACAATCAACCAAAACTCCGCACATCCACCCACTAAAAACCTGTCATTCCGAGGAGTGCAACGACGAGGAATCTCAAATACCTGCACGGTTGTTGGAAGTCGAGATTCCTCTCTGCGCTCGGAATGACAGGTTGGGGTTTGGGGTTTTGCTCGGCCGATATTCCCGGCGACGCTTAAAAAAATACCTGTCATTCCGACAGAGCAACGCGACGAGGAATCTCAAACACGACCGGCTACCGCGCTTCCAACCGACCCAAGAGGGCCCACAACACCCCACACCAAAACCCATCAAACCCGAATCAATTACAACTCTTTGCCCCTGATCCACCCGAACCGAACGTTTATTCCTCGAACTTTGCTATAATCTGCGGCTTCGCTTAAAAGCAGTCGAGCGAAACAGATTCAGGAGAGATGGATGAGTGGTTTAAGTCGCACGCCTGGAAAGCGTGTGTAGGTTCATAGCCTACCCGGGGTTCGAATCCCCGTCTCTCCGCCAGAAACATGTTTTAAGAAGTCCAGAAATGTCCAGAAACCCGCATGAAACCTAGTGTTTATGCGGGTTTTTTGTTTCTGGAGCGTTTTTAACGTTTATTGACATCCAACGGTTATGGGGGCATGTTTGGGGGCATGCCCCTAAAACAAAAAACAGGATGCCCCCAAAATGCCGAAAATCGTCAATCCCCTGACCGATGCACAGGTAAAGAACGCCAAACCCAAAGACAAGCCGTATAAGCTGTTCGATGGCGGCGGGCTGTATCTGGAAGTCATGCCGACGGGCTCCAAACTGTGGCGCATGAAGTTCCGGCAAATGACCGGCAAGGAAAGCCGTTTAGCGTTCGGCAGCTATCCCGAAGTCGGGATCGGGCAAGCACGTGAGCAACGCACGGCGGCACGCAAGCTGAAAGTGACCGACACCGACCCGGCACAGGCCAAACGCGAGAAAGCACGCATAGCGAAAGACAAGGCCGCACAGACGTTCGAGAAGCTGGCAAGGGAGTGGCACACCAACAAGCTATCCACGTGGCGAGAATCGACCGCTAAAGACACCCTGAGGCGCTTGGAGTGCGACATCTTCCCCCAGATCGGCGCGATGCCGATTGCTTCCATTACCCACCAACACATCATTGCCGCGCTTCGCAAGATCGAGGAACGCGGCGCGAACGAGATTGCGCACCGGCTCAAGGCGATCTGCGCACGGGTGTTCAGCTATGCCAATCAGCAGGGCATCGAGAACCGGAACCCGGCAGCGGATCTGAAGGATGTATTGAAGCCTGCACCGGCTGGACATTTTGCCGCGATCACAGCCGATGAACTGCCCACGTTCCTGGCCGCGATGAACAAGAACGATGCACGGCTGTTCAAGCCGACCCGCATTGCCGTGCGCCTGATGATGTTGTTGTTCATTCGTACCAGTGAATTGATCGAAACCCCGTGGAGTGAAATCGATCTGGAAGCGGGGGAATGGGTGATACCGTGGCAACGCATGAAGCGCGGCAAGCTGACCGTGAACCCGGACAAGACCAATCATCATGTGTGCCTGTCGGCTCAGGCATTAGAGCTATTACGCGAACTGCACACCCTGACCGGCGGCGGAAAATACCTGTTCCCGAATCAACGCGACCATGAAAAGCCGATGAGCAACGGCGCTATCCTGATGGCATTGCGGCGCATGGGGTATCAGAACAAAATGACCGGGCACGGCTTCCGGGCATTGGCGATGAGTACAATCAAGGAAAAGCTGGGCTATCGGCATGAAGTCGTAGATCGTCAGTTAGCCCATGCGCAAAAGGACAAAGTCGCCAGCGCCTATGACCGCGCAACGTTTCTGGCCGAGCGCAAGAAGATGATGCAGGAATGGGCAGACTACTTGGACGCAGCGGTGGGCGGAAAGGTCGTTTCTGAACTATTTGGTAAAGCAGCATAACAAATAAGTTTCGTTATGCATTCATGGCAACGAAGAAAAGCCGTAAGTCTTTTTCCGGATTGTTTCGCCTTTGGCTCTTGCTCAGGTGGGAGTGCACTATGATTTTTCCTCGCTGGACACCGACTGCGTTTCAATATCACATTAATAGCTACATAGAATTTATTTCTGATAGCCGTAGTTCTGAGCACCCAGACATAAAAGGGCTTAGACGCAAAGGGGAGATGTTTGTAGTGGTCTAATTTGCACGGACACCTCGATAGGTGGAAAATCCACCACCAGAGGAATCGCAAATGAGAAAACCACGTAAAACCGTCGATGCCAGCG
>Ga0156087_1040_pt1 | contig 7849 bp, 5 predicted proteins | sample RifCSPlowO2_02_FD_107740 | JGI IMG/M metagenome (GOLD analysis project Ga0156087, IMG submission 107740) | Burkholderiales bacterium RIFCSPLOWO2_02_FULL_57_36 | reverse complement strand
GTATTGATGCCACCGCGCAGGCCAATCGGATCACTTTGCACATACCTGCCTGTGGCCGGATCATAATCCCTGAAGTAGTTGTAATGGAGATTGGTCTCTTTGTCAAAGTACTGGCCCGGAAAGCGCAGGTTGAATTCGAATCCGGCATTGGCGACCGGCACATTGTTGCCGAACGGGTCCGTGTTCTCCCATTGCCACACAGTCTGATTGTTACCATCCGTGATCAGCCGGGGCGTATTCAAATGGTCCGTATCAATGAAATACGCTTCCAGTACCGGCCCCCCCGTTACCGTCACCGTCACCGCCACCGCTGCCGACGTCGTCGATGTGCCCAGATTATCGGTTGCGACGGCCGTCAAGCTGTGGTTCCCTATCGCGACATTGGTCCAGTTCATGCTGTATGGCGCGGTGCTGGCGCTGCCAATGAAATTGCCGCCGCTGTAAAACGAGATCCCGGCAATGCTGCCATCGCCATCACTGGCTTGTGCTGTGAGCGTGATGGGGGCAGGCATGACATAGGCGGCATTGGGGGTGGGCGAGGTAAGCGATACTGTGGGCGGTGCATTGATGATCACCGGCACCACTGCGGAGTTGGTTACGGTACCCAGATTGTTGGTCGCCTCGGCCATCAATCCATAGATGCCGGCCGGCATGCCACTCCAGGTGTAGGTGTAGGGTGCGCTGCTGTCGGACCCCAGCAACGTGCTACCCGCATAGAATGACACTTGCGAAATGGTGCCCGCGCTGTCGGTGGCGGTGGCGCCCAGGCCGATAGTTGCGGGATGGGTGTAGACGGTGTTGATCGCCGGCGCGCTTAAGGTGACTGCGGTCGTACTTTTGATGGTGATCTGCACCGAATTAGAGGTGAGCGTCGTACCGTCCGTATCGATTGCCTTTGCCGTGACGGTATAGCTACCCTCCGGGACATTGCTCCATGTGTAGGTGTACGGCGCGGTTGTGTCGGCGCCGATGAGGGTGGTGCCATGGAAGAACTGGACCTCAGAAATCGGAATGTCGATGTCGCTCACAAAGGCTGCCAGCGGAACGTTTGCGGGAAGGTAAAAGCTGGCCTGCTCACTCGGTGATGTCAGGAAGATCCTTGGCGATGAATTCAGCAGAAAGGCAAGGATCGTTGCAACGTTGCCAGGAGGGGTGGAAGGCGTCAGCGTGTTCGCGGTGGTCAGGCTGGTCGAACTGGTTCTCGAAGTCTTGGCTGGCGCCGATTTACTGGAGGTTGTCAGTGACGGGGGCGGTATACGCGGCAGTCCGGTCAGAACCTGCACGTTGGCTGGTGTCGAGATCGCGGGTATGGCGGGCAGCCCGTTGAGTGGTACCGGTGTCGTGGTTGCGGTTGGAAAAGCAGGAATGCGCGGTAGGGCCGTGAAGGATGTAATGTTCGGCGTGGTCGTGACTTTCGGTGCCGGCGGCAGTCCAAACAACGGCGTAATCGGCATAGCGGACGTGGTCTGCTGTGTCGTCGGCAATGCTGACAATACCGGCGGACTCGACAACGCCGAGACTGGGCTTGGCGCCTGCGCCTGCACCATGCTCCAGGCAAGCGCTGCCACGATCGCCATCGACAAATTTTTTAACACGACTTCCCCTTACATGCGTGGGCCAACCACCCAAACTGAGCGCTATGTGCTGCACAGTTCGTCATCTTGTATTGCAACGGAATTTGAGCCACCTCTATGGGCGGCTTATGCCGCTACGTGGCTTCTACTATTTTTGTTATGTCGGACCCATGATATCGACTTTGCAGTACTTGTCGCCGCTGCCATTCCAAGTGACTGCCGTGTTCAGATGGACTGAAAGCTGAGCGCCAGTCGTCTTTGCCAGCATCAATAAGGCAATCAGGTTTTTAGCACCGGGTTGACTCGGCGATATCCAGCCGCCCTGGCAACCGGCAATCGCATTACTCGGTGAATACCAGAAGATCACATCGCCGTTGCCGAAGTCGCCATTGATGAAATAGCGCCCAATGGTTACGGGCTCCGCACCCAGAATCTGGGCTTGCGCTGGGCTTATAAACAAAGACAGCCCGAATGTGGCGGCAACAAGCGCACGAATAAATGCTTTGCACATGATGAAGTTCTTTCTTAAGTAAATAAAATTATTGCATGCGTTACATAATTAACTTGCCCGCCGCAAGCTTGGCTGCGCTACGCAGTCTTATGGTTGTTGTGCGAAGCCGAGACGGCGACTCAGCGAAACAGCGCAACCGGTATGTCATTCAAATACACGTATTCTTTCCGAAATACACCCTGCGCCGTGCTTTCCCCAATCAGGCGGCCATTCCCGTCGTAGTGAAAATGGGTTGTTTCACCTGCACTACTTTTTTGCACGCGTTGGCCGAGCGGGTTGATCTGGTACTGCCAAGGACCCTGGTTGGTAGCGGCTGAGATTAGCCTTCCTCGCGCATCATAGGCATATTGCCGAGCGCCATCATTGACGCGGCTGCCATTGGCATCGTACTGGTAAGCGTTGCTCACAGCGGGACCGTTTAGTTGCGTTAAGCGGTTGGAAGCGGAATCGATGATCGAGGCATAGCCGTTCTCACCAACGGTCTGACTGGTGCGGTTGCCGACACCGTCGTAGCCAAATGCCTGACTGCTCGCTGCGCCGGTGTATTGGGTCAGGCGGTCGAGGGCGTCATACGCATATTGCGTGGCCGGCGCAACAGGACCGGCAATGCCGATGATGCGCGAAGCAGCATCATAGCTGACCGCTTGCGTCGCTGCGCCTACGGTAAAGGCAGTGATGCGGCCATCAAGGTCATAACTGCGTAGAACCGTCTTGTTCGCCCCATTGACATAAGACTTGATGCCGCCGAAATGCTGGTATTGTATTTGCGACACAAGGGTTTGATTGATGCCGTTTTTGCTGGACGTGATACCTGCGATGCGACCCATCGCGTCATACGTATAGGTCAGGGTGCGTCCGCTCGGATAGGTAACGGTGCTCAAGCGGCCAGTGCTTTCATAGGTATAGGTGATGCTATAGGCAACACCGTTAATGAGGCGGGCTTCGGCAACGACATTACCCTTTTGGTTGTAGGTATAGGCAATGCTGCCATTGGCGTCGGCGATACTGGATAAACGTCCCTTGGCGTATTGCCCAGCGTCGTAGACGTAATTCACGGTACCGCCGTCATGGTAGGTAATCCGCGAAAGCCGGTTCAGCACGTCGTACAGATAGCTCGTGGTTTGACCCTTGGCGTCGGTGCTGGTCAATACATTGCCGGCAGCGTCATAAGTCTTATTGGCGGCTCCCGTATCGGGCGACAACAAGGCGGTCTGGTTCCCCAGTCCATCGAGGGTGTATTGGGTAACCAGAGTGCGCGGATCGGATACCGCGGTCAATTGGCCCAAGCCGTCATAGCTATATTGGATTACCGGGCGGACGCCGTTGACAAGCGGCTGGCGTTGCACCGTGAGACGGTTTAAGGTGTCGTATTCTTGGTTGGTCACGCGCAGCAGCGGATCGGTAATCTTGGTAACGTTGCCGATCGCATCGTATTCGTATTGATAGGTGGTGATCTGCTGGGCGAATACATTGCTTACTGCCATGGCAAGCAACGTCGTGCAGATCGCAATACGCAGGAAGTGAGGAGTGTTGTGCATTATTGTATTGCTCCAGTCACTTCTTGGAGCCGGTTCAATGCATCGTACATGCGGGAAGTCTGGCGTGTCAGTATGCCTGCTGGGTCCTTGCTTTCTTCCTTGATACGATTACCCATAAGATCAAGCGTGTATTGGATGGTGTTGCCCAGGCTGTCGCTGATCTTGGTTAAGCGATGTGCATCGTCGTAAGAATAAGCAATCCATGCACCGTCCGGCAACGTGGCCTTCTTGAGTTGCCCAACGTCGTCATACAAGTAGGTGGTGGACTCATTCACGTCATTGCCGGTCACTGTCTTATTCCCTAGCCAGCCGCGGGGCAAATAGGTCAAGTTGGTGGTCAGGCCGTTGGCATCGATGATCTTGCCCACACGCCCGTTAAGATCGTAATTGGAGAGGGTAGTCACATGCCCTGCTGCATTGGTCACGGTGACTAGGTTACCAATGCCGTCATACGTATAGGTAGTGATGTCGGCGATGTCGGTGCGCGGACCGGTGGCCGTCAACACCTGACCCACATCGTTATAGGTATAGCGCCAAGTACGAGGTGTACCAACTGGTGTAGCAGACATGCCTTGACTACCGGCAGCATCCGCCGTGGCCTGCACGGTCTTGTTGAGTAGGCTGCCCTTCGGATCGTAGGCGTGAGTGGTGAGCCGCAGTGGTTCGGCCACCTTAGTTGGCAGGCGGTAGGTCGGATGCCACACCGTCGTAGTCGTTCGGGCTTGCGCAGTGCCGAACCCTTCTGTGCGGCTCGCCTCCAAATTACGGCTTATGTCGTAGCTGTACTTCGTCACGTTGCCGTTGAAGTCGGTACGGGTTGCGACATTGCCGTTGGCATCGTAGGTGATCGCAGACGATGCCGGCCCACAGCCCGATCCACCGGGTTGCGATTGGCCGGTCGCCTTGATCACGCCGAGAATGGTGGTGAAATGGGTCGTGCGGACGGTGCCCAACGGATCGGTAATGGCAGAACTGGTGCCGTCGGTGCTGTAGCTGATCTGATATTGATTCACGTCACCAGCATGGTATTCGCGATACGCCTTGCCGTGTGCATTGTAGTAATAGCTGGCAAAGCGGACATTGTTTTCATCGGTAATGCCGGTCAGTGCATGCGGCAGATTTGCACCACCTGTAAATGCGGGTTCATTGTACAAATAGGTTTTCTTCTTGGTGTCGGGATAAATGATCGAGGCTAGATTGTTGTTGGCGTCATAGCTGTATTGATAATGACCGTTTCCAGCATCGGTCATGGTCTGGATGCGATCGCTACTGTCGTAGACGAAGCTCAGCTGGCGACCATGGGCATCGGTCACGCGTATCAACAGGCCTGCTTTGGATGCGATTGCCGAAGGAGTGCTGCTATCGCTGTAGGCCATGCTTACTGTCATGCCAGCACGATTGGTGACGCTGATTAATTGTCCGCTATCGTTGTAGAGTTCCGTGCTGCTATCTGCTGCGACGCTGTATTTCCAGCCGATCGCGGCACCTCCTGCATCAAAATTTGCTGTCAGTTGATCCGTGATGTCGGCATCAGAAGATGTATAGGTGTTGCCTGCGACCTTGTAAGCATAGGAAGTGCCGTCGGGACGAACGATATAGTATACAGCCACTCCGTTGAGGGGATGGCCCGTGACAATTCTGCTGTTGTAGTTGTGATGCCGCGCGACACCGAGAGTGCTGGCGACAATGGTGTTTTGGCTATTGTATTGGTGGCTGAAACGTACGCCATGGGGTGCAGCCGACACATAATCGGTTTCTATCCAGTATTTGTTGCCGGTACTGATGTGAATAGGGTTGCTAGTGTGCGTTCCTGGTGATTTTTCACAGGATGGCGGCCCCTGCGTTTTGGTCGGCTTGCATTGATTATTGGTTTGACCGGCCACACCAGCAGGACACGTAGGCAACGTGGGAATCGGGGCGCAGCCATACATGGCAGGCGCCATCGAAGGGATGCAAACGCTCCATTGGTCCAAAAGAGTCGTCTCACCATTATAACGGCACATGTCTGGAGTCGGTATTCCATAGACGCCACCCATGGCAGTACACGCTTCGGAGCGCGTATCACCCCATGCTGAATGTAAAACCAGATAATACACAATCCGAGCATTCCACTTCAGGGCGACCGTTTGAGTACCCGCGAATGAAGACGAGTTAAATAAGACAAGAATAAAAAAAAGGAGAAGCGAGAAAGGCAATTTATGGAGCGAATGGAATCCTATGTGCACCGTCATGTACCAGTAATTAGGATCCGATGAATACCTCGCATACCGCGCCCGCAATACATGCAACGGACCAATAATTCGGTTGAATTGTTTTTTTAGATGCACGTCCGCTCCCCGTTTTGCTCAATACATTGCTGCAGTTTGTTAAGAGAATCGCTGTCCATGCAACAGCGCCAGCCACAGTGCAGCAGGCAACGTCACCGCGTAAAGGATGGATGGTGCATGGCCGCTCGTTCTCTGACCATTATGATTTTATTCATTGTTTGTGCGGCATCATTCCAGATGGATATCCCACTGTCAATCTCATATTAATGGGATAGAGCAAGGTACTCTACAAAGGAGGTCGCCATGGCATGGAAAGACACCGTCTTTGAACGTCAAATGCTTTATGACGAAATCTGGACGGAACCAATGACCACGGTCGCGCAACGGTACAGCCTCTCCGATGTAGGCTTACGGAAAATTTGCGTAAAGCTCGCTATCCCAGTTCCTCCTCGCGGGTATTGGGCTCGGTTAGCAGCCGGACAGCCCATGGAAAAGCAACCATTGCCGCAATCAGAGGGACCTTCAACGTTCGTGCGCTCGATACGAATTGATGAACGAAATGACGAAGTTGAGCACCACGTAGCAAGCGCAAGACTGGATGGCGCTGCTGCTCCCCTCCTCCAGGAAGCAGCATACCAACCGCCCAGTTGCGTTGCCGATGTAGGTCGCGAAGCCGCGTATATTTCTAAAACGATGGTCAAACTGAAGGAAGTAGACGGCATTATTTCGTTATCGGTTGGAGCCTGGGCAGATATAGCCGTGTCTGAAGCGGCGCGCCTGAGAGCGCTCATGTTGCTTGACAAGGTAGCATTTGCAGTGAAGGCGGCTTCGGGGGTCTTCCATTTAAAGTCGCGCTCGCAAAATGAGCATGCCCACCTCTCCCAACGCCATTCAGATGACGATCGCGGCAGCTTTGAGATACACGGGACACGCTACTTTGTGCGCATGAAGGAGCGAATGCTGAAAGAAGAAATCACCGAGCCGGTACCAGCACGACCACAAAACCGGGGTAGATCGAGGTTTGCATATGAACCGGACTTTTCATCCATTTTTCGGTCCAAGAAATATAAGTTCACGCCAACCGGCAAACTGCAATTGCAGGTGTATAGAGTGGCGTGTAGTTACGAAATAGCGAAAACCGAGGACACGCCGCATACCATCATTGAAGACAAACTTTTTACGTTGGTTGAGAAGGTTGAAAGGCTTTCGCTTACCAAGAAAATCGAGGAGCAGCTTCGGCAGGAAAGGAAGCTGGAATCTGAACGAAAGACGAAGAGTTGGGAAGCTCAGAAAGCACAAAAAGATGCGCTTCTCAAGCAGTTGGAACAATACGAACAACTGGCCCGGAATTTGGGCCGTGCAGAATCGCTGCGACGACTCATGGAGAAGATTCAAGAACTTCCAAGCGCGCAGTCTCCGTTGAAAGAAGAACATATTGCGCAGTTGACGATCATGGCAGATTGGCTTGATCCAACCATTGCTAAACGATGGCCAGAAATTGACGATGTGCCGGACAAAAATCCTCATTTCTGTAAGCGTGACGCCAGCACCGTTCTTGACAGTTGCGTGTGACTGACATCGGGAGGTTTACGGAGGTCGAGCATGCAACAAATGCATGACGTTCCATGGCAAAAGCTCGTCAATCCGATTGATCGGATGGTCGGCGATGTAGGTGAAGACATGGCGCAAGTAGGCTTCTGGATCGAGCCCGTTCATGCGCGCCGACCCGATGAGCGAGTACATCGCGGCAGCGCGCTCTCCGCCGCTGTCAGCACCAAGAAACAAGAAATTTTTTCGGCCAAGACAGCATCCCCGCAACGCATTCTCGGCGATATTGTTGTCGATCTCGGCCATGCCATCGTCACAGTAATAGACCAGGGCCTGCCACTGGTTGAGCAGTAAGCACCTCGTCAGTACCGTCATTGACTTTTCAGGCGGGATGCGGCTCCCCCAAGATTA
>Ga0156087_1039_pt1 | contig 7960 bp, 7 predicted proteins | sample RifCSPlowO2_02_FD_107740 | JGI IMG/M metagenome (GOLD analysis project Ga0156087, IMG submission 107740) | Burkholderiales bacterium RIFCSPLOWO2_02_FULL_57_36 | reverse complement strand
ATCGACGGTTTTACGTGGTTTTCTCATTTGCGATTCCTCTGGTGGTGGATTTTCCACCTATCGAGGTGTCCGTGCAAATTAGACCACTACAGTATCGGAGAGTACTTTTTTTAAAAGAGATGCTTATAGAGGAGAAAAGGAAGTTCGAGCAGTGTTATCACCGCTCGAATCGTGGGCCGGTCTTCTTAACCTATTTATGCAGCGGGAAGGAATCACGCCCTTCAGCATTTACGCTTCGACACCTATAGACCAACCTTACCTTCGCATAGACATGAAGCAAAATCTTCAGATTTACGACCAATCCGATCGGAGCGTGTTTATCTCCATTCCTCAAATGCACCGCCTTACCAAAATGGTTGAGGAAGAACTAGATGCATACTTGGATGCCAGTAACGGCCATGGAAACTCTGCTGGGCTGAATGTGCCTTTTGATCTGTCCCGAGTCGAAAGAGTGATACTGCATCCTCGAATCGCGGAAGAAAATGACCAACGGCGGAATCTTTGCTTGGAAGCTGCACTGAGGGCGGGCCTCGGCTGTCCAGTTGTAAATAGCACTCTCTACGCACGCCGTTGGGAATAGCGTGTATGAACCAGGATTCGGTTAATGCGGCGATTCTGTGATGATCCGAATCTGGACAGGTCTCCCTATGAGAGACTACGCCAACCAAACCAAAATTTACCCATGACTTATTCCGTTACATCCAGATCATATCTACAGCGTATGAAAACTCGTATGGCTGAAAATACGAATGAGTCGCTCGTCTATGCTGCACTTGAGTTTCGATGTGGAGTAGAAGCCCGGTTGAAAGAATATATTCAGACAATCGATCATATTCCGAAGGCACAAAAAAAAGAATGGGCAGTTGCGAAACTTGGTCGTTCTCTTCAATCTGCATATCGCACAGGCGATAAGATGATGGTTTTCACTATTGTCTTTCCAGAAGATGGTGCAGAGCTGCAGCTTTTATATACGCCCGTAACCAAGCGGCTGCAAGATATTGCGCAGAGAGCAGGGGATTTTCTTCACGCACTGCGTGAAGAGCTCGCTGATCAGCCCGGTTGGTGGCACGAGTTCCGTCAGATACTGCATGAAGGGTATCCATTGTTGGAGCTTGCCAATTCCGGCGAGTTGATTGGCCTGCCATTGCTCCATCGCCCAACTAAACGAATTGATATGCGCGCAGTATTGCTCGAAGGCGACTCTCGGTACCCATTGGTGTCTCGACTTCAAGCAGGATGTCAGCATATCCTTCACGTAGCATACATTGACCCTATCCCCGGCACGTTTACGTACTATGAAGGCTGACCGCAAGACAGAATCAGGCATAGGACCATTGGTGCTGATCCAGCGAATGTTGAGGATATTTTTAAGACGTAGCACGATCCGTAGTCACAGCCTCACGCCCATTACTGCTCCCACCGACTTTCATCCACGTTTGCCTCACCATAGGAAACTTGCGTAAAATGCTCCTCACGCGGGTGTAGCTCAATGGCAGAGCAGAAGCTTCCCAAGCTTACGACGAGGGTTCGATTCCCTTCACCCGCTCCAGGTCAGATCAAGGCACCCGACAGTCTGGTGCCTTTTTTGTTATCAGCAACACACACATTACCGTTCAAGCATGTCAGACAATAAACCCGCCAACGAGCAAGGCAAGCCCCTGTTTTACGACCCGACCGAGCATCGCATCCGCAGCTTCGTCACCCGTGCGGGTCGTTTGTCGACCGGGCAGGCGCGGGCGATTGAAGAACTCGCGCCGCAGTTTTGCATTACTTATCAGAAGACGCCGCTCGACTACGATCAGGCGTTCGGGCGGCATGCACCGACGATTTTTGAAATCGGGTTTGGCATGGGCGAGACGACGGCGAAGATTGCGGCCGGCATGCCGGAGAAAAATTTCATCGGTGTCGAAGTGCATACGCCGGGTGTCGGCAGCCTGTTGAAGCTGATCGGCGAACAGGGGCTGACCAACCTGCGCCTGATCCAGCACGATGCGTTTGAAGTGATTACCCACATGATTGCACCGGCATCGCTGGCGGGCGCGCATGTGTTCTTTCCCGATCCGTGGCACAAGGCGCGGCATAACAAACGCAGGTTGCTCCAACCGCCGTTCGTGAGCTTGCTGGCATCACGGATTGCGCCGGGCGGGTATCTGCATTGCGCGACCGACTGGCAGGAATACGCGGAACAGATGCTGGAAGTGTTGAGCGCGGAACCGACGTTGACGAATACGGCTGATGGTTATGCGCCGCGGCCGGATTATCGTCCGGTGACGAAGTTTGAGAATCGCGGGTTGAAGCTGGGACATGGGGTTTGGGATCTGGTGTTTCGCAAAACCTGACCATGACTTCCGACGCCGCATCCGCTATTCACATATTTGACCTGGCGCTGCGCGGCGGAGCGGCGATGTTGCTGCTGCTGGTTGCCGCGCTGCTGGCGCGCGATCATGGCCGGTCGGCCGGAGCAAGATTGGGCGCATTGTTCGCGCTCGGTGTGGCGGCATATGCAGTGAGTTCCGCACCCGGCTTTGCCGCGCAACCTGTGTGGTGGCATGCGCCGATTCTTGCACTGTCCGCCGGCAATACGTTTATTTTCTGGATGTTTGCGCGCGCATTGTTTGACGATGCATTCACGTTCCGCCGATGGCATCTGGCAGTCTGGTCGGTGCTCGCTGCGCTCGGCCTTGTCAATTGTTACCTGCTGCTTCCGTTGTACCTGCCGGAAGCGAACATCGTCCGTACCGTTATCCTGCTCGCCGCGCTTTCTTTCGCGCTGCTGGCGGTTGCGCATACGATGTCGACCTGGAAGTCGGATCTGGTCGAAGGCCGGCGCCGCCTGCGCATTTTCATCATCGGCGCAGCGGCTGGCTACACAGTAGTCAATACGCTGTCGAAATTAACGGCGTTGCCGGATTCGTCGGCATTGGTCAGCGCAACCAGCGCATTCAGTCTTGCCGTCATTACCTTGCTGATTGCCTGGGCCCTGCTCCGTGTGCCCGGCGCGGAATTGTTCCCGGCGGATACGGTTTCGGTGCAAGACCCGAAAGCCGGGACGATTGATCGTCACTCGACAGAAACGGACAATGCGGACGATGCGGTCGATGCGGTCGATCATGAACTGATCGCGGCCCTGGAACGGCTGATGACCGAAGAACAGGTCTATCAGCAAGAAAACCTGACGATAGGCGCGTTGGCCGCCAGTCTTGGCCAGCCGGAATACAAGTTGCGAAGGACCATCAATCAGGGACTCGGTTACCGCAATTTCAATGTGTTCCTGAATCGGTATCGCATCATGGATGCCAAATCGGCGTTGGCCGACCCAGGTCAGGCAAATGTATCGGTGCTGGCCATCGCGATGGATGCCGGCTTTCAATCTCTCGGCCCGTTCAACCGGGCCTTCAAAGCCGAAACCGGCATCACGCCGACCGAGTTTCGCCGCATGAATTTGTCTGAATAATTTCACCATAGATCGGGAACGAATAAAGTTAGACCCCGATCCCCTCACCCCGGCCCTCTCCCAGAGGGAGAGGGTGAGAATAGCGGCCCGAAAAATCAAACCTTTTCGAGGCCGGATCAATAAACCCGTGCCAAACCTGGCTGATTCTGGAATCGGCTAGCTCGATTCCACATTCGGCGAGCCGCGCGCCGCCTCTTCCTGCAAGCTTTGCACTGGCAATGTTTCAGGAGCGATGGAAATGCGCATCTATTTTGTGGCGGCATCAATTGTTTTATTTCTCTCTGCTTGCTCGGCGCTCCGGATCGACCGTCCGCTGCAAGTCGCGTCAGGCCTGACCAGCCACCTGGTCTGTTCCGGAACCTTCATTACCGGCCTGGACCCGGATCGGGTCTATGCGGAAACCATACGACCGATGCGCGGCGTCGGGCTGTTTGAATGGGCATTGACGTATGAAGTTGACAGGCAGCATCGGCAGGTCACTACCTCCGTGGCGGGCGCCTTTACCAGCCGCGCTGTCTATAGGGACGGGATGGGCTGCCTCCTTCTGGCGCAGGACGAGGCGAACGACGGGTTCGATGCAAAGCCAATCGAACCCGGTGCGCCGGAAGCGGCTCCGCCATTCGGGTCGCACTTGCCGGACATCGCCGGCCCTGCGGTCGTGGCGGCTTCCGATGGCAAGCTGAAGGCCGCGGTTAATCGGGCTTTCGTCGAACCGCAACAGCCGCCGTTTCACAACACCAAGGCAGTCATCGTCTTGCGCGATGGGAAGATCGTGGCGGAGCGTTATGCAGAGGGTTATGGAACCGAAACACGGCAGCCGGCATGGTCGATTTCGAAATCGGTAATCAATGCGTTGGTCGGTATCCTAGTGAAGCAACGGCGGCTTACGCTGGACGCCCCTGCGGCAGTGCCGGCCTGGGCCGGTGCGGACGACCCGCGACGGGCCATCACGATCGATCATTTGCTGCGCCAGACCAGCGGCCTGAATTTTGTTCAAGACAATAGCGGATTCGATCCCGACTCGCATATGAAATTCATCGAGCGCGACATGGCGGGATTTGCCGATACCGCTGAACTGGTTGTGCCGCCGGGCAGCAGATGGACTTACAGCGATGCCAATTTCCTGCGGCTGTCGCGGATGGTACGCGACGCAAGCGGGGGAAGTGCAGCCGATGTATTGCGCTTTGCCCGACGCGAACTATTCGAGCCGCTTGGCATGCGGCACGTCACGCTCGAATTCGATGCGGCCGGCACGCCGATCGGCTCGACCTTCATGTATGCATCGGCACGCGACTGGGCACGTTTCGGCTTGCTGTATTTGAACGATGGGATGGTTGGCGAAAAACGTATTTTGCCGGAGGGGTGGGTACGCTATTCATCATCGCCGACGCTGGATACCGGATATGGGGCGGGCTTCTTCACGAATCTGGGCACCGGCAACGTTCCGCAATGGGGCGTGCCGTGGGGGATGCCAAAGGTGCCGCGTGACGCATTCTTTGCGCGCGGTTATATGGGGCAGTACGTTGTGGTCGTGCCTTCGGAGCGGTTGGTGGTGGTGCGGCTCGGCGTATCGCACGTGCGCGGAGATGATGTGGAAAGCACGGAGCGGTTGGTGGCGGCTGTGGTGGCGGCTTTGCAGGGGAAATAGTTGATGTATGGGACAGATATGCAAGTCTTTGCTTGAGTGCAGCGAGAACCTCAAACGATTGCAGATTGACGATTGACAAAAGGGCGAGATCCCTCGTCGCGTTGCTCTGTCGGGATGACAGGTTGGTAGGTTGGCGACAGGAAGCCTTGACGCGGCGGTTTTTTGAGTGGGTAGGAATGGCTCGATGTCGGAATTGTCATGCCCTGAAACCGTTCAGTATCATCCTTGCCGCCGTTTCACCAGCCGCTTCTATCCCAGCTCTCAAACGCCAGTGATATTCCCGGCATCTGCCGAAAAAATTTCTTGCCCACTCGTAACGGTCACCTTCATCATGAATTGCATCGAAGCGATCCCGCACACGCATAAGGTGGAGGCGTTTCGAGTAGCGAGGAAAATCAGCCTTACACAGCACGGCACCAGGGACAAAACACTGTCTCAGGATGAAATGCATCCCATAGATATGGCTGGCCTATTTATGCAAAACAGGGTCTAATCTCCCGGCCTGCGTTGCAAAGAATGCAGTTTGGTTCAAGCCGATCATGTGTTCAAGTGAATCGACAACAATAAAAGGAGCAGCATGGATTGGGTGTTTATTGCACTAGGCAGCATTACTTTCATCGTTTCCCTCATTGCCTGGCTGGGGCTTACCGTGCGCATCTGGAAGACCAGTCCGGCGGGCGCGGTGTTTTCTTTTTTCCTTGGACTGCCGTCTTTATATTTTCTCTTCAAGTATTGGGGCGACGAAGAGCGTGACATCCGCGCACCGTTCTTTACCAACCTCGGACTATCGGTCTTGTATCTTCTGTTCGTGTTTACGGTGCCGACCTATAAGGAGGGTTATTCGTCAGATGACGAGCGCGCGCAGAAACTGGCCGTGGCTGTTAAATCCAATCCCGAGATGGAACGTTGGTGCCGCGAAAAGCATGAGGCTGTGTATAGCCCTGCTCTTGGCACCTGCGTGGAACCGGATGAGGATCAAGAGCAAGAGAACGTTGATGATGACACCGACGTGATAGCACAGCTTGAAAATCATTTTTTACGGAATGGCTTGGAAGTACAAGTTTTGGAGGTCGACGAATCAACGCCGGGCGGCCAGCGTATGGCAAACTCGCCGGAATTGAAACGCATGATGCAGTTCGAGATTAAAAGCAAAACGCTTTTGCCGACTCTGGTCATGGTCGGTGAATGCATCTCACCGGATGCCTGCAGTCGTCTCGCTAGCCATAAGAACTCGTCAGATGGCCCTTTTTCCGTTGCCAGCAATGGAAGTCTGATGTTTTTCTCGTTCCATATCATCGGTGATGAAGAAAAGATCAAGCAGGCAAAGCAGTTGTTTAAAAGCTTTAAAGCGGTCTAAGCTGGACTTTATCCATTTAAGGCATGTTTAGAGCGTCTGACAAAATAGCCTGGGGCTGTTAGTCCGAGTGTGGGTGTAGCAGGGGTTTCGTGGGGTATCGCCTCATGCCTGCGAAACCGTCAAGGCTTGCAAGCCTTGACGCGCGCACCAGCGGGAATCTCCACCGTCAGCGCTTCTGCGGACGGATGAGATTCCTCGTCGCGTTGCTCTGTCGGAATGACGGGTGAGAGTCCACAAGCCCTAAAACTGTCATTCCGAGCGAAGAGAGGAATCTCATCCATTCGCACCGCTACTGAAGTTTGAAATTCCTCGCCGTTGCACGCATCGGGATGACAATTCATTTTTTTGGACACTCTAAGCAACGCAAACCCGATTGGCGCGGTCTACGGACGACTCCCGCTCTGCGACGGAGCCCAATCATGCGCATATTGCCAATCGGGTTTGCAAATTTAGTCGCGCCTTACTTGTCGCCGGCAATCGCATTGCGACGGCCGCCTTGCACTCGAATGCCGTCCCATATGCGCTAGCTAACTGCTCAACGCCCGCATCACTTCATACAGATTGGCCTTCCCTTCAAACCCGATGCCGGGCAAATCAGGCATCGTGATGAAGCTGTTTTCAACCTTGACGCCGTCCGGGAAACCGCCGAATGGCTGGAACAGGTCGGGATAGGACTCATTGCCGCCCAAGCCCAGACCCGCCGCAATATTGAGCGACATCTGGTGCCCGCCGTGCGGGATGCAGCGGTCGGCGGACCAGCCGTGCTGGCGCAGCATGTCGAGCGTGCGCAGATACTCCACCAATCCATAACTCAACGCACAATCGAACTGCAGCCAGTCGCGGTCCGCGCGCATGCCGCCGTAGCGGATCAGGTTGCGCGCGTCCTGCATCGAGAACAGGTTTTCACCGGTGGCCATCGGCTTGTCATAGTAATTGCGCAGCACCGCCTGCAATTCATAGTCGAGCGGGTCGCCGGCTTCTTCGTACCAGAACAGGTCGTATTGCGACATCGCCTTGGCATATGCGATCGCGGTATCCATGTCGAAGCGGCCATTGGCGTCGACGCACAATTTCTGTCCATCCTGCAGCACGCTCAACACCGCATCGATGCGGCGTAAATCTTCATCGAGCGCAGCGCCGCCGATCTTCATTTTCACGACGCTGTAGCCGCGGTCCAGGTAGCTGCGCATTTCATCCTTCAATGCGTCGTATCCCTTGCCTGGATGGTAATAACCGCCCGCCGCATACACGAACACTTTCCTGTTCGCTACGCCGTTGCCGTACTGGTCCGCGAGCAGCTGGAACAGCGGCTTGTCTTCGATCTTGGCAACCGCATCCCAGATCGCCATGTCCATCGTGCCGATCGCGACCGAGCGCTCGCCGTGGCCGCCGGGTTTTTCGTTGGTGAACATGCAGTCCCAGATCTTGTGCGGATCGAGATTGGCGCCCGCGTCATTGATCAGCGTCTCGGGCGCCGCTTCGAGAATGCGCGGGATGAAAC
>Ga0156087_1032_pt1 | contig 8543 bp, 6 predicted proteins | sample RifCSPlowO2_02_FD_107740 | JGI IMG/M metagenome (GOLD analysis project Ga0156087, IMG submission 107740) | Burkholderiales bacterium RIFCSPLOWO2_02_FULL_57_36 | reverse complement strand
TCGCTGCTCAATTAAAGGCGCCAAGCTGCGCCGCTGCATAACCCGCCAAAATTCGGCAGTCAATACGGCCTGCGGAAGACGCTTACCTCGAGCACGTCAACCGTCTGGCACGCAATGCTTTCCAGTGCTGCGCGAGAGAGGCGGCTTCGGCATGATCGAACAAAATCGCTCGTGAGCTAGTGGTGCCCTGGTCGAGCGCGAGAATGTATTTAGCCATGAACTTGATCAGTTTTGGTTATAGGATATAGGCGCTCTCCAGGCGTCCAGGAACGTCGACATCCAGGGCAAGGACGCAACCCGAAAGAGGATACTGCGTCAACTCTGTTTCAGGCCGGTTTTGCCGTACGCTTGTTATATACAGTGTGCGCAGATCCGCGCCACCGAATGCAATCATGGTTGGACAGCGCAACGGCAGTCTGATTTCACGCAGTACTTCGCCACCCGGCGAAAGTCGCAGAATGCGTCCGCCCTCATACATGGCGCACCAGTAAGTGCCTTCACTATCGACCGCGGCACCGTCGGGGCGGCCGCCGTAGTTCAATGACCTGTCCGTTGAAAATTGCTTAAAGCAGTGGCCGCCTCCGACCTGACCTGTCTTCACATCGAAGTCGTAAGCCATGATCCGGTGCGCTGTCGTATCTGTATGGTAAAGAACGCGACTGTCTGGGCTAAATGCAACGCCGTTAGACACAGTAACGGGCATTGCGAGGTCTCGTATGATGCCTCGCTCGACACAATACAAGGTTCCTGAAGGCCGATCGCGGGGTTCGTAAATTGTCCCAACCCAAAGCCGGCCCGCAGTGTCGCATCGCCCGTCATTGAAACGCGCTTTCGCTATATCGTAAGGCGCATCTTGTATGGGTGAAATTGAGCCGCTTTCGGTGTCAAGGAACACAAGTCCCGATCGAATCGCAACTACCAAGCCGCCGGATGCGCACCACGTAATGCAGCCTGGCTCGGATGGCATCATCCATTGCCGGTGGAAGCCGGTATCCGGATCGAGCCGGTGCACTGCCAGTCCGCTGATGTCGATCCAGTAAAGTGCTGATTCCACGGGATGCCACAATGGGCACTCACCCAACAGCATCGGCTCGTCAAACACAATTTGAGGAACGCTTATCTGCATAACGGGGGGATATGATTTTGCCAAGGAAGCGTCATTATGCAGCGAAAAATTCGATGCGTGCACTAATGTGGCTTCGTGTGCATCTATGGACATAGTTAATATCGTGCACTCGCGCGGCCACTATAGCGACTGTCCTTCAAATGTCCGTCTGTCACTGATGCAGCTATGCACTACCAATCGTCGATGTAAACTTCAGGCTGTGCCAAACGGAGCAACTGCAAAGGTTGGCCGGGTTGTGGGCATATATTCCAAATAGCAATACTGGTGCCAATACCGCGCATCACAGGCTTGCAAATTGAGCAAAGAGTCGTAATAGAGATGGATACTTTGCGCTACACAAGTGTCATTAAGCGCGCCAAGCCGGTAAAATCGTCGACCAGAGCCAATTCCATGAGTATGGTGATTGAGCCATGTACCTCTAGCACGAACTCAAAGTGTCATTAATTTTTAGAATGATCATGAATCGATTTTTAATTACTGCAATATTAGTAATATTGCTGGCCGCATGCGCGCATTCTCCAAACGATCAAACGGAAGATGCCGCTGTCGGGCCGATTCATCGCGACGAAATGATTGCGGAATTTTCTACAAACGCGGCGGGTGGCTTGCCGCGCCGGTGGACGCCGATGGTGATTCATCGCACAAAAAAGCGGACCCAATACCAGTTGGTAGCTGAACAAGGCGACACAATTTTGCATGCACGGGCAGCAGGCGCATCTTCAGGATTGATGCAATATGTCAGTATCGATCCGTTCGTGCAACCGTGGATCAACTGGCGATGGCGTATCGGCAGCCTGATTTCGAACGCAGATAATTTTCAGCGCGATGCGGAAGATTCTCCGGCACGCATCATATTGGGATTCGATGGCGACAAGGACACGCTACCGTTTGCTGATCAGGTTCTATTCGAAACCGCGAAAATCATCACCGGTCATGATTTTCCTTATGCAACACTAATGTATGTGTGGGAGAACAAGGCTCCGATCGGCACGGTGATCGACAGCACACGTAGCGGGCGCATTAAGATGATTGTCGCAGCCAGCGGGTCCGACGGTATCGGGCAATGGCATGACTTCGCCCGCAATATCGCTGAGGATTACGAAAAAGCTTTTGGAGAAAAGCCAGGCAAGCTGATCGGGGTAGGAGTGTTGACGGATACCGACAATACCGGTGAAACGGTTGAGGCATGGTACGGCGATATCCGCTTGGTCAACGAGCGAAGCATGGCTTCCAGCGGAAAGTGAATCGATAGTTGAAACCGATGTCGGCGCCTGCATGTTCTATATGCCGAGCCGGCATATGACAGGAGCATGTTTTTTAGTTTCCGGTCAACGCCAGTAGAGCAAAGCTGGCAAGCCAGTGCGTGCCGGCATAGTGCCCCTGTAAGGCGTGAGACAGCGACGCCTCGATATGCTCTTCGATTGCGGCGCTGACCGGGGCATGCAGCGATACCGGTAATTCTTTTGCGAGCATACCCCAGCACCAGGCGCGTGACAGGTTAAGACCATCGAGGTGTGCGAGTTTTGGGTCGCTGCGGTCGGTGACGGAGACGGGGGACAGCCATGCTTGCAAGTCCTGCCGCGCCGGACAAAATACCTGCCACCAATCCGCATAACTGCAAGCATCAACCACGCGCAGCATAAGCGTCGCTTCCATCAGGCCGCCGGACAGGAAGTCATCGCCGCCCGGTTCATAGGCGGCAGGATAACGCCGGTCACGTCCGAACCAAGTATTCGCTTTCTGGGTAATCAATTTTCGCAAAGCTAAATGTTGAATACTTTCAGCGTAATCCAGTGCGAACAGCAAGCCGAACGCGCTGTTGGCATGTGTTCCGACGCGGATCGGGAATTGCGCGATTGGCAGAAATTGAAGATAACGCTCTGCGAAGATATTTGCCAGCGGTTCAAGTGTGTCTTGCCATACCCTTGCACTATCGTTCGCACTTGCCAGATGCATCAATTCTGTTTGCAGCTTTAGCAGCCATGCCCAACCATAGGTGCGCTCGAACGACAGACTCGATGGTCGATGCAAATAGGATATTTCGCATGCAACGTTGGCAGTAGTGAAATGGAGATTGAATATCTCTGATATCTGCGGCGCTTCGGGCAGATTTGGGTACAGGCGAAGCAGTCTCGCCAGTAGCCAGTGCATGTGTACCGAGGAATGCCAATCGTAACTGCCATAAAATACAGGATGGAGATTCTTCGGTGTGCATATATCCGCTGGGCAGTCGATGACATGATCCAGTTTGTTGGGATATTGCCGGCCGATATTGGCAAGAGCGATGGCTGCCAAGCGTGACGCATGCTGCTCCAGATCAAACCACGGTCGCGCAGTCGTCATCTTTGCGCTGTCATTCACGATCCGGGTTGCGACTGGCGAAAATACGCTTCGGCCAGCTTTACCCAGTAGCTTGCGCCGATCGGCAGCAGATCATCGTTGAAATCATAACTCGCATTATGCAGGTTGCAAGGTCCGAGACCATGGCCTGCAGTTCGATGATCGCCTTCGCCATTGCCAATGAATATGTAGCAACCTGGTTTGTGTTGCAACATGAATGCGAAGTCCTCGGCACCCATGGTCGGCTCCACATGCGAATCCACACTCACCGCGCCGACAACCGATGTCGCCACCTCGACGGCGAATGCTGTTTCTTTCGCGTGATTGATCAACGGCGGGTAATTGCGGTGAAAGCGAAATTCAACATCTGCGTCGAATGCCGCCGCGGTGTGTTCGGCAATTGCACGCATGCGTTGCTCTATGAGATCCAGCGCTTCCACGGTAAAAGTGCGCACCGTTCCAATCAAAGTGGCCTCATCCGGTATTACATTGGTGGCGCTGCCCGCATGGATCTGGGTAATCGACAATACAGCTGCATCAATCGGATTCTTGTTGCGAGAAACGATCGTTTGCCAGCTTTGTGCGATCTGGATTGCGGTCATGATCGGATCGACGCCCTTATGCGGCTGTGCCGCATGCGCCCCCTTGCCTTTGACAATCACTTCAAATTCGTTGGAGGAGGCCATCATCGGCCCCGGCGTCACGCTGAAGGACCCGGTAACGGCGCCGGGCCAATTGTGCATGCCGAACACGGCTTCCATTGGGCATTGTTCAAACAGACCATCGTCGATCATCCGTTGCGCGCCGCCGCCGCCTTCTTCCGCAGGTTGAAAAATCAGGTACACGGTGCCGTCGAAATCACGGTGGCGAGACAGATAATGTGCTGCGCCAAGCAACATCGCGGTATGGCCGTCATGGCCGCATGCATGCATCTTTCCAGCATGTCGGGAGGCATGGGAAAAGGTATTGGATTCCTGCACCGGTAATGCGTCCATATCGGCGCGCAGTCCGATTGCGCGACCACTGTTGCCGTTCTTGATGATGCCGACCACGCCTGTTATACCCATGCCGCGCAATATCGGGATGCCCCATTCCGTAAGCTTTTGCGCAACCAGGTCGGCGGTCCGATTTTCTTCAAAACAAAGCTCAGGATGCGCATGAATTTCGCGGCGGATTTTTTGTAACTCGGAGTGAAACTGAATGATTGGATCGATCAATTGCATGATGTCGGAGGGCCCGTGGCCGGTTGCTCTGGTGGCGCTACTGTTTTAGCCGTCAGAACGAACCGGATATTCAAGAATTTCTATTTTGCAATACATGATGCCAGATATGTAATGTAATAGTACGCCAGCGCAGCGCAATCATGTTTGATCCGGTCGTGGATCCGCGCCAGTTTGTCGGGTTTGCACTTGTCCGAATGCGGTGTATTCATGTCGCGATAGAACTGCGCTGGTTCGTGCCAAGCGCCCACCAGGGACTGCTTTCATCCGAATCGCCTATCATTGAACGCAATGATCATGCGCTGAAAACGATTGATGTTTCAATAAAATTGATGCGTTAAACAGACGTGCGACGCGCTAATTGAGGAAATATATTCTTTCGCCATTTGGATTTGCTTCATCTGCGAGAGCGTTTGCAGTACGATGCAACTCAATGAACCGGGAAAATTCATGACTATAGCCATCGTTCGTGCGGCCTATCCGCATGACTGTCCAGAACCCTGCGAAATGTTAGTGGCCGCGCAAGACGGTGGTGCCACCGCAGGCACGAAATTTTCGAAACCCCACATTAGTCAATGCAGCGAGATTGAAATGAAGTGTCGGGTCTTGGTTAAACGGATATGAATCGAGTGCCAACGTTCCAAGACGTTCCGGTGCAGGTCGGGAAGGGAGAAACATGAAAATAAAGTGGCGGATTGTTATCTTTGCCGGTTTGGTTGCATTGGTAGCAGGTTGTACGCAATTGGGTTATTACGTACAGGCCGTACAAGGACAATACTCACTGATGTCCGATGCGAGGCCGATCGACAACTGGCTGGCGGACCCGAACGTCGATGCGAAGCTCAAAGGCCGGCTCGCCAAGGTCCAGGAAATCCGCCGCTTCGCTGCTGAGGAGCTTGGTCTGCCCGACAATGACAGTTACAAAAATTACGCGGATCTGAAGCGCTCGCACGTGCTATGGAATGTCGTCGCGACGCCGGAGCTGTCAATGAAACCCACGCAATGGTGCTTCCCGATTGCAGGGTGCGTCAATTATCGCGGCTATTACAACAAGGCGGAAGCGCAGGCCTTTGCAGTGGCATTGCGGCGCGATGGCTATGACGTGCAAGTCGCAGGTGTTCCCGCGTATTCAACGCTTGGCTGGTTCAGCGATCCGGTACTTTCGACGTTTATCCAATATCCTGATGCCGAACTGGCTCGGTTGGTGTTTCACGAACTTGCACATCAGATCGTATACGCGAAAGATGACTCGAAATTCAACGAGTCGTTTGCAGTCGCTGTGGAAGAGGTCGGTGTCGAACGCTGGATGGCGAAATACGGCGATGAGAAGATGCGTATGTCCTATGCCGCATATGAAGGGCGCAAGAAGGATTTTCTGGCGCTGCTGGTGAAGTATCGGAACCAGTTGGAAGTCAATTATGCAAGCCAAATCGGCAAAGCCGAAAAAAGGCAGCGGAAAGTCGAGATCTTTCAATCGTTGAAAGACGAATATCTGGTGTTGAAAGAAGTCACATGGGGTGGCTATGCCGGTTACGATCGCTGGTTTGCCGAACCGCTGTCCAATGCGCATCTATCATCGGTCGCGACCTACCACGATCTGGTGCCAGGATTTCGTGCGTTGCTGGCGCAGCAGGGGAGCTTAAGCGGGTTTTATAGAAAAGTGCGGAGCCTGTCTACTCTCGAAAAAAATACCCGCCATGCACAACTTGTGCAACTGGTGGCGCCGGCTGTGATGCCGCAGACAGCCCAAACTTCCGCGGCAAGCGTGCAGCGTTAGAGCACTCCCGATTCTTTTTTATTTACTCCCGGGCCGCGTCGCACCATCGGCAAGGTGGTCAAGCTTCTGTCAAATACCTCCACCCTCCATGCTGCGATGCAGCATGGCTAGAGCTTGCGCTCAAAACTTGTGCAAAAAGCTTGCGCATAGCCGCTGTGCCCGATAGCATCTCGCTTTGATAATGGGGAAGCACCGCATTAACCAAGTACTGATGATTCGGATCAGAAAACAATTAAAGGCAAAGGTGAAAAATGGACAAGTTATGGCTCAAGTCGTACCCCAAAGGCGTGCCGGCGGAGATCGATTACACGCAATACCGCTCGTTGGTGCACTTGCTGGAGGAGGCGTTTCAGAAATACGCTAACCGCAACGCCTATGTGTGCATGGGCAAGTTCATGACTTACAAAGAAGTCGACGTCCTGTCCAGAAAATTGGGTGCATGGCTGCAAAGCCGCGGACTGGAAAAAGGCGCGCGGGTTGCAATCATGATGCCGAACGTCTTGCAATATCCAGTGGCGATGGCCGCTATTTTGCGTGCCGGCTATAGCGTCGTCAATGTCAATCCGCTGTATACGCCGCGTGAACTGGAGCACCAGTTAATCGATTCCGGCTCTGAAGCGATCATTATCCTGGAAAATTTTGCGACGACGCTGGAGCAGGTCATCGACAGGACACAGGTCAAGCACGTGGTTGTAGCCAGTATGGGAGAAATGCTGGGCGGCGCCAAAGGCGCACTCGTCAACTTCGTTGTCCGCAACGTGAAGAAAATGGTGCCGCCATTTTCTTTGCCGAACGCAATAAGGTTCAAGAAAGCACTCGCTCAGGGCTCCGGCATGGAATTGAAACCGGTAGAGCTGGGGCACAACGATGTGGCGTTCCTCCAATACACTGGCGGCACGACCGGCGTGTCGAAAGGCGCAACGCTTACGCATCGAAATATCATTGCCAACATTCTGCAAGTCGAGGCATGGGGCCAGCCTTCACTCGAAAAAGAGCCAAAGGTCGATGTCGTTAATATCGTGTGCGCGTTGCCGCTGTATCATATTTTTGCGCTGACAGCCTGCTGCTTGTACGGAAATCGTTTGGGAGCAATGAACATTCTGATTCCGAATCCGCGCGATATCGGCGGGTTCATCAAGGAACTGGCCAAGTACAAATTCCATGTTTTCCCTGCGGTTAACACCTTGTATAACGGATTGGTGAACCATCCCGAATTCTCCAAGCTGGACTTCTCCGAACTCAAGGTTTCTAACGGCGGCGGGATGGCCGTTCAGCAGGCGGTCAATGACAAATGGGCCAAGGTGACCGGCAATCTCATTTCCGAAGGTTATGGATTGTCCGAGACATCGCCGGTGGCGACCTCGAATCCGGCGGACCGGACGGTGTTCAGCGGCACGATCGGCTTGCCAGTTCCATCAACCGACATCGCCATCCTGGATGACGATGGCAAGCCGGTGCCGCTCGGCCAGGCGGGTGAAATCGCCATCCGCGGTCCACAGGTAATGGCAGGTTACTGGAATCGTCCTGACGAAACGGCGAAAGTCATGACACCGGATGGATTTTTCAAGTCGGGCGACGTTGGCATCATGAACGAAGAAGGTTTCATCAAGATCGTCGATCGCAAGAAAGACATGATTCTGGTGTCGGGTTTCAATGTTTATCCAAATGAGATCGAAGCCGTAGTGGCAATGCATCCGGGCGTGCTTGAATGCGCATGCATCGGTGTGCCTGACGAGAATTCCGGCGAAGCCGTCAAGCTGTTTGTGGTTCGCAAGGATCCGTCATTGACTGCCGAACAGTTGATGGATTATTGCAAGGAACAGTTCACTGCTTACAAGAAGCCGAAGTATATTGAGTTCCGTGAGGATCTGCCAAAGACGAACGTCGGTAAAATATTGCGCCGTGAGTTGCGTGACGAAAAGAAAGCAGCCTGATCGATCTTGCAATCCAATGAAAAGTCGCCCGATAATCGGGCGACTTTTTTCTTGTGCGCCCAGCATGGGCGCACTCCTGTGGGTGAAAGTCCCGCCGCGAGCTGACCACAGTGAGCGAAGTGAAGCGCAACTGCGGAAGGGTAACT
>Ga0156087_1030_pt1 | contig 8844 bp, 5 predicted proteins | sample RifCSPlowO2_02_FD_107740 | JGI IMG/M metagenome (GOLD analysis project Ga0156087, IMG submission 107740) | Burkholderiales bacterium RIFCSPLOWO2_02_FULL_57_36 | reverse complement strand
TGTTCGCCGCCAATCCGCTGCGCTCGCCGCTACATCAACTCGCCACTTCTGCATAGAACGCCGCTCAGTTAGCGGTTACAGCGCAAGCAGGATTCACTCCACAGATGCGCATTCGCGTGCGGGTGATGCGGGGGTGCCTGGTCATCACGACGGAGTAGGAACGCCGACTCGATCATCGCCGCCGACCTGGCGGCTAAAAAAGAAGCCACTGCATCCGGGGAGTCCGGAGGCAGTGGCTTTCTATTTTAAAAAAGAGAAGGTTTTACGATACATGCGGCGCAATGCGCTTTGCTTATTGACGCCCTACAGATTACGCCTTACCGCGTTGGTTCCTCAGACCTTATTTTCCGGAAGCACTTGAACTACAACTTTTGTGAAGGGCTTTAAGTGAAGCAGAAAAAGTAGTAACGATATATTCTCGCTCATTTTGGTCTACCAGATCCTTAGAGAGTTGTTGCGAATTCACCTTTTCAACAACTCTTTCAATAGACTTTATGTCTTTACAAAGTACATTTGGCATCCCGGTTCTCGAAGTATCAAATTCTGCACCAACAATAATTTGCCTGAGACTATCAGCTAGATGAAGCTCAATAAATTTCCTGGCACCTTTCGTATCGCCTCCCTCGATCGCCTCATGAGATCTCAGTAAGAAATCTATGGATTGGACCAAGTATGCAGAGGTTAATTTTGAAGTCAGCACAGAGTCCGCCGCTTTATTCTCACCTACTGCCACTCCTAAGCGATAAGCCCCAAAGCCACCCAGTAGCATTAGCGCCAAAACGCCAAATACTAAAGTCAAATATATATAAGGTTTCTTTTTCATAGTATTTCTTACATTTGAGAAAAACACATAGCTGGAGGAGGCAAACTTGTAATACCAGCCTTTCGATAGCACTGTTCCCCGCAGATTCCGCCGGCGGAGCCGCCGCTTCGCATTTGACCACCTATAGTGCTACAACAAGAAATGCATGCGCCCAGCGAAGAGCTAATGTCCGCGCAACTGCATCCACCATACAGTTTCTTCATGTACTCTGGGCAATTGCCTTTTCCCTTTTCAGGCGATACAGGATCTTTTGGCAATTTCCCAGGACTAGGCGTTGGCCCGTTTGAGCTTGGGTCATACGCGGGATCAACGCAGTCAGTTCCATTACAAATGTCTTCTGCTCGAGTCTTGCGTAATCCGTCTGGATCGACAAATATCAATGGATTCCCATCAACATAGGTGTAGGTGTTAATGCCGCCAAGTAAACCGCCTGACGCACGCCGTCGTACCCCATCCCAATTTCGCTAGACGCCATGCGGCTTCCAGACCTGCCACACCCTCGACGCATACTGCTCAAAGAACAAATTTTTTCCTAGAGGCGATTTTGGCCCACCCACGCACGCGAAGGCAAGGCATTTTTTCTTTAGCGGCTAAAGGCAGGTCGCATGCCGTGCACCCGCTTCCGTCCAGGCCGCGCAGCGCCCGCAGGGCTTGGCCTTGACGGCGGAGGAAGAGACACGCTCAGTCATGCGGTGCAAGGCGGGTCTATCCCTTGCACCGCATGTAGACGCGGGGTTGGGGTTGGTTTTTTGTTGTCTTTGATTGTGCCGGCGGCACGCGGGCACACATGCCAGGGTGTTGAGCACGGCGACGACGGGGTGTTGTCGTGGCCGTGCTGTTGTTGCGTTCCGTCTGACTGCCGGCGCAGCGCGGCCGCAAGCGAGGCACGAGCGCGCACCGTAACCCCGACCGATCCCTGCGCCCTGTGGCGCACCGATCAGTCTGTGCAGCCGTGGCGGGGCGCCAGACATAACGCCACGTTCCGCGAACCCGCAGGGCGCGCAGCGGTCGTTGCACCGAACGAAGCGAGGAACGAGCGCAGTGAATGCAGCGACTTTGCGGAATGCGGCGTTATGTTGAATGCGCGCAGCACATTTACCCCGGAACGGCTGTGCCTTTGCGTTGCCTGTCACCTGGCTGACGGCGAAGCGCGGACGCAAGCGACGCAGGAGCGCGCATCGTTACTCTGGCTAGGTTGTTTGCTGGCGTTTCCGATATGGATGCCGGTCGCACTGCTGCGGCGTCCAGCCTGGCGCGCGGCATGCCGTGCCCTGGCTTTCACTTGCACGCTGGGCATGCCGCGTGACAGGCGGGTTAACAACTTGCGGCGTTCGCGATCCGCTTCACTTGTTCCACCACGGATAGCCCACTCGTTCGTAATAGTCCCATGCCATGCTGCGTTCATCCGAACCATTACTGGCGTAGCCGTCCGCGCGCGGTGCAGCTACATAGCTCTGAATTTCGCACAAGTCGGCGATGAAGCCGCGCAACACGATTTCCGGCGTCACACCGTCTTGCCGGCATAGCGCGATGAATTCATCCGGCAGCTTCAGCGTGAGATTGCGGCGTGGGCGTGGCATGGCGGTTCCTTCGTTATGTGTGATGTGGTTGCTCAGTCGTCGCCTAGCGCGTCCAAGAGCGTTTGCGCTTCGCCGTTGATGTTTGCCCCTGCCGCGCCGCTTTGATCGCCTCTGACGCGCTCCAATCGCGCCGGATGGGTCGCGTTGTGGATCTCCTTCAACTTGGTCATCGATACGTGCGTGTAGATTTGCGTGGTCTCCAGATTCGCATGCCCCAACATCGCTTGAATGAAACGGATATCCGCGCCGTTCTCCAGCATGTGCGTCGCCATCGCGTGCCGGAACACATGGCATGCGCCGGGCGTGGTGATGCCGATCGCTTCCACATGCCGCCGCATCAGGTCGCCCACGAAGCGCGCGCTCATCGGCTGGCCGAAGTCGTCCAGGAACAAGGTTTGATCGTCGTGCCCGCTGACGATTTCCGGCCTGACGTCCGTCAGGTATTTATCGGCCCACTTGCACGCTCTTTGCCCAATCGGCAGGAAGCGGTCCTTGCTTCCCTTGCCTTGCCGGATCATCAGCGTGCCGCGCTCGGTGTCGAGGTCGTACAGCTTCAGGTGCAGCATTTCCATGCGCCGGATGCCGGACGAGTAAAACACTTCCATGATGGCGCGGTTGCGGATGCCCAACAGCGTGGCCGGGTCGGCTTGATTGATGATCGTCTCCACCTGCTGCACCGTGAGGATGGTCTTTGGCAACGCCTTCGGCTTCTTCGGCAATTCGAGGTCGGCGGCCGGGTTGTGCAGCAAGTGATTCTGCCGCACCATCCAGCGAAACCACGCGACCAGCGAAGTCAACATTCCCAACTGCGCAATCACCGACAGCGGCGCACCGTTGCTCTTGCGGTATTGGTGCAAGGTGCGCTGGTAGCGCTCCAGCATCGGACGCGTGATCTCCGCCGGCTTGGCAATGCTGCGCTCGTCACACCAGACGATGAAGCGCTGTACCGCAAAGCGGCGGGTTGACATCGTGTGTTCCGAGAAGCCAGCGGCCAAGGCCCAGTCGCACCAGGCATCAAGGTAGACATGCAGCGGATGCCCGGGGGCGGGATCGTGCGGGTTCAAGCCTTTGCGGCGGTGCTTGCGCTTCGGATTCAATACGCGCGACATGGTCAGACGGCAGTGGCTAAAGAAACAACCGGTTGCGGGTACGACGCGATGTTGCTTTTCGCTTGCAAGAGGTGCGTTTCTTCGCTGACTTCCGGCGATGCCGCATGAACCCGCATGGCTGCTTGCTCTTGCGCTGATTGATTGACCCGCGAACCCGCCGCGTCAGGGGCGCGTTGGCACAGCAAAGGGGGCGCGAACTCCCCCGTTTCACCCCGCGAACTCGACGTCGTAGACGTAGCAGTGGCGGCACCGGCTGCGATTTTCAATGCGTCCACATCGATCAATCCCGGCACGAAGGCGCGGCAGTCGCCGCTCTTGCCGTCGTACAGCAATTCATACTCGAAGCTCTGCCCACGCTGGCCGCGATGCACAAGCAGGTATTCCATTTGCACCAGGCGCTCCAAATGCAAGCGCGCTTGCGTATCGCTTAATCCGGTGGCATCGCGCACGGCCTTGCGGGAGAAGCGCAGATCGGCACGCCCGATACTCTGACGTTCGCATTCGGCACTGGCGTATTGGTCGATCAGTTTGAGCAAGCGCCTCGTTTGCGGCGGCAGTTCGTCCAGGCTGCGGCCCAGCACTTCATGTGCGATATGGTTCGCCAGGGCGATGTCGTCCAGCGTGGCTTCGATGTACTCGACTTCCCGCCCGCCGCGCTGATCACTTTTTATCTCGCGCTGATACTGATGCAGAAAGGCGATGGTGTCGATCAGCGTCAGATATTTTTCGTGATCGCGGCGCAGGCGCGTGGTCTGGTCGGGGAAGGTCAGAAATTGCGCATACGGATTCAGTACATCAATCGGGCGCAGCAGCCTTTGCGCGTTCTGGTGCAGGGTGATGAGCGCTTCTTTCTCACGGCGGGCGACCAGCCCTTCGAGCGTGCGCTTCTCGCGTTGCAACCGGTGAATCGCGCGCGTCTGGTCGCGCGACTCGTCAACCGACAGCACCAGACAGCGGTTCATCAGTTCTTCGTCGATGTCGCGCGCGGTGGTCGTCACCAGCAGCGCAACCGGCCCTTCGACCCGGTATGGCTGCGTGATCAGATTGCCGGTCACCGGGTCTTTGCCGGTGGAAGCCATTGTCAATTCGCCTTCGGATTGCAACAGCTTGAGCGCATAGGATGCGCGGGCGGCGCCTTCTTCCTCGACGATGGCCAGCGCCTTGTGCTTGAGGTTGGTTTCGCCCATGTAGAACAGGCTTTGCCCGGTCATCGCGCTGTATTTGACTTTTTCTTCTGCGGGTACGAATGCCAGTACCGTATCCATCAAGCTGGTTTTACCGGCGGCAGAGGACGATTGAATGACGATGCCCAACGGCTTGTCGAGCTTGCGACTGACGGCGGCTAAATAAACAACCAGCTTGTTGATGTCTTCACCGATCAGGCCGCAGGCGGTGCAATCGGCTTGCAGGCGTTCAACCAGGTTCGGCGCGCGCAACAGTGCCAGCGCCGCGTCGCGCTCGGCCTCGGAGATCGGATGCGCGACCGGCGCGGCAGGCTGCAAGCTGTTGGTGATGGTTTCCTGTTGCAGTTGTTCCAGCCGCATCAGTACCCGGCCCAGGTCGGTCTTGAGGATGTCGTCCCTGATCTGCAATTCGATGGCCGCATGCGTAATGTAGCTTTGCCGCTGCTTCATGCTGTACAGGTCGAGCGTGTCGACGTAGAAGCTGTCGCCGCGCGACACCAGCAGATTGATTTTCAGGAGGATGAACGACAGATTTTTTGCCAGCCCGCGCACGCGGTAGCGCCGCGCATCATTGCCAGTCCCGAGCGTGAATAGGATTTCATTGTCGGTTACTTCGCACGGCATGTCGTCTTGCTTTATTCCGGGAACGGGACTGGCGGGCAGCGCGCAGGGTGCGGCTTCCGCTTTAGCGGCTAAGGGAGGCGGCGCCGGCATTGCCACGGCAACAGGCGATGCCGGCGGCACGTCGCGCGGAATCGCCATTGACGGCGTGTTGATCGGTTCTGCGGGTGACGCCCCTTTGCCTAACCAAGCGGCTTTGCGAATCAGCACGCCCAGGCTTTTGGCGGCAGGCTGCACCTTCAACGCGACCTCGTTGGCATCCATCCCTTTCGGGAACTGGATGCGGTAACACTCGATGCCTTCCTGCTGCAGACGTTCGGCCAGCTTCACCGCGCCGCGCTCTCCGGCGTCGTCGCGGTCATAGGCGATCAGCACACGCTCTGTGCCGGCGCGCTTGAATGCGGCCAGGTGATCGTCCGTGAAACCTTCGACGCCGTAGCTGGCCGTGACGTTGCGAAAGCCAGCGCACCAGAACGTCAGCGCATCGATCAGCGCTTCGCACAGAATGATTTCCTTGTGCGCGGCCAATGCCTGCACGTTGAACACGCCGCGATGCGGGCCAGGCAAATACAGGTGCTGCGGCGTGCCTTTGCGTAAGTTGTCGGTGATCTTGCGCCCGTACATTTCGGAAACATTGCCGTGTTCGTCGGTGATGGGCACGATCAGCGAGCCGTTGAAGTGTTCGTGGCCGCTGTCGCGATAGATGCCGATGCTCTGCAGGCGGGTGCGGATTTCGGCGCCGGTGATGCGGTTCTTTTCCGGCAGGCGCAGGCCGAGCGTGCGGTTGGCGAAACCAAGCTTGTACGTGTCGATCGCTTCGGCTGCTGCGCTGCCCGCGATGCCGCGCGATTCCAGGTAAGCCAGCGCCTCCGGTGACTGCTTCAGACATTGGTGGTAATAGTCGTTGACCTGGTTCAACAGCTTCTGGTCGTCGGCATCGAAGGCAACCGGGGCATCGAGTTTTTTGACGGTGCTGTGCTTGACCACGCCAGACCCGGCGGCTAAAGAAGAAACGCCCGCAGTAACTCCCTCCCGCAGCAGTTCCACCGCATGCCGGAAACTGACGCCATTCTTTTTGATGATCCAGTCAATCGGCCCGCCGCCTGCGCCGCAGCCGAGGCAATGCCAGAGATTCTTCGCCGGCGTCACCGATAGCGAGGGCGTGCCGTCTTCATGGAACGGACACAGCCCGAGCAAATCCTTGCCCACCTTCTTCAATTCGATGCCGGCCGCTTCGACCAGCCGCTGTACCGATACTTCATTTTTCAGCCGCTCGATTTCCGCTTCGGGTATCCGTGCCATAAATCCGCTTCCTCTCAAAAACCTGTCAAGGGGGTAAACAGGGAAATAACTTGCCTGGCACAATATCACGTTTCGTGATATTGTCAATCGCGTTTCTAAAATCATGGGGTAAGGTATGCGACATGTCATTGCAATGGAGTACCCAATCATGGCGATCAGCCAAGACGAAAGAGGGTTCTTTATCGCGCTGGGCAATCGCATTGCCCGGCTGCGCAAAGAAAGTCATATCACCCAGGCACAACTCGCAGAAACGCTCGGCGTGTCGCAGTCAACGATGAATGCTTACGAGCTTGGAAATCGGCGCGTCTCCCTGTCCGCGCTACCTACGCTGGCTAAAACGCTCGGCGTCAGTCCGGAGGAACTGCTCGACGAAACCAATGCCGTCACGAAGAAGCGCGGCCCCGCACCAAAGCTACAGCAGCACATGGAGCGGATCAGCCAATTGCCGAAACCTCGGCAACGCATGGTGATGGAAATGCTGGACGCGGTACTGGCTCAGGGAAACCGATAGCCAGTAGCGGACCGACAGCAGCTAAAAAAGAAGAAGCCACTGCATCCGGGGACTCCGGAGGCAGTGGCTTTTTATTTTATTGAAGGAGATGATGCGCAGAGCACACCCCACACCTACTATCTCACTCTCATATCTTGGCTATTTTTCAGAATCAGAATAAGACCTTTGAGCTTAAATAAGAAATACCGAAACCTCGCGATTGTCCTGCGTGAAATGCCTGCACCACTTTTCATTTCTTGGCGAGCCAAGTCTCTTTGAGCAAAGATATGCCCGAGTGCCGCAGCCTTCTTCAGATAAAAATCAGCCTTGTCTTTATTAACTAATGGGGCTGAACCCTCGCTACGAAGAGCGTAGGCCCAATAAGCCGCCGATACATGATCTAACTCAGCTGACTCTTCATACAAAGAAGCCGCGTGAGCAAGATCACCTTTCTTTTGAAATAGCGAGGCCAAATAATATTTACCATCAGCGTCATTAGTATTACTAAGACATTGATAGTGATATTGCGCCTGTTTCAAATCCTCACCGACCCCAAGCCCTTGGTCATACATCCATCCAAGGTATAAATGCGCTCGACTGTTCTTCTGTACGAGGCGCTCAAATAATTCCTTTGCCCGAACATAATCACCAGCTTCGAAAGCGTCATAAGCTTTATTCAATTCATCATTTTGATCGTTCACGGCACATCCTCTCAGATGAAATTTTATTTCCCCGGCGAGCCAGGCGGACCAGGTGGAGGCGACTTGGGGTCTTTGGGTGAAGGGCGTGTTGGAACAGGTGGCTTAGGCGGCGGCGGTGGCGGCCTTTTGTCGTTCGCAAGGCATACGGCACAGAGAATAATATGGGCCAAATTTTTCTTTACGTTCTTGCATATGGCTTTGCAGACATCTTCCACGCCGCAGGATAGGTCTGCTCCTCCGTAACTACCGCTACCACCATAACCGCCGCCATAACCGCCGCCATAACCGCCATAAGGTGACAGCCCTTCTGGATCCGTGTAGCTAATCGGATTTGATAGTGCGTACTCGTATGTATTAATGCCGCCCGCCAGCCCGATCGGATCACTCTGCACATATCTGCCTGTAGCAGGATCGTAATCGCGATAGTAGTTGTAATGCAGATTGGTTTCCTTGTCAAAGTACTGCCCCGGAAAGCGCAGGTTGAACTCGAATCCGGCACTGCTGCTCGGCACATTGTTGCCGAACGGATCGTTGTTCTGCCACTGCCACACCACCTGATTGGCGGCATCGGTGATGCGCCGCGGCGTATTCAGGTGATCGGTCTCGATGAAGTACACCTTGGCCGGCCCTGCCGCCTGCGCCGCCAGCGTGACGGTCACTGGCGCCGATGTCGCGGTGGCTCCCGCATTGTCGGTTGCCTTGGCCAACAGCGCATAGGTGCCGGCCGGCACGTCGTTCCAGACAAACCCGTACGGCGCTTGCGTGACGGTGCCCAGCAAGGTATTGCCGTTAAAGAACGCAACCTGGGCAATGCTGCCATCGGCATCACCGGCTTGCGCGGTCAGCGTGATGCTCGCCAGTGCAGCCGTACTGCTGGCGGTGGCCGACAGACTGATGCTTGGCGGGGTGTTGGCCACCACGGCAATGGTCACTGGGGCCGATATCGTCTGTCCTCCCAGATTGTCGATCGCTTTGGCTGTCAGCGTATAGCTGCCCTGGCTCACGTTGGTCCAGTGGAACATGTACGGCGCCTC
>Ga0156087_1041_pt1 | contig 9179 bp, 6 predicted proteins | sample RifCSPlowO2_02_FD_107740 | JGI IMG/M metagenome (GOLD analysis project Ga0156087, IMG submission 107740) | Burkholderiales bacterium RIFCSPLOWO2_02_FULL_57_36 | reverse complement strand
GAGGATTACCCACAAATTACGAATCATGATTTCATTCATTTTTTCGAAAGATAAGATACATCTGCGAGATTTCGTGGAGGGAAAGGAAGCCGCGCCAGAGCACGGTGGTTCCGGGAGGGCGGTCGCGTGTTCGACCGAGATAGCCGCCGAGTTTGGCAATCCACAAGATAGCCTTTCCCAGAGTGGGCGGCTGCTCCGGCGGATCGCTGGTGTCGTGCGTACGGCAATACAAGGCCTGCCACTCGAAGCGCTGCAGCAGCACCTCGCAGGAGATATCCGCATCCAGCCGACCCAGCAATGTCGCATAGAGAATGCGCCAACTGATGACGGCAAACAAGGCGGTGGCGCGCATGAAGCGTTGCACGTCGCCGAACTGCCGCGCCTCGATCTGGCAACCACTCTTGAGCACCCGATGCCACGTTTCGATGGTCCAGCGGCGGGCATACCAGGACAGGCGCTCCAGTGCCTGCTCCAGCGTGTGCGTCGGCACCGAGGTGAGCAACATCCATTCGATGGGATCGATGCCTTCGGGTGGACCCGTCTCGATGGCCCAAATTGCGTACACGTCAACCTCGGCCAGGCCTTTTCCCTTTCGGCTCCTTGGCGGACGAATACGCACCGGCGCGCACCGTATCGCCAACCGGGTCGTGCGCTCGGGCAGATTGCCGCGTGCCGGCACGCGCAACATCGTCGTCCCCCTCTCGGAGACCGACTGCATCGTGTCCCACAAGTATTTTTCCGGGTGATCCACGCAACGATTCCAGGCCGCGCGCACCAGCCAATCCACGCCTGCGGCGCGTTCGGCAGTAAACAGGTCGTACAGGTCGGCCTCGCGATCGCATACGCTCACGATGTGGGTGTCCGGACAGTGGGATTTGAGCGCCGTGGTCTGGTTCAGGCCCTCGATCCATTTCGCGCTTTCTTTCTCCTGCACTGGCAATTGCCGGCGCAGCTTGCGCTTGCCCAACTGTTCCAGCGGACGTGTCCAGGTCTTCAGTCCCAAGACGCCCAGGGGCAGACCTTCCGGCGTGAGCGCGAGCATGCTATGCATGAAGAATCCCCGCACTTTCTCGTGGCTGCAGTAGCCCAGCCCCTCGGTTGCCGACAGATGGGTGAGGTTGTATTCGGTGGTGTCTTGCACCGCCAGCACCAGCGGCACGGTGCGCATACGCGCGAGAGTTTGACCGATATGCGCAGTCAGGATGCCGTCCGTATCCACTTCGTCGTTGTCGAAGAAGCGATAGGCTGCTTTGAGTTCCGACGCCGACAGCGATTGCGGAAACGAGCAATGCGGACTGCGTCCCAACCGGCGAGCCAGCGCGACGAGTCGTTTGCTGCGACGCGCATCGCCCAAATCGGCTTCGCCGAATTCTTCGATCGCCCAGTCGGTGTCGATGTCTTGAGACAACGTGATTCATGGCAGTTGATGATGGGTCGAAAATTAACATTGTTTACACGGGTTTACAACTACCTTTTCCACTCTATTCAATCTACTCGCAAAAATGTGGGTAATCCTCAGCCCCAAGGGAGAGGGTGAGAGCAGCCGCTATTCGCTGTCGCGAATTGCGGAAAGATAAATAGGCGCTTAATGTTTCTCCAATCTATTCGCATGACCCGGCGCGACTGGCGCGCGGGGGAACTTCGTTTTCTTCTGGTCGCACTGATGGTTGCGGTGGCCGCGCTGTCTTCGGTCGGTTTTTTCGTCGACCGCATGCGCACCGGCCTGAACCGGGATGCGCATCAGTTGCTCGGCGCCGATCTTGTGATCAGGTCCGCGCAGCCGGTCGCTGCGGAATGGCAGGCTGAAGCCGAACGCCGCGGCTTGACGGTGGCGCAAACCGTCGTATTTCCGAGCATGACGATAGCCGGCGAAGGCGATCAAGCGACGTCACAACTGGCAGCGGTCAAGGCCGTGACGCCCGGTTATCCATTGCGCGGCAATCTCAAGATCGCCGCGCAGACGAGTGGCGCCGATATCGTCACACGCATGGTTCCTGAACCCGGCACGGTGTGGGCCGATGCCGGTTTATTGACGGCGCAAAATATCGCGGTCGGTGATCGGCTCAAACTGGGCGACCGTACGTTCAAGGTCGCAAACGTTATTGCGGTGGAACCGGACCGCGGCGCCGCATTCATGAATTTTGCGCCACGGGTCATGCTGCACATGTCCGATCTGGCCGCCACCAAGTTGGTTCAAAACGGTTCACGCGTCACTTATCGAATGCTGGTCGCGGGCCAACCGGCTGCCGTCGAGCCGTTTCAGCAATGGGTGCAATCGAGGATCGATCGCGACACGGTCAAAGGCGTGCATATCGAGTCGCTGGAATCCGGACGGCCGGAAATGCGCGCGACTCTGGATCGTGCCGAACAGTTTCTTTCCCTGGTCGGCTTGCTTTCGGCAATGTTGGCCGCAGTTGCGGTTGCAATGGCGGCGCGGCGTTTCATGTTGCGCCATATCGACGCCTGCGCGATGCTGCGTTGTCTGGGGTTGACGCAAAATCAGGTGACAGGACTATACCTGATCGAATTTCTCATGATCGGCCTGGCCGGCAGTGCGCTCGGTGTATTCACCGGATTTGCGGCACACTTTATTTTGCTCGAATGGCTGGGCAAACTGGTGACCACCGAGTTGCCTCCGGCAACATTTTTACCTGCGGTGCAGGGTATGGCGACCGGTTTGCTGCTGCTGATCGGATTTGCAATACCGCCGATCCTGCAATTGCGCAATGTGCCGCACAATCGCGTGATCCGGCGCGAGCAGGACGCGCCGCAACCGATGACACTCATCACTTACGCGCTGGGCTTGGCGTCTTTTATCGGCTTGCTGTTATGGCAGGCCGGTAATCTCAAACTGGGATTACTGACTGCGGGCGGTTTTCTGGGTGGGCTGGCGGTGTTTGCGCTGGTCGGCTGGCTTGCCCTGAAATCCTTGCGTCCGCTGCGCGGAGCAATCAATCATCCGGGATGGCGTTTCGCGGTGACCGCATTGCAGCGGCGTCCAGGTACCGGCGTCGTGCAGATCGTCGCGCTGGCATTGGGACTGATGGCATTGCTGCTGCTGACCGTCATTCACCAAGACCTGGCGGAGGCATGGCGGCGTTCCACGCCGGCCGACGCGCCCAATCGCTTCGTATTGAATATCCAGCCGGAACAGAAGGCGGAAATCGAGACTCGTCTCGTAAAAAACGGCATTGCCAACCCGATGCTGTATCCAATGATTCGCGGCCGCCTGATTCAGGTAAACGACGCGCCGATCACCGACGGCACTTATGTCGAGGACCGCGCGAGGCGGCTGGTGGATCGAGAGTTCAATTTGTCGACGATGCTCACCATACCGCCGCAAAACCAGGTGATCGCCGGACGCTGGTATAACGATCGCAAGCCGGAGGCGTCGGTCGAAGAGGGGCTTGCCAAAACCCTGAATCTGAAGCTCGGCGATCGCCTTACGTTCGATATTGCCGGACAGCCGGTTGAAGCACCGGTGACCAGTCTGCGTAAACTCGAATGGGGTTCGATGCGGGTGAATTTCTTCGTGATCCTGAGCCCGGGTGCGGTGGTGGACATGCCGCAGACCTGGATCACGGCGTTTCATCTGCCGCAGGGAAAAATGGCATTGGTCAATGAGCTTACGCGCGATTATCCGAACCTGACCGTGGTCGATATCGGCAGCGTCATCAAGCAGGTTCAGGACGTGGTTGACCAGGTCGTCACCGCGGTCGAATTCCTGTTCCTGTTTACGCTCGCGTCGGGAATATTGGTGCTGTATGCGGCATTGGTCGGGTCGCAGGATGAGCGCATGCGCGAAGCCGGATTATTGAGAGCGCTCGGCGCGACGCGCAAGCAATTATCGCAGGCGCAATGGATCGAGTTCGCGCTGTTGGGCGGACTGGCCGGCATGCTTGCGGCGACCGGCGCCGCTATCATAGGCTGGACGCTTGCCACGCGCGTGTTCGAGTTCGATTGGGTATTCAGTCCGGTGGTGTGGGTGGCCGGGCTGACTGCCGGCGCCGCATGCGCATTCATCGGCGGTTGGGTCGGGTTGCGCAATGTATTGAACCAGCCTCCAATGCGAACCTTGCGCGAGGCTTAGCAGTTTCTTTTGATGGCCGGCTCGGGGCCGAGCTGGCCGTTGCCGGTTTCCAATGGCCAATAAAGCCGCATACACCGGTCTGGCTTTCTCCATAGCGGCGCGGTATGCCGCAAGGTTCCGCCGGTAATTCCTGCGACTGCGAATATTTCAAATTGCCATGAGGTCAACCGCCATGGCGTGTTTACTGTCGCGTCATTCATACGTTTCCGCACAGTACATGCAAACAGCTTCGGAGATCCGCGGCCGGTTCCCGGATCTTCCGTCTTCGCTTTTTCTCATTGGATAAACGCTGAATTCCCACGCCTTTGCAACGCGAAAAAAATCCCGCTTTCCATATCGCGCCTTATCCAGGCTTGCAAACGTTTGAGATTAGTCAGTGTTCCAAAAATTGTCCCTGTCTATATTGATTTTCGGGACGAGCCAAGGCGATGCGTTTGTCGTTTGATCGCGCTTATAAATAAATCCGGGCTACATGACACATGTCAATACATGCTGGCAGGACATACGTACAGTTGAACTCATGGCTGGATACTTACCCGATGGAACGGTGCGCAACGCGATAGGGGGAAGGAAGCTTCGATTGTTCTTCAAGCCTGGCGGCTTAATTTTTCATCCTGATTTGTGCTTCGCTGTATCGGACACAAAAACTTTTAAAACCAAATGCCGGAAGAGTTTCGACGGCCTTGCTTAATCAAGTGGGAAAACATCATGTACCTCTTTTCGAAAATCGGTTTAAAAAAATGGAGCGTGGTTCTCTGCCTGCCTCTGCTTGGCGCATGCACTTCGATGGCGCCGGGTCTTCATTTCGATAGCACGAACGCCGCCAATTCGGATACTCCCGCACCTGAAGGCACCGTGGTGCCGGTCGTGAAAGCGATCACGCCGCAACTGGTAAAGCTTGAGCAACAGCAACGCGAGAAGCAGGTCACGCAGGACATCAGCCGCCTGGTCGGGCAAGCCAAGCCGTACGGAATCGAAAGCGGGGATATCTTGTCCATCGTTGTATGGGATCACCCGGAACTATCCGGTGCCGGCTTTGGGGCAGGTCCCGATCCGGCGGCATCCGGCGCGGGAGCAACGCCGACGGCGGGCTTTGTCGTGGAACATGACGGCACGGTGAATTTTCCATACGCAGGGCGAATCAAGGTCGCTGGATTGACCGAAGATCAGGCGCGCAATCTGTTGACAACCAAGCTCGCGCATTACATCAGGAAGCCGAAGGTGACCTTGCGCGTGCAGTCGTATCGCAGCAAGCGCATCTATGTCGACGGTGAAGTCAAAACGCCCGGCCTTCAGGCGATCAACGATATTCCAATGACGCTGATCGAGGCGTTGAACCGCGCCGGCGGCATGCTGCCGACTGCGGATCAAAGCCAGATTTCGCTCACGCGCGCAGGCTCGACATACAGAATCAATCTGCCGCAGATGGTACAGAAGGGCGTGAATCCAGCCACCATCATGTTGGCAAGCGGCGACGTGGTGCGCGTGATGTCTCGTGACGAGAGCAAGGTATTCGTGTCCGGTGAAGTCAACACGCCCAAAGCGCTCACCATGCATAACGGACGCCTGACGCTGAATGAAGCCCTCGGCGAAACCGGCGGCATCAACCCTCTCAGCGGCGACAGCGGGCAGGTCTATGTGGTGCGCAAGTCGACCACCGAACCCATCGTATATCGACTGGATGCGAAACAGCCGGGTGCGTTGGCAATGGCTGAAGCCTTCGAACTGCATCCCAAGGATGTCGTCTATGTCGCCGCAACGCCGCTTGCCAACTGGCATCGCACAATCAGTCAGATTTTGCCGAGCGCATTATCGGGTGCCGTCGGTGCGGTCGCCAATCCTTTGGCCGTCGGACGGTAACGTGATTAACAAGGTGCTGTTCGTCTGCGTCGGCAATATCTGCCGCAGCCCCATGGCGGAAGGATTGTTCAGACAAGCATTGCGGGAAAAGGCAGTGTGCTCGGCTGGCATCAGCGCGATGGTCGGGGAGCCCGCTGATCTGCTGTCGATCCAGCTAATGCGGGAACACGGCATCGATATTAGAGAACACCGGGCGCGAAATCTCGCCGGATGGATGATCAGCGAAACGGACTTGATCGTGACCATGGATCAAGATCAAAAGCGCTTTATCGAGCAAAGATATCCCGCATCGAGAGGCAAGGTGATACGCATTGGCGACGCGGGGCAATACGATGTTCCGGATCCTTACCGGCAAGGCTTTTCAGCGTTCCTGCATTCATACAATTTGATCGCTGAGGGAATTGAGCGACTGGCCGAACGCATTGCGCAGCCGGAGAATCAAGAGAGTCAATACACCTTGAGTCCGATTCGGGAATTTTCAGTGCCATTGTCGCCCTAGGAGCGATTGCCGGAGTTGGTGTCTAACGGGAAATCCAGTCAGCAGGTTCGCCGCAAATGCATGAATCCATAGTGGATCAGTTTGGTTTCTTTGGACTGCAGCCGCAGCGGCAATCTTGTTTCGTACATTTCATGCAGTTTTAAATTTACATAACCAACATGATGAATCCACTCATTATCCAGCAGCCGAACGCAGGCCATCTCCAGCAACCGATCCCGACCTTTTTTCAGGAAGAGAACGAGCCGGAACTGTCGAATAAACTCAATGTGCTTTGGGACAGCCGATGGCTTATCGCAACCATTGCGCTTGGTATTCTTTTGCTGGGTGCCGCCTATGCGTTTCTGGCCAAGCCGGTCTACGAAGCAAGCATGCTGATCCATGTGGAGGAAAGCAGCCCGAACGAGGCAAAAAATATCCTTGGCGAGATGGGTTCGATGTTTGAAGTCAAAACGCCCGCGGCGGCCGAGTCCGAACTGGTCCAGTCGCGTCTGGTGGTGTCTCGTGCAATCGACAATCTGCGGCTGTATATCGATACCCGGCCAAAATACTTTCCGATCATCGGAAAATCGATTGCCGATAACAGTAAAAGCCTGTCCAACCCGGGAATATTCGGATACGGCGGTTATGTCTGGGGCAATGAAAAGCTCGACGTATCGACTTTCAATGTACCGGAGACATTGCTGAACCGTACTTTTGTGATTACCGCTGAAGAAGGCGGCCAATTCCGCGCCCATGAAAAAGAAAGCGGCATTACGATAAAGGGAACCGTAGGCACGCCGATTAATGTGGAAACGGCACAAGGTCCGATTGAATTGAAAGTGGACCAGTTGTCCGCCGCGCCCGGCGCGCAATTTTCCCTGACCCGCACTTCGCGGCTGGCACTGATCGAGTCGGTGCAAAAGGAGTTGATAGTCACGGAGGAAGGCAAGCAGTCCGGCATTCTGCGGGTGCGCTTGAAAGGAGGCAATCCGAAAACCGTCTATAACATCCTGAATGAAGTCGGCAATCAATATATCGCGCAAAATGCATCGCGCAAAACCGAGGAGGCCAATCGGTCGCTCGCTGTCTTAAACAAGCAGTTGCCGGCTCTTAAGCAACAGTTGGAGGATTCCGAAGCAAGGTACAACCAGTTCCGTAACAAGCACGGAACGATCGATCTGGGCGAAGAAGCCAAGCTGAACCTCCAGCAATCCGCTGCCTCGAAAACCAGGAAAATCGAACTCGAACAAAAGAAGACGGAATTGCTGACCCGTTTTACCGAAAACCATCCGGTCGTGATTGGAGTCGAGAACCAGTTGCGAGAAATCAACCGCGAAATCCGTACGGTTACCGATCACATCAAAACCTTGCCGGCACTCGAACAGGACGTGGTGCGGCTCTCACGTGAAGTAAAGGTCAACACGGATCTGTACACGGCGCTCTTGAACACTGCGCAGCAACTCCGCTTGATCACCGTGGCCAAGATGAGCAACGTCCGTCTGGTAGACGTACCGATGCAGCCGGAGAGCCCGATTTCGCCTGACCGTCCGAAAATTATCGCAATCGCGCTATTGCTGGGACTGTTTTTAGGTATGGTGGCCGCATTCATCAAGAAAGCGCTGCACGCCGGAATCGACGAGCCTGAAGAAGTTGAAAAGATGCTGGGTGTACCGGTCTATGCGACGATTCCTCACAGCAAAATGCAAAAGGAATTGTTCGATCAAGTCAGCCGTAAATCGCCGAAGCTGCCTCTGTTGGCAAAAATATCGTCAATGGACGTGGCGGTTGAAGCGTTGCGCAATTTTCGCACTGCATTGCAATTCTCGATGTCGCACTCGAAGAATAATATCGTGCTGATTACCGGTCCGACGGCCGGCATGGGGAAATCGTTCGTTGCGGCCAACTTGGCGGCGGTCATGGCTTCCAGCGGCAAGAAAGTATTGCTGATCGACGCGGATTTCCGTAACGGGCATCTGCACCGCTACTTCGATATTGGCAGGCAGGATGGATTATCCGATGCAATTGCCGGCACCAAGCGGCTGGAGCAAATTATTCATCGCGATGTAACCGAGAACGTCGACTTTATCGCGACCGGCACCCTGCCCACCAATCCGGCGGAAGTGCTGATGCGGCCGAATCTGGGTACCTTGCTTGAGTCTCTGTCGTCCTTGTATGATATCGTGCTGATCGACGGCGCACCTCTGCTTGCTGTTTCAGACACCATCAATATCGGTATGCATGCAGGCGCGATTTACTTGTTGACACGCGCCGGGATCACGACACCCGGCGAGATCGCGGAGTCGATCAAACGCCTGAGCCAGGCCGGACTTGCCGCGAAAGGTGTCGTGTTCAATGACCTGACGCTTCGTCCGGGCCGATACGGCTACGGATACAAGTACGGAAATTATCGTCCGGTTCAGTATTCGTTCGGTGCGCAGCCATTGCTTGAAGGATCGCCAAACATAAAGCAATGACGTGCCTGATGACTTGCATGAAAGCGCCATGGTGAATTGACGTGTTTCGTGCCGGATGCGCCAACGGGTAGCGGCTGCCGATCCGCGGTGGATCGCCATACCAGGAGGTCTGGCGGCGGCTTTGCGGCACGTGCCCGTGTTCATTAAATGAAAGTAAATACATAGTGCTCTCTCTCACTCCAGGCATCTTCAAAGCCTACGACATACGCGGCATCGTCGGCGCTACCCTCGATGCCGGCATCGCCCGCCAGATCGGCCAAGCCTTCGGCACGGCGGT
>Ga0156087_1037_pt1 | contig 9673 bp, 5 predicted proteins | sample RifCSPlowO2_02_FD_107740 | JGI IMG/M metagenome (GOLD analysis project Ga0156087, IMG submission 107740) | Burkholderiales bacterium RIFCSPLOWO2_02_FULL_57_36 | reverse complement strand
CGCGATAGTAGTTGTAATGTGTTGGCTCTGACACGACTTCGTCGTACCAGCAGCCCAATCGCTAGACGCCATGCGGCTTCGCGCACATCACACCCGATCCAGACACTGCTTAAAGAACAAATTTTTTCCTAGACGCAATTTTGGCCCACGCACCCGTGCGATGGCAAGCTGTTTCTTTAGCCGCTATGGAAACAAATGGGCGGCGTAGCCGCCCATTTTTAACGTTTAAAACAGCAACAGAACGAGGTGATATCTCAGCCCAGTTACTAATAACCGAGCGTTTTGATTGCTTCTAAATGGGATGCCGTAATGTTCAATAAGCATGGTCTTTTTCATGTTTTTTTCCTTTTAAATGTGTAGGCGAAATTGCCCACATCCTATTTATGCAAACTGCGTAATTTCCTTCACTTTTCCGTTATTGGTGATCCGTCCAGGCCGCGCAGCGCCCGCAGGGCTTGGCCTTGACGGCGCGGGATGAGACACGCTCAGTCATGCGGTGCAAGGCGGGTCTATCCCTTGCACCGCGTGCAGACGCGGGGTTGGGGTTGATTTGTTGTCGTTGATTGTGCCGGCGGCACGCGGGCACACTGGCTATGCAGTTGAGCACGGCGACGACGGGGTGTTGTCGTGGCCGTGCGCTTTGTTGTTACGTTCGGTCTGACTGCCGGCGCAGCGCGGCCGCAAGCGACGCAGGAGCGCGTGCTGTAACCCTGACCAATCCCTGCGCCCTGTGGCGCACCGATCAGTCTGTGCAGCGGTTGCGGGGCGCCAGACATAACGCCCCGTTCCGCGAACCCGCAGGGCGTGCAGCGGTCGTTGCACCGAACGAAGCGAGGAACGAGCGCAGTGAATGCAGCGACTTTGCGGAATGCGGCGTTATGTTGAATGTGCGCAGCACATTTACCCCGCAACGGCTGTGCCGTTGCGTGGCTCTTTTCTGATGAACGGCGAAGCGCGGCGGCACGCGACGCAGGAGCGCGCTTCGTTCACCTGGCTATGATTGTTCCAGCATTTCCGAGTTTGACGCCCGTCGCACACCACCGGCGTTCAGCCTGGCGCGCGGCTTGCCTGCCAATTCCCCCACGTTACCGACGCAAGCCGCGTGACAGGCGGGTTAACACGTAACGGCGTCCGACTCATCGTCTTCGTCACGCTCGGCTCCGATCGCTTCCACTAGTGCTTGCTTGGCCTCGACCATGCTTGCTCCTGCCGCGCTACTTTGCTCGCCGCCTGCGCGCTCCAATCGCGCCGGATGCGTCAACGTGTGCACCGCCTTCAATTTACCAATCGCCACATGCGTATAAATCTGCGTGGTCGATAATTCCGAGTGTCCAAGAATGACTTGAATGTAGCGGATGTCCGCGCCATTCTCCAGCATGTGCGTCGCCATCGCATGCCGGAATGCATGGCAGCCGCCATGCTTGAATCCAGCCCATTGCATGTGACGCTTGACCATATCCGACAGCCGATTCTTCTCGAACGCTTCGCCGTAGTCGGTCACGAACAGCGTGCGCTGATCCAGCGTCAAGGCCAGCTGCGGCCGCACTTCCTGCACATACCGATTGACCCAGGCGCAGGCGCGTGCGCCGAGTGGAATGAAGCGGTCTTTATTGCCTTTGCCTTGCCGCACCATCAGCGTGCCGCGCTCGGTATCGACGTCGTACAGCGTCAAGTGGATCAACTCAGAGCGGCGAATGCCACTGCTGTACAAGGTTTCCAGCATGGCGCGGTTGCGGATGCCGGAGGCCGTTTCAATATCAGCCTGATTCAAGACCGTCTCGATGTCGGCCACACTCATCAAGTGCTTCGGCAACTGACGTGGCGGCTTGGGCAGCACCAGGTCGGACGCCGGATTGTGCAAGATGTGATTTTCTCGGGCCAGCCATTTGAAGAACGCGACGATGGGCAGCAAGCGCGTGGCTTGCGTGCTGAACGTCAACGGCTGGCCGTTGGCCTTGCGATAGTGATACAGGTGGCTTTGGTAGCGTTGCAGGATCGGGCGCGTGATGTCGTGCGGACGTTGCAAGCCGCGCTCGTCGCACCACAGAATGAAACCGTCGAGAGCGCGCTTGCGAATCTTTGCGGTCTGTTCCGACAGGCCGACCGTCACCGTCCATTCAAGGAACGCACTTTGGTAGGCGCGCAAGGGATTGGCGCTCGCCGGATCGGAAACTTGCTGACGCACCGGCTGTACCGGCTTTCTGCGCAGCGTCCGTTGTTTCTGGCGGATGCCGCGTTCTCCCTTCTGTGCCATCGCGCTAAACCGAGGCGGCGGCTAAAGGAAGATGCGGGTACGACGCTGTTTTTCCATTCGCTCGCAGGGGGTGCCTTTTCTGGTCGGTAGCAGGCGATTCTTCAGTAACGTTTGCTGCGCTTGGCGCTGCGCCCGATTCGGTAGTCCGCACAGAGGCCGCACTTCCCCCGCGATGGGGGCGCGATGACCCCGCGAACTGCCCGGTTTGCCCCCGCGAACTTGGTATCGTAGATGTATTTTTCAACGCCTCCACGTCGATCAACCCGGCCACGAACGGCGCACCGCTGGCACCTTGCCCGTCGTACAGCAGCTCGTAGGCGAACGACTGGCCGCGTGTGCCGCGATGCACCAGCACATATTCCAGCGCAATCAGGCGCTCGATGTGCAGGCGGCATTGCGTGTCGGACAGGCTCGTCACGCGCCGCACATCGCTGCGCGTAAAGAGCACGTCTTGCCTGCGCGTTTTCTGCTCGATGGTGACGGTCTCGATCCAGTCATGCAGCGCGGCCAGCACACGCCGTGTTTGCGGCGGCAATTCATCCAGGCTTCTTCCCAGCACGTCATGCGCAATCGCGTTGGCCGCTGCAATATCCTCTAGCGTGACTTCGATGTAGTCGATGGTCTGACCGCCTGTGCGGGTAGTTTTTATTTCTCGCTGATACTGGTGCAGCAAGGCGATGGTGTCGATCAGCGTGAGGTACTTCTCATGATCGCGCCGCGTGCGTGTGCGCTCGTCGGTGAACGTCAAGCGCTCGGCGTAAGGGTTGACCACGGCCAGCTTTTTTAACAGGCGCTGCGCGTTGCGGTGCAGGCTCAAGATATGCTGCTTGTGTTCCTTCTTCACCAAGCCTTGCAGCGTGCGCTTCTCGCGTTGCAGGCGATGAATCGCCCGCGTCTGTTCGCGGTCTTCGTCTACCGTCAACACCAGACAGCGGTTCATCAGCTCTTCATCAATGTCGATGGCGGTGGTGGTCAGGAACATCATCACCGGCCCTTCGACCCGGTATTCCTGCGTGACCAGGTTGCCGGTCTTGGGATCGGTGCCGGTAGAAGCAATCGTCAATTCACCTTCGGACTGCAACAGTTTTAAGGCGTAGCTGGCACGGCTCGCGCCTTCCTCTTCGACGATGGCGAGGATCTTGTGTTTCAGATTGGTCTCGCCCATGTAAAACAAACTCTGGCCGGTCATCGCGCTGTATTTGATACGCTCCTCTTCCGGCATCAGCGCCAGCACCGCATCCATCAACGAGCTTTTACCGGCAGCGCTGCTTGATTGAATCACGATCGCCAGCGGATGATCGAGGCGGCGGCTGGTGGCCGCCAGATAGCCGACCAGCTTATTGGTGGTCTCGCCGACGATGCCGCACGCGTCAAAGTCGGCGACGATCTTCTGCAGCAGGTCGGGCGAGCGCAACAGCGCGAGCGCCGCTTCACGCTCGGCAGCATCCATCGCCACCGCTTCCGGCACCGAGGGTGCGACCGCTGCCTGTATCTGCGCATCCTGCAACGCTTCCAGTTTCAGCAGCACGCGCCCGAGATCGATCTTGATGGTGTCTTCGGTCACGCGCAATTCGATAGCGGCTTGCACGATGTAACTATGCCGTGCGCGGGCGTTGTAAAGGTCGAGCGTATCGACGTGGAACGCATCGCCGCAGGACGCCAGTACATTCACTTTGAGCACGTCATACGCGAGGTTCTTTGACAGGCCGCGCACGCGGTAGCGCCGTTCACCAAACGCCAGCACGATTTCATTGTCGGCGACCATGGCGTCCATCGTGTCGGCGGGTGCCGGTGGCAACGGCGATGCGGGTAATGGTGCCGAAGGCGGCGCAATGGCTGGCGCGGTGCTGATGCTTGGTTCTTCTTGAGCGGCTAAAGAGGAAATCGCTTCAGCTGCTGCCGGTGCAATCAGCGGCACAGGCAGCGGCGCGTTCTCGGGCGGCAAATAACCCTTTCCCAACCATACTGCCTTGCGGATCAATACGCCCAGGCTTTTAGCTGCGGGCGCAACCTTCAATGCATATTCGTTGGCATCCATCCCCTTCGGGAACCGGATGCGGAAACAGCCGATGCCGCAGGCAAGGAGTTTTTCTGCAAGCTTGTCGGCGGCGCGTTCTCCGGCCTCGTCGCAGTCGTAGGCAATCAACACGCGCTCGGTGCCGTACCGCTTGAATGCAGCCAGGTGGTCATCGGTAAAACCTTCGGTGCCATACGATGCGGTGACGTTGCGGTAGCCGGCGCACCAGAACGTCATCGCATCGATCAGTGCTTCGCACAGGATGATTTCTTTGGATGCCTGGAAGGCGGCGACGTTGAACACGCCGCGATGCGGTCCCGGCAAATACAGATGCTGCGGCGTGCCCTTGCGCAAGCCATCGGTGATCTTGCGTCCGTACACTTCGGTGACATTGCCGGACGCATCCATGACCGGCACGACCAAGCTGCCGTTGAAATGCTCGTGGCCGCTCTCGCGGTAGATGCCAATCTTTTGCAGGCGGGTGCGGATCTCGGCACCGGCGATACGGTTCTTTTCCGGCAGGCGCAAGCCTAATGTGCGGTTGGCATAGCCGAGCTTGAAATGCGCGATCAACTCGGGATGGTCGAGGCCGCGTGTCTTCAGATAGGCCAGCGCGTCGGGCGACTGCTTCAATGTGGCGTGGTAGTAGCCGATGGTTTGGTTCAGTAACGCCTGGTCGTCGGCGTCGAAGGCGACCGGCGCCGGCAAGGTGCGCACCGTCGTGCGCTTGACCGGCGTCAATGCTTCAGCGGCTAAGGCAGGGTCGGCATGCAGCAGTTCGACCGCGTGACGAAACGAGATGCCGCGCAGCTTCATCACCCAGGCAATCGCATCGCCGCCCGCGCCGCAACCGAAGCAGTGCCACAGGTTCTTGGCCGGGGTCACCACCAGCGACGGCTCGCCATCGTCGTGGAACGGACAGGTGCCGATCAGGTCCTTGCCGGATTTTTTGAGGGCAATGCCGGCCGATTCGACCAGGCGTTCGACCGCCACGTCATTCTTTAGCCGCTCGATTTCTGTTTCGGGTATCCGTGCCATAAATCCGCCTTCGCTCAAAAAAGCTGTCAAGAGGTTAGATTAAAAATGTATAAACTTTTTTACGTTCGACGTATAATACAACCGTTGTATATTGTGTCAAGGGCAAATCATGAATTCTGTAAAACCGGCCTTAGAATCGAGTGCATCTCTCATGACTTCATTGCACACGATGCCCGCACGTATCAAACGCGAACCGGCGAACGGTTTTGGTGAACGGCTTGCCAACCTGCGCAAGGCCGCTGGCATTACGCAAACGGCATTGGCTGAGGAGATCGGTATTTCGCAGCGGATGATGGCGTATTACGAGAGCCCAACCGCTTACCCGCCTGCGAATCTGTTGCCGGTGTTTGCCAAGGCATTGGATGTGTCAGTGGAAGCACTGCTGGGCGTGGAGACGGCGAAACGCCGTGCGAAAGCAACCGATACCCGGATGCAGCGGCGTTTGCAGCAGATTGAGAAACTGGATGCCGCAGACAAGCGGCAAGTATTGCAATTGATCGATGCATTTATCGAGCGCGGGCAGCTCAAACGCAAGGCGCAGAACAAGAACACTTAAACACAAGCAGCTAAAAAAGAAGCCATCCTTTTACCCGATTAGCAGCGGGTGGGATGGCTTTTTTTTTATACAGAAGGAGAGAATGGTATTATCGCGTGGGCACGGGTGCCCACCCTTTGGCAAGGCCTTACTGTACGATCAAGTCGAAACTACTACACTTTACCGCTGCACATCCGGCGCAATGCATTGCGCCCTACGAGTTCTACGCTTGCTGCTCAGCCCACAGAAGGAATTCCGCAACCGCCTTATCAACGGTTAATTTTGGTAACGTCTTTTCTTGAAGATCATCGCCGTCTCTTCTTTTCGATAGTACTCTCTGAGCACCATCTGCTCGCTCAACAACCATCACTTCAAAGTCTCTAGCTACGGAATCGTCCGCAATTTCATGCAGTAAAAACCGTTGACGATAATGGCCCTCAATCGATACTTGCATATCGTTTGGATCATCTGAAGTCGTAATTCTATCAATATAATTTCGTAGCGACATGGCGCTCATGCCTTCTGCTTGCTCTAGATATCTCTCGCCTTGATACCGGGCAAATACCTTCGCAGAATGTATCAAAACGCCGAGAACAGATTCCTCGCTCCAATCTCCAATCTGCTCACCTGCAATCCAGAACCGGAAATTGCAGTAGATAAAATTTTCGAATGTGTGATGTATTTCACATTCGATCGCAAATGTCGACTTTTCACCATTTATCATTTAATACCCCAAACGCGAGCGAACATATGGAGGGACGTGGCTATGCTTTGCATCGTATGTTCCTGAATAATGCGTGGTTCCATCATTCGAGTTGTGATATCTATAAAATTCCCCCTTTTCATTTCGCCCCCACCAGTGACGGGGGTTGTATGGGTCATCAGGGACTGCCTTTTTATAGACCTCTGGACAGTCCTTCGGCTCCGGAGTTTTATTAGGGTTATATTGCGAACTCTTCGGGTCATGCGCAGGGTTCGGTTTATATTTCGGCTTGCCTTCACCTGGCCGATTTGGACTCCAACGCGGAGGCTTCATTCCGGGTGGTTTTTTTCCAAATGAAGGAAACTTGACTAAGCCCTCTGGATCGATATAACCGAGAGGGTCATTGTCAACATAGGTATAGGTATTGAGGCCACCATCGAGTCCAATCGGATCGCTTTCGATGTACCGTCCGGTCGCTGGATCATAGGTCCGATAGTAGTTGTAATGCAGATTGGTTTCCTTGTCAAAGTACTGGCCCGGAAAGCGCAGGTTGAATTCGAATCCGGCATTGGCGACCGGCACATTGTTGCCGAACGGATCGTTGTTGTCCCACTGCCACACCACCTGATTGGTGGCATCGGTAATGCGCCGCGGCGTATTCAGGTGATCGGTCTCGATGAAGTACACCTTCGCCAGCCCCGCCGCCTTCTCGGCCAGCGTGACGGTTACCGCTGCCGAGGTCGTTGTTGCGCCCGCATTGTCGGTCGCCTTGGCGGACAGCGCATAGGTGCCGGCGCCAACGTCATTCCACACGAACCCGTACGGCGCCTGCGTGACGGTGCCCAGCAAGGTATTCCCGTTAAAGAACGCAACCTGGGCAATGCTGCCATCGGCATCACCGGCTTGCGCGACCAGCGTGATGCTCGCCGGCGCCATCGGACCGCTTGCTGTGCCGGTGATACTAATGCTGGGCGGGGTGTTGGCCACCACGGCAATGGTCACCGGCGCTGAGATAGTCTGTCCTCCGAGGTTGTCGATCGCTTTGGCTGTCAGCGTATAGCTGCCCTGGCTCACGTTGGTCCAGTGGAACATGTACGGCGCCTCGAGCACCGTGCCCACCAGCGTGGCGCCCGCATAAAACGCGACGTGCGCAATGGTCCCGTCGGCGTCACTGGCGCTGGCATTCAACAGCAGCGACGCCGGCGCAACGAAACTTTGGTTATTCACTGGCGCAGTCAACGCGACACTGGGCAGTTGGTTCGCGACCACGGTCACGGTCACAGATACCGAGCTGGTCGTGGCGCCCTGATTGTCAGTCGCCGTGGCGGTCAATGGGTACGTGCCGGGCACCGCATCGGTCCACGCGAACTGGTACGGCGCCTGGGTGACGGTGGCCAGCACCGTGCTGCCGTGGCGGAACGTGACGCTGGCGATGCTGCCATCGGTGTCGCTTGCGCTGGCGGTGAGCAAGATCGTGGCCGGGGCAATGTAGGATGCATTGTTGCCGGGTGCGGTCAGCGCGACGCTCGGCGGCGCATTGACGTTGACAACCAGCGCTGCCGTCGTGCCGACAGCGCCCTGGTTATCCGTGGCCACCGCCGTGATCGTATAGAGGCCGGCGGCCACGTTAGTCCAGCTCACGCTGTAGGGCGCGGTGGCGGCGGTGCCCAGCAGTATCGTGCCCTGGAAGAAGTCCACTTTGGCAATCGTGCCATCGCTGTCGGCCGCATTGGCGTGCAATGCGATCGTGGCCGGGGCGGTATAGCGGGTGCCGGTGTTCGGGGCAGTGAGCGCCACCGTCGGCCGCGCATTGACATTGATATGAAGGATGCCGGACGATGTGGCCGCCCCCTGATTGTCGGTGGCCACTGCCGTGATGCTGTAATTCCCCGGCGCCACGGTGCTCCATGTCATGCTGTACGGCGCGCTGGCAGCGCTGCCGATCAGGGTCGTGCCGTGGAAGAAGTCGACCTTGGCAATGCTGCCGTCGCTGTCGGTGGCATCGGCGCTCAAGGCAATGTCGGCAGGACCGGTATAGCTGGCGCCGGTCGCCGGCGCGGTCAGCGTGACGCTCGGCGGCGCATTGACATTGATCGGCACCGGTTCCGACGTGGCGCGGTCGCCCTTGTCATTGATCGCTTGCGCAGACAACACATAATTGCCGGCAGAAACATTGCGCCAGGTGATCGTATAAGGTGGCGTGCTCGCGCTGCCGATCAGGGTGGCGCCGGCAAAGAAATCGACCTGGACCACCGGGTGATTGCTTTGTTTGGCGCTGGCATCCGCCGTCACGGTAATGGTGGCTGGCGCGGTGGCGCTGCTGTGGGCTGCCGGCGCCGTCAAGGTGACGGCGACCTTGTCCTGGTCTTTCTCCTTATCCTTGATCTTGTCTTTGGCGGTGGCCTGTGCGGCCAGGCTGCACAGCAGCAGGACCATTGCGAATCGTTTGAACACGTGCTTCTCCCCTTCGTGGCTGCGACGGCAACCCGGCATTGCGTTGTGATTGTAAGTATTGCACTCGGTATGACGTGTTCTGGTGCGCTGTGGTGCAGGACGGCAACGGTGGCTTATTGAAACAGCGCGACCGGCATGTCGTTCAAGTACACGTATTCCTTTTGGAACACGCCCTGCGCGGTGCTCTCGCCGATCAACTGGCCATTGCCGTCGTAGTGGTAGTGCGTGCTGCTGTTGGGCAATGCCTTGGCAATCCGCTGGCCCAGCGCATTGACGGTGTAGGCTACATGGCCCAGTGCGGTGACCGCATTGGTCATCCGGCCGCGCGTGTCGTAGCTGAACTGGTTCAATCCATTGTGGACCACGCTGCCGTTGGCATCGCTTTGATACGCCAGCGTTTGGCTGCCGGCAATCTGGGTCAGGCGGTTGCTGGCGGCGCCATATTGATAGCTTGTATTCGTGCTGCCCAGTTGCTGTTGGGTGCGGTTGCCCACCGCGTCATAGCCAAAGCTCTGGTTGCTGACGGGACCGGTGTACTGCGTCAAGCGGTCCAGGTCGTCATAGCCGTACTGGTGGGTATGCGCCACATTGCCGGTGTCCCACAGCAAGGTGATGCGCGAGGCGGCATCGTAGGTCAAGGTCTGGGGTTGTCCGCCCAGCATATAACTGGTG
>Ga0156087_1013_pt1 | contig 10060 bp, 8 predicted proteins | sample RifCSPlowO2_02_FD_107740 | JGI IMG/M metagenome (GOLD analysis project Ga0156087, IMG submission 107740) | Burkholderiales bacterium RIFCSPLOWO2_02_FULL_57_36 | reverse complement strand
GCCGAATACCTGGCAGCACAGCATGGTCAGCGCTTCCGCCTGCGTCGGATTGACCTTGCCCGGCATGATCGAACTGCCGGGTTCGTTCTCCGGAATCGTGATCTCGCCCAATCCGGAACGCGGCCCGGAAGCCAGCCAGCGCACATCATTGGCGATTTTCATTAACGCCGCAGCCAACGCTTTCAACGCGCCATGCGCGGCCACCAGTTCGTCATGCGCGGCCAATGCGGCGAATTTATTGGCGGCGCTTTTGAACGGCAAGCCGGTGCTCTTGGCCAATTCCGCCGCAACCCGATCGCCGAATTCTGGATGGGTATTGAGCCCGGTGCCCACCGCGGTGCCGCCCACCGCAAGTTCATACAGCGGCGGAAGCAACGCTGAAATAGCCGACTCCGCACGATCGAGCTGTGCCGCATAACCGGAAAATTCCTGGCCCAAGGTCAACGGTGTCGCGTCCTGCAAATGGGTGCGTCCGATCTTGACGATATCAGCAAAGGCCTTGGATTTTTCTTCCAATGTCGCACGCAACGTGCGCAGGCAAGGCAGCAAATCGTTTGTCACCGCAAGACTTGCCGCGACATGCATCGCGGTCGGAAAGATGTCGTTCGACGATTGGCCGAGATTGACATCGTCGTTCGGATGCACCAACCGTCCTTCGCCACGTGGCCCGCCCATCAATTCCGAAGCACGGTTGGCAAGCACTTCGTTCATGTTCATGTTGGTCTGGGTGCCGGAGCCGGTTTGCCAGACGGAGAGCGGGAATTCTTTGGAATGCTGGATGTTTAACACCTCGTCTGCCGCTTGAATGATGGCTTTCGCTTTGCGATCATCTAATTTACCAAGTTCCCGATTAACTGACGCACAAGTCCGCTTAACAAGCGCGAATGCAGAAAGTAATTCATTCGGCATTTTCTCGGTGGAAATGCAAAAGTATTGAGTGGAACGTTCGGTTTGTGCTCCCCATAAGTTGCTGTTTACGACTTCAATCGGGCCAAAGGTATCACGCTCTATTCTAGTTACCTGCATGGATCTTTCCTTCACTCGTTTAGCTTTTCACGGTACAAGTAGCGCTGGTTCATCTGCCGATATTTAGATTTGCAATATTTATTTGACCATTGATATCGAGACAAATTCTAAGGAAACGAAGTAGCACAGTCAAAGCGGCGCACGGTATGTGAGAAACCGGCTCGAAAACACTGACAGCAGCGAACTATGGCGCCTCGAACTCAACTTGAATCTTCATTCTTGCGCGCACTGGGCTCCCGTCTTTGATCGCCGGCTGCATTGAAGCCTGCCGGAAGGCGTCGAGCGCGGCTTTTTCGAACACTGGCGGTAGTTCGGACTGCTCAACCTCGACACGATCGATCTGTCCATCCATGCCAATATACAGGACAAGAATAGCCGCAATCTTTTGCTTTGGCAGTGCGCCTTCGGGAAAAGGAATGACAACAGGAACCTTTGGATAAGGTTTTGAATCGACTGATCCAGAAGGGAAATAAGGTGCTTCTTGTGGCGGCAGAACAATTCCGCGATCCGGATTCATTCCTGGTCCGGGCGGGGACAGTGTCTGGTTCGCGACGCCTTCGTTGCCTGTTATAGGCAAGTCCTCGGATGGCGTGTCAATCTTGTCCAAGACAGCATCTGAGGCTGCCTGACTTCGGTACAGCTCTACAGAAATTGCCGGTCCGCTGCCTGAACCAGTGGATGGCATTGAAAAGTGCGTCGAATGAAAAAACAATGTGATAGCGAATAGAGCGTGAATCACAAAGGATCCTAGCAGAGCGAGCCTATTGGGAATTGCAATCTCCTTCGACGTCAAAGTCACGAACCAAGTCCCTTTGCAACTAAACAAAGGGACTTGAGACTATGCGGTATCTAATCAGGTATTTCGCGCCAACTTGTTCTTCTGGTACCGGACGATACGCTGCCTCCCCCGCTGGTCGCATCATCGGTGCAAAGGTTACCAGTGCTGTCAGTGCAGTGAATTTTTATTTTCCCATTGTCCATCTGAATTATGTCAATACCCACAACCAGTGCGTTTCCTGGAATTTCCCTTCCGACCTGCCCGTCGACGGCGCCCGGCAGTGCCTTGCCAGTGGTGAAATCGACTTCGTACAGCCACCCCTTGCCGCCGGCTGAACAAACATTATCCTCAGGTATGTTGGTAGCAAAGGCCAACAGATTGAATTGCATTGCCATATCGACGTTCACTCGTTCTCCGTTGGCAGGATTAGCCGGCCCAAGATCGAAATACCATCCGTCGTGCGAATCCCACGTTACGTTGTCGCCGCTTGCTTTAGCAACCCTTCGACCATTGACCGTTGAAAAAGAAAGGGTCCTGTTGACCATTGACGATCCGCGGACATCCGATATGCCTGTTGTCCCAAGAGAGTCTTTAATGGCATACATCGACTGCCGGCTCTTGTCGCTTCTGTCATTGGTCCCGAGATATTTTCCGGTACCAACCATCACCAATGCCTGCCCTGTCGGCAGTTTTGCAAGAACCGGTTTTACAGTAATCGGCTGCGGCGTATTGTCTTCATCCTTGAGTTGCGCAAGCAGGACTGCCTCCTTGCCATTGTTGTTTGGCGCCTCTGGGAGAACATCGTCGAAATCGATGCGCCACAGATTTCCGAGCATATCGCCACCGTAAACCCGGGCGGCAACAGGGGCTTCGATATCCTCTACCCATGCATTCAGTCTCGCCAACCCGCTTGGTGCACTGGTGGAGCCTGCGGTGGTGACGATATCGTCAAGCAAGGTCCCTGTTGCAGCATCGATTACAAAAACATGTCCCTTACCATCGCCTGTGGCGCCACACCCATTGCCCGGGTAGTTATTGTATCCGGACGAGACAATCACGACCCATCGTCCGCTGCTTTTTTTCACAACCAAAGGTTTGCCGAAGCTGTAGCCGAGATTCGGATCCGAAAACTCCCACAAGCCTTTTGGTGTTACAGGACTGGTTACATCAAGCGCATAAAAGCTGCAGCCGCCTTTGTTCAAGCCGCCGACGAGGATCGTCTTCCAATCCGATTCTCTTCTGCAAATTTGGGAATCCCTGTTTGAGAGGTCCACGCATATATCGGCCACCGTAGGCGATCCATCCACGAAATAGCGATGGTTGCTGGCATAGCCGCGATCAGCCAGGTTGTACATCTTCGACATCACCGCTGTGGGCACAAAGGCCCAGCGCTCATTTCCTGTAAGCGCATCGAACGCATGCAGCATGCCGTCGTTTGCCGCTACATACACATTAGCACTACGATTGACGTTTGCGGCCTTGAATAATGCATAGGTTTCATCATACTTTCCATAAGAGAAAGGAGGCTTTTTTACATAAACCGGAACCGCATTGCCGACATCTCCCAGGATATGATTGCGCCCCCGGTAAACCCGATTTGCTACCGTGGTGTTACTCGCTTTATCTTCATGGATATCTTGTCCTCGAAGGTAGCTGATAAGGTTTCCAGCACTGTTGGCGACCAACTTTTGAGCAACAGTCAGATCTCCGCTATTGTTTCCACATTGGCCAATTCCCGGCGACTTGCTGCAAATACTTTCAAAATGAGTAACCAGGCTGTCGGTGGTCAGATTCGCGAGAGAAAAATCTTTTAAGTTGTTTGTAGCGCCTTCGCTAAAGAACTTGATCGATCTACCGTCTCCATTACCCGCGGCTTTTGCTGCCGCCACTTTAGCATCGAGCTGTGGCTGGGCTTCCCACACGGGTGAACTTGATCTTTCGGCAGTAGTTGGGTTGATCGTATATGCCGCCAGATTCCCATCCCATGTGCCGGTCTCATACAATGCGATAAAAATGGAGTTATCTCCGGCAACCGGCTGCAGGCTCGATGTAGCGGCTGCAGCGGCCGAACCTTTTCTGGTCTGGATTCCGGACAAAGCCGACTGAATACCTTCCTTCAAGGAAGTGGCGTCACTTACGCTATAGTAGGTTCCACGCCCGTTTACCGCCGCATGCCACAGATCGTCAATTTTCCTGGCATCGGAGTCTGGATTCGGCCAGTTGGCCGAATCATTGACGATGTCGTAATACTGGGTGACGTCGGGCCGGTCCTGCGCAGTTTCATAATTGTTTTCGTATTCAATTGTGCCGCTCACGCCGAGACCAATCGTAAAGGTAGTCATGTGTTGCGCGTTGTTTACGTCCTTTCCACTCCCCAGCACGTTGTTATAACACAGCTCGTTATAGCTGGTTTCACCAATCGTGTTGGAACAATTACCCAGATCCGAAGTACGGAGATCTGTCGTGTAGTAGTAATACGCCACGTCCGCGAGCGTATTGCTGATGTTCAGCGTATCTTTGTACGGTGCCGCCGCACCGGCTGCGCCCGCTCCTCCGTTATCGAAGGCCGTTGTCGCAAAGGTTACGCTGCCGTTCGCATTATTGGCTTTTTCAAACACCGGAACCGGCGTCGCTGTAAAGCTGCCGAGTGAAAGAGGCGCATTGATCGTAATTCTGTTATTGGCGGCGCTATAAGAGGCACTGAAGCCCGTCGTGGCCGTTTTCGCATTGATGCTGGCAGCGACATTCGATCCAAAGTCATCCGCCCTACTGTCGCATCCCGTTGCGGAAGGAGAATGCGAATTAAGAAGTTCAACCGCAGTGGAACCGGTGTCTACGGTGATGCTGGTAGCACGATAGCACTTGCTTTCAAAATTCCCGTAAGTGATCGTCGCTCTGGCGGCTGTGGCAACAGCCGCCGGAGAATCCGTATTACCGACATTCGTAGTTCCATCGATCTCCTTAGGCCCATAGGAACCGTCTTCATAATTGGTGTTCCAGAACCCGTCCGTAGACAGGATCGTGAAGTTCTGCTGACATGAATACTGCACCGGATCCCAGCCGGAAATTTGGCCTGCATACATTCGCCCCATCCGGGACAACGCTGCGCGCAGCGGTGTAAACTCATCGGACCGTGCACCATACAGTTTGCCGTACCACTCCGCACGATGTGTACCTGTCTCGGAGCCGCTAAAATCAGCGACTTTTAGATCATTGTTCTTGTGCCTGGTCGTGCCGTTCGAACCGGATTCAACACTATTCAAAAAGAACAGGCCCAAACGATACTTGCTTTCGTCAAGATCCTTGAATGCCTCCCCTGTTGCGACCTTCATTAATAGGGCGCGCCTGCGATAGTAGCTATACCAATTTGCATAATTGGTCTTCGCGGCGGCGCTGCCGGCGGTCGTATTGGGCGCAGCGATACTGTTTGCGCGTGTCACGACGTCATAGTTGGAACCGTCCTCACATGCTTCCGATGTTGATCCGGACGTTCTATGAACGGCGTAATAGTATTTGGATGAGGCCGTCGACGTAGTATTTTCAACATCGGACAAATCGGTAGCGGAGTTTGACGTGCTGTCTCCGCCGTAGGTAAATCCGCCAAGGGGAAAGTAACCGTCCTTCAAGGCTGCGGTAAATACTGCATCCGGGAAGCGCGTTACGCCATCGGAGTATGTTGCGCCACCGAGTTTGAACGGTGGTTTATAGATGTAAGCAGGGTTATAGAAAAGCGTGTTGTATTTGTACCAGCCCCAGCATCGCTTCGATCTGTTTGTGCCTTGATCGTCGGGCATATTCTGATCGTCCATCGATCCGGAATCATCAACCACGAAGGCAATATTGGGCTTGGCCGTATTCAACCCGCCCGCCAATGGCGCGTCGGCTAGATCGGTAACGGCCGACGACGCTTCATCAATAGACAAAAGGCTGCCCAATATAAGAAGAACGGAAAAGCCGGCAATTCGGCCGGCGCATAGTGGATTCGACTTCATGGCGTTCCCCAAGTCAGAAATGGACATATGTCTCTGTATAACTCAAAGTGCTCTGCGGCCCCTCCGATCGTGCAACGATGCGAAAGTATGGGCTAGAGGTTGTTGTTCCGAAACGGCCGGATGGATAGTCAGTGGCGTTTCTCACCAGTGACGCACCTGCACCGCCGGAGACCGGCTTTACACAACTATTGCTGGTGTCATTTGGATCCCCTGCGGTCTTGCACAAGCGTGTAATGACATACCGCGTGGTGTAACCTCCAGCGGAATTTTCCGCACTCGGTGCAATACAGGAAGCGAATGTGCCGGATGTAGCATAAGCGCAATTGTCGTCATTCCAATCCGCCAGAACGCGGGTCGATAATGTCGATTTTCCAGTGACATCTAGCCCGACCAGACTGGTTGCGTAGTAGCCGAATCCGGCGTTCGTGGTATTGAGAGTGGCGCCAGTAACGTTTGCAAAAAGCCAGGTGATTGCTTCCTCCGATGCTCGGTCTGCGGCAGCGGTAGTGCTCTGTTTGAATGCGAGATTTCCTACAATCAGATTTCCCGTATCGACCATACGAATCAAACCGACTGCGGCGAGCGACATCAGGAGCAGCGCTATCAAAACGATCAGCAGCGAGATTCCTCGCTCCGCCGAGCGCCGCACCCCGGCCGGCAGCTGCGCACGAAAGCGATCCGCGATCGCCGAACTTGGTATTTTCATGTATCCGTTCATGTTGATTACTCGCGCCAAATGACGTTACGTAACGGGATCGTCGTCTCGGCCACGCGATAGCGATAGCGCTGCCATTCGGCGTTGCCGGCACTGACATCGATTTTTACACCGTCCCCGGCCGGATTCGGCTTCCAGCAAACCGCCGCCGGATGCGGATTGGTGCTTGCACAGGTCGATGCGGCCGCTGCTCCATCCAGGGTTACCGTGCCAGACTCCCTCTTTTGCCCACGTGCCACGAGAGCGACCCGTATGGCGCGAATTTGTTGCCATGCCGCTGAAGTCGCAGGCGTCGCGTTATCCCAGGTATCGACAACCGCGTCCGCATTGGTATCTTTGCCGTACGCCGCCTGAAGCTGCACGATGTTCGGGTATAAATCCGCTGAGACCGAACTGGCAGTCCGTAATGTATAAATACTCACTCGCAGCTTTTTGTTATCAATAAAATACGTTCGATCGGACAGACTTCCAAGATTGACTATTGCGTCTCCTGCTGTGTATCCTGCGCTTGGCCAAGCTGCATTCGGGTTCAGTGAGCTCTGTCCGGACGGATGCGAAATTTGGTTCAGGCCTTGACCGCCGCCATTGCCGTTATTGCCGTTATTGCCGCCTCCGCCCCCACTGTGGTGCTCAAACACGGTGCACCAGGTAGCACCGCTCGATGTTGTAGGTACTGCCAACATCAAGTCCTGATCCGTGGCGCCCATGTCGCTATCGACAAAAAAGTGTGCCGTCTCGACTCGGTGGTCTTGTGAAATTCGCATGGGTAAAGCCACGCCGCTTTTGCTGCTGGCGAGAAAACGCACTTGGTCAGGCGCTCCACTGGCGCCATCTATTATGGTGACCGGAACGAGATTAAGGTTTATCGGCGTAGTGTCATGCATTGCTTTAATAGGGCAACCAATTGCGGTTTGCAATGCCGTCAAACCGTAACCGGCACTCTTGCCCTCACGTTCGATGGTGTACAGGCCGAGGCCGACATTGACGACGGAATCTGCGCCCGAAATTGATGCTTGTCTTCTTGTTTCCGCTACAGACATCACCTGGGTAACGACTAAAACGGTGATGAGTCCAATAGTCATGCCAACCATCAGTTCAACGAGCGAAAATCCACCAAGAGCCTGGTTTTTAATGTTCATGATTCGCCTCGACCGTTCAGTTGGTAATGTTGGCGTTGATTTCAAACCGGCCGGGCACATCTTTTTGCATTTGCCAATTCAACGTTATTGCGACGGCAGTTCCGGAAATCGCTATTGCAGCTGTTCCACCTGGCAGCGCTTGCCTAACTGAACTCAGCCACCTGGCGCAATTGACGTAACTCGCATCGATACACGTGTCCCCTGAAATCGCATATTTGGGAAGATTGACCTGTGCTGCACCTTGATCGGTCCACATTTGGCCAATTAGCTGCGTTGCAAGAAACGACGCTTCTCCACGCAGCTTTGCTTGCGTGACGTTTTTGCTCATTAATGCCTGCAACCCAACCAGTGCCAAAACTCCGAGCGAGAAAAGAAAAATCGCGATCAGCGCCTCAATGAGCACAATGCCACTTTGGCTTTTTGCAGTCGAGTTGTGAGTGCTTTTGAAGTGAGTGCTTTTAAACATACGAAACGCCTCTCCAGGTTCAGCAGATTGCCGGATCGTTGGGATCCGTAATCGCGGGGTTGCAGGTACGTACCGATCCGCCGACAATACTTACCTGCAGGGTCCGGGTCGATGCATCGCTTGATGCAAATCTGATACTGGCTATCGGAGCATCGCCTCCGGTACATGTCGGCTCTACTCCGCCAAATCCGTTGAAGGTGATACAGCTTGCAGCTGTTCCGCCGGCATTCACCGCTGTCACCGAAACGCTTCCGCTGCCATCGCTTCCCGCACGTGATTGCACCAGCCTCGGAGATGCCGTGAATGAACTGATCGCGTTGCAGGCGCTTGCCGGATTGTCCACGCTGACGACCCATGACGTACCGGTTGCGGTGCGCGCGCAAGCGGCTGAAATGCCATTCACCAGCCACATCGAAACGCGCGCATTTCTTTTAAGCGATTCTGTTCGCGCCAGATTCAAGCCGGCATGCATGCTTTCCGATGCGCTGCGTATCTGTGCGTTTAAAAGGAACGTTCGAAAAGACGGCATGGCAATCGCAAGCAGTACCGCGACGATAACAATAGCGATCATGAGTTCTATCAAGGTAAAACCAGTTGCACGCTTCATCATTTCGCTCCGGCCCTTAACATTCATTGCCCTTTACCAACCAGCACGACTTGGCAACCGTGCTTCCCTTGAACTTGGTCGTGGCCTTAGCGTTGGCATTGTCAAGTGTGTAGGTGTGGTCCCTTGCCGGACCCGAGACAGCTGCGGCCGTAATCACGTAAGCCTGATCGTCTCCGCCGGTGCCGAGAGCGCATGTGAAGGTGAATTTGGCTGATATTCCAGCAAAGTCAATTCTGTTGGCAGTACCATCGTGGCCGCAAGGCGTTGTTTGCCCACCTATACCGTAGCGCCGATTACTCTGATAGAACTGCTCAAGCCGTATCCGCAAATCGGATAGGTTGGAAAAGGCTTCGGATAACGCGCCGCGCCTGACATAGTCCTGGTAGCTCGGAACCGCAACAGCAGCCAAAATTCCGATGATCGCCACCGTGACCATTAGCTCAATCAACGTGAATCCAAACGTTCTATTTCGGCTCATCACTTACGCCCTTAATATCAATGCTCCCAGCAGAATGATAGGGGCCTTCGCAAAAATTCCATGTGCCATCCGTCACACATATGGTGCAAACCAGGCATTTTGCGGATAACACTTAGCTCGACTTTATCCATTCAACTCGCATAACAAAGCGGGGCGATCAAGCGATCGACCAACGGACGCGGGATTTTTATCACTTTGGCCTCGTTGAGCAACGAGGAAAAATATTCGGTGCTCCAACACCATCGGCGCACCGATGCGATCGCGCCGGAAAACGTGGTCTGCTGTTTTGCATAGCAGGCAGCTCTGGCACATGCCTAATAAATGTCAGTGGCGTCCGATTAACAAGGTTCGCGAGCCGAACCACGATGTTCTGCAAAGGAGATGACCATGGGTTTTGATCAACAGGGTGCGGTCGTATTGCGCGTATTGCGCGTATTGCGCAACGAAAGCGGCCGCTGGGATGTATTCGAGAATGACTTTGAAAAACCGCTTGCAAGTTTTGTCGACAGGCAGGATGCCAGTGATTACGCCAACAAGCTGTGCGCGACAAAAGAAGGTTCGGCGATATTGATGCTCGATGAAAGCACTCCGGTGCCGCCGCACTTTGAATTGTTGCAACCTCATCGGTCGAGAAATTAACCGATATCGTGTGCCGATCTGAATTCAGTATTGTATTCGAAGCGATTTACAAGGCGGGGTGCAGGACGCACCGCAACGAGGCAAGCAACTGGATGCCGTCGGCCGGCGACGGCAGCGCCGCATTTTTAGGGCGCGCTCGGACGTGTCATCTGTTCTGGCTGGACCCAGCGGTCGAAGTCTTCTTCGGTGACATATCCAAGCGCCAATGCCGCCTGCTTCA
>Ga0156087_1116_pt1 | contig 10350 bp, 11 predicted proteins | sample RifCSPlowO2_02_FD_107740 | JGI IMG/M metagenome (GOLD analysis project Ga0156087, IMG submission 107740) | Burkholderiales bacterium RIFCSPLOWO2_02_FULL_57_36 | reverse complement strand
CGGGTGCCGGAAAAACGTTCCTGGGGATCTTGGCTCATAACTATCGCAGGTGGTTGCTGTTTACGGATTCCGCTGTTTGTGGGGCGATCGCGGCGGCGCTCATTCCAATGTCAGACCGCGGTAATTCCGCCATCGACTGCGAGGGCCTGCCCGGTGATATGGCGCGAGGCTTCGGATGCGAGGAATACCACCGCGCCTTTCAAATCCTCATCGCCGCCGATGCGGTGCAACGGCGCTCTGGCGATGATTCCGTCGGCGACTTTTTCGAGCAATCCCGCAGACATTTTGGATGGGAAAAAGCCTGGGCAAATTGCATTGACGTTAATATTGTACTTGCCCCATTCGGAGGCCAGCGCGCGCGTGAAGTTGACTGCCGCGCCCTTGGAGGTATGGTAGGCGATCGTGCTGACATTGGTCGCACTGCCGCGCAATCCTGCAACCGAAGCGATGTTGATGATCTTGCCGAAATTATTCGGAATCATGCAGCGTTTGGCTACTTCGCGCGACAGGAAGAAAATCGAATCCACATTCAGGCCCATCACCTTGCGCCATGCTTCATCCGGATATTCCTCGGCCGGTGCACCCCAGGTTGCGCCGGCATTGTTGACCAGGATATCGATCGTGCCGAAACGCTGCACGACTTGATCGACCATGCCGGGAATCTGGTCGGCTTTGGACAGGTCGTTGACGATGGTCAGCACTTCGACGCCCTGCTTTTCCAGATGCGCCTGCGCCTCGGCCAGTTCATCGGCCTTGCGTGCGGTGATCGCGACTTTGCACCCCATCTCGCCGAGCGCCTCAGCCATCTGCAAGCCCAGCCCGCGCGAGCCGCCGGTGATCAGTGCGACCCTGCCGTCGAGTTTGAATAATTCCTTGACGCTCATTAAGATGCCTCCCTAACAGACTTCGAACAAACCAGCCGCACCCTGGCCGCCGCCGACGCACATGGTGACTACAACATACTTGGCGCCGCGCCGCTTGCCTTCGATCAATGCGTGGCCGGTAAGCCGTGATCCGGATACGCCGTAAGGATGACCGACCGCGATCGCGCCGCCGTTAACGTTGAGCAAGTCGTCCGGAATGCCGAGCCGGTCGCGGCAATACACTACCTGCACCGCGAATGCTTCATTGAGTTCCCACAGGCCGATGTCTTGCACTTTCAAACCCGCGCGTTCCAGCAAGCGCGGAATCGCAAACACCGGGCCGATGCCCATTTCGTCCGGCTCGCAACCGGCCACCGCAAAACCGCGGAAAATACCGAGCGCCTTGATGCCGCGCTGTTCAGCCAGCTTTCCATTCATGACCACGCATGCCGAAGCGCCATCGGAAAATTGGCTGGCGTTGCCGGCGGTAATTACACCTCCCGGCAGTGCCGAACGGATTCTGGATACGGCTTCGATCGTCGTGTCGGCACGAATGCCTTCATCCGCGGAGATGGTTACTTCCCTGGTCGTCATGCGGCCGGTCGCCTTGTCGACCACGCCCATGACGGTCGTCATCGGCACGATCTCGTCGTCGAACTTGCCGGCCGCCTGCGCGGCTGCCGCACGCAACTGGCTGCGCACCCCGTATTCGTCCTGCAGTTCCTTGCTGATGTTGTAGCGCTTGGCCACGGTCTCGGCGGTTTGCAGCATCGACCAGTAGATTTCTGGCTTGTGCTGCTGCAGCCACGGGTCCAGGCGCATGTGGCGATTCGATTCGTTCTGCACACAGGAAATCGATTCGACGCCGCCGGCAACCATGACCGGCACCTGGTCGACGATGACACGCTGCGCGGCCATCGCGATCGCCTGCAAGCCCGAGGAACAAAAGCGATTGATGGTCGCGCCGGCCGTGGTGACCGGGAGACCTGCGCGCAGAGCGATCTGGCGCGCGACGTTGCCGCCGGTGGTGCCTTCCGACAGCGAACCGCCCATGAACACGTCTTCGATTTCAGCCGGATCGACACCGGCGCGTTCGACCGCGGCACGCACCGCGTGGCCGCCCAGGGTTGCTCCGTAAGTCATGTTGAATGCGCCCTTCCAGGACTTGGCCAGGCCGGTGCGCGCGGTGGATACGATTACTGCATCTGTCACGGTAAACTCCCTCAATGGTTTGGAACGGTCGCCGGATCATCGCCGGCGCGTCGGATCAGCTGAATGTCTTTCCTTCTTCGGCAAGCTTGACCAGCATCGCAGCCGGTTCCCAGAACTTCGCATCGCCGCCCGGCAGCGCGGCGAACTTGCGCATCGCCCTGGCCACGTTCGGCAGGCCGACGATATCGGCATACAGCATCGGGCCGCCGCGATGCTGCGGGAAGCCGTAACCGGTCAGATACACCATGTCGACGTCCGAGGCGCGCGCGGCAATGCCTTCTTCCAGGATGCGCGCGCCTTCGTTGACCAGCGCATACATGCAGCGTTCGATGATTTCGTCATCGCTGACTTTGCGCGGCGCGATGCCGTCCAGCTTGCGGCCTTCGGCAATGATCGCGTCCACTTCCGGGTCCGGCAACGCATCGCGCTTGCCCGCTTCGTAGCGATACCATCCTTTACCGGTCTTTTGTCCGAAGCGTCCGAGTTCGCACAGCTTGTCCGCAATGAACGAGCGCTTCATGTCCGGATTTTCCGCGTACAGCCGTTTGCGAATCGACCAACCGATGTCCAGCCCGGCCAGATCGCCCATGCGGAACGGACCCATCGCCATGCCCCATTTTTCCAGCGCGCGATCGACCTGCTGCGGCGAAGCGCCTTCCTTCACCAGTTCAAACGCCTGGCCTCGGTAATATTTCAGCATGCGATTGCCGATGAAGCCGTCGCAGACGCCAGACACCACCGCCACCTTCTTGATTTTCTTGGCTAGCTGCATCACGGTTGCCAGCACATCCTTGCCGGTTTTCTCAGCGCGGACCACTTCGAGCAGACGCATCACGTTGGCAGGACTGAAGAAATGCAGCCCGACCACGTCCTGCGGCCGCTTGGTGAAGCCGGCAATCCGGTTCATGTCGAGCGTCGAGGTGTTGCTGGCCAGAATTGCGCCCTGCTTCATCACTTCGTCGAGCTTGTTGAACACCTGTTCCTTGACACCCATGTCTTCAAACACCGCTTCGATCACCAGATCGGTATCGCCGATTTCATCGTAGGACAGGCTGGGCTTGAGTAAAGCCATCCGCGATTCCAGCTTGTCCGCGGTCAGCTTGCCTTTCTTGAGCGAGTTTTCATAATTCTTGCGGATGGTCGCGACCCCACGCTCAAGCGCTTCCGCTTTCATTTCCAGCATCACCACCGGAATGCCGGCATTCAGGAAGTTCATCGCAATGCCGCCGCCCATGGTCCCGGCGCCGATCACCGCGATTTTTTCAATCTTGCGCATCGGCGTGTCCGCAGGCACGTCCGGAATCTTCGCCGCCGCGCGTTCACCGATGAAAGCGTGGCGCAAGGCGCGCGACTCCGGCGTATTCATCAGCGTGAGGAATGCCTCGCGCTCGACTTTCATGCCTTCGTCGAACGGCTTCGACAATGCAGCCGCAACTGCGTCAACGCATTTCAACGGAGCGGGGAAGTTTTTTGCTGCCGCCGCCACGTTGTTCCGCGCGAATTGCAAATACGCCTCGCCGCCCGGCTCGTTGATCTTGATGTCGCGCACCCGCTTGAGCGGACGCTTTTCGGCGACCACTTTTTTGGCAAAACCGACAGCGCCTGACAGCAGATCGCCTTCGACGATTTCGTCAAACAGCGCGGTGCCCTTCAATTGCGCGGCGGGCACGATATTGCCGGATACGATCATGTTCAGCGCAGTGTCCAGCCCGACCAGACGCGGCAGGCGCTGGGTTCCGCCGGCACCCGGCAAGATGCCGAGCTTTACTTCCGGCAGCGCGATTTGCGCATCGGCTTTCGCGACGCGAAAATGGCATCCCAACGCCAGTTCCAATCCGCCGCCCATGCAAGCGCCGCCAATCGCCGCGATCACCGGCTTTTCCGACGATTCGACCGCTCGAATGACGGACAGCAGATTCGGCTCTTGCGATGATTTCGGCGAACCGAATTCCTTTACATCCGCACCGCCCGAAAATGCCCGATCCGATCCGATCAGGACAATCGCCTTTACCGCATTCTCCGCCGCAGCGCGGTCGATCGAAGCAACAATGGCTTTTCGCAGATCGAGTCCGAGACCGTTGATCGGCGGATTGTTCAGGGTAATGACGGCCACTTCGCCGTCGATTTGGTATTGAGCGGATTCCATGAGGTCGATCTTTCCGAATGGTTCTTGAAATAAATTTTGGGGCAGCCTTGCGAGGTCACGCTGCAAAGAGTGGAGTTCCAAATCGGGCCGCGTCCGTTTGCGGCCGGATGGAGATGACTTGAATCCGTCTCGCTGTTTTGGCTCGCACAGCGAAACATCGTTCCATAATTTGCAACGAGAATGGTATCAGCGCGCGCCTTGGCTGTAAAGTAGCAAGCGCACGCGGCAAATGCTTTTGGAAATTTGTACGGGAAGGACTGCGATATCTGAGTGCCGGGTATGAAAATTTCCGGAATGCTGTAAAAAAGAATTCACGTTACCATGTGCCCTTTTCCCGGCGCCCCGACCTCCACCAAGTTTGGCAGCATGTGTCTTTGGAGGAAAAGCGCGGCCGAACTCAAATCTTCCGTATCGCTTATATGACGCAAACCAATTCCAGGCATCAATTTACCGACCAGCCGATTCCTGCCGGATTCGAAGCTCTCGATCGCGGCAGTCCCTTTGTCGGCCTGATTGGGCCCATCTTTCATAAAGTGTCCGATGGACGCCATGTGATCGGTATTCGGCTTGAACACAAGCACATGAACATCAAGGGGATTGCGCACGGCGGAATGCTGGTCACCATTGCCGATACTGCGCTTGGCGTGGCGCTATCGCTTGCAACCGACGGCAAGAGGCCGATGGTAACGGCAAATCTGTCCACTGATTTCCTGGACGCTGCGCATGCGGGCGATTGGGTGGAAGCGCATGTCGATATTCAGCGCATCGGTGCAAGACTCGCATTTGCGAGCTGTAACTTGATGGTCGAAAAGAAACGGATTCTGCGCGCGAGCGGTGTATTTGCGGTGTTAAGGGCTCACTCGCACGGCTAAGGAAAACTTGCCGATTCCAGTTTTGCGACCAAGGCGGCCAGGCGCGGTTTTACGTCGGCCAGCAGATACTCTTTCGACAGGCTGGAAGACGGTCCGCCGCAATTGATCGCCAGTGCCGGCATGGTCGGCGTGGAACGCAACCCGAGCGCAATGCCGCTGACATCGCTCTGCCATTCTCCGAACGAAGTGGCGCATCCGTAATCGCGATAATCCTGCAATCCTTTTATGAGCCCTTCGCGCAGCGCAATTGCGGCGGACTGGTCGACCTCGCCGGCCAGATTCATGATCGCGTCGCGCTCTTCTTCCGCGGCGCTCGCAAGAAACGCGCGGCCGATTGCCGACGTGGCCAGTGGAATGCGCGAGCCGACCTGCAGCGTCAACGCCAGCGTCGCGGTGCTGCGGCAGACCTCGATGTAGATCAGCGAAAACCTGTCGCGCACGCCAAGCGCGACTGTCGCACCGGAAAAATCAGCCAGCTCCTGCATCAACGGACGCGCAAGCTGGCGAATATCCATGCGCGCGAGCATGGAACTGCCCAAGGCCAGAGTGGCGCTGCCGAGCGCATACTTGCCGCCCGGTTCGGCCTGAATCAGATAGCCGCGTTTTGTCAGTGTGTATGCAATCCGCGTCACGGTCGATTTCGGCAATCCGCAGCGCTGGGAAATCTGCTGGTTGCTCAGCGCCGCGTCGCCAGACCGAAAGCAGGCAAGCACGTCGAGCCCGCGCGACAGCGCAGTGATGAAATAACGATCTTCTTCGGCGTCGGTTTTCGGGGTTGGCATAATTTTCGATTCGCGTTAAGCAGTCTTTAAGACGCTTGAAATCAACAGCTTGTTTTCAAATCTGCCGATTCGAACGGGCTGCGATGACTTTTACATGTTTGACGATGCGCGACTCTACAGCATCTTTATCCGTGCATCAAATATCGGAACAACGTTCATGTCCGCAAACACTCCTGACCAACTGGGAAATGAGTGCCCGCATCATGATCGAAGAATGGACAAATTATTTTTGTTCTTCTTGTGCCTGAGATTCCTTTGTCTGCGCTCCTTCTTTCGGTGCGTCCTTTGTCTCCCTTTGCAAACTTTCGCCGGCTTTTTCAATGCCCTTTCCCGCGTCGTCAGCCAGTTTATTCAAATGCCTGGCTGCTTCGGTTGCCGCTTGATCGATCTGCTCTCCCACTTTTTCGGCAGTTCCTTTTTGTGCGGGCGCTTCCTCGGCAGTGCTCTCGGTTTTCTGGCAACCGGACAAGTTCAGTAGCAGCAAGCCCGCCGCGAGTGCCGAGATACAAACCTGGGTTATTTTAACCATCGCCGTATTCCTTTAATTAAAATCTGAAGACCCTGCAATCGGTTCTCGCCGGTGTGTTGCATCAATGAAAAGCGCTGCGAAAATAAAGTACCGCGCTCGTATCCTGAGACTCGCATACGACAATCGAGTTTCCGGAACATCAACAAATCAATCCACGTTGATTAAGCTTATGAAAAAAATACTGCAACCCAGCCGATACTGTCATTGCTTCAAAGCGGTTAATTCCAAATCGCTGAATCCTGCCGCCCGCCTTGCTTCGAAATTAAACGGCCCGCGCATTACCGGTGCCTTGTACTCTACGGCAAGCGACGCATAAGTGACGACCGGATCGAGACCGCGCGCATCGCATAACCACCGATACCAGCGATTGCCGGTCGCGACATGTCCGATTTCATCGCGCAGGATGATGTCGAGGATCGCGGCAGCGGCAAGATCGCCAGCCTGCGCAAGTTTGGCGCGCACCGGCGGCGAAGCGTCGAGGCCGCGCGCTTCCAGCGTGCGGGGCACCAGCGCAATCCGCGCAAGAATATCACCCTGCGTTTTCTCCGCCATATCCCACAAGCTATTGTGCGCCGGAAAATCACCATAACAAAAACCCTGGGTCAGCAAATGCGCGGACAATAGTGAAAAGTGAATCGCCTCTTCCGTTGCAACCTGCAGCCAGTCTGCATAGTATTGATCCGGCATGCCGGGAAAACGCCAGATCGCATCGAGCGCCAGATTGATCGCATTGAATTCGATATGCGCCAATGCATGGATCAACGCCGCACGGCCTTCCACCGTGCGCATGGAACGATGCCCCACCTGCAACGGCGATACCAATTCGGGCCGCTCCGGGCGGCCCGGAAGCGCCCGAGCGGCCGCAAGCGCATCGCTCGGGCTCAACCTTGTCTTCCGAGATTGCCACGATGCGGAAAGCGCCAGTACGCCTTGAACTTTCGCATTGACGCGTGTTTCCGATAGCCAATGCAATGCGGCGGCGCGCAGTTCGTCAGGGCATTCAGGGAAATCCGGAGTTGAAGGTGAATTCATGCGGGCAGCGGTAAAATGGCGGTTTGATTTTCAATTAACCAATTCTACGGAAATTCATGGCTATCTACCAATTAGGCGAACACGCACCCGAGATCGACCCCTCTGCGTATATTGCGGATTCCGCCAGCGTCATCGGCAAGGTAAGCATCGAGGCGAATGTCAGCGTCTGGTTCAATGTGACGATCCGCGGCGACAATGAATTGATTTCGATTGGCGAAAACAGCAATGTACAGGAAGGATGCGTCATGCATACCGACCCTGGCGTACCGCTGACGGTAGGCAAGAACGTGACGATCGGCCATCAGGCGATGCTGCATGGCTGCACCGTCGGCGACGGCGCATTGATCGGCATCCAGGCCGTGATTCTGAACGGTGCGAAAATCGGCAGGAATTGCCTGGTCGGCGCCGGCGCATTGGTTACCGAAGGAAAGGAATTTCCGGACAATTCGCTGATCGTCGGATCTCCAGCAAAGGCGGTGCGCATCTTATCCGAAGATGCGATTGCAAGCATGCACACCAACACCGCTCACTACGTTTTGCGCGCCCAGTTCTTCAAAAAAGAACTCAAGCGGATCGGATGAATCAGGCCTCTCGTATGGATACCTTGCAGAAGTTCATGTTTGAAAAAAGTGTGGTGCGCGGCGAATTGGTCGAAATTTCAGATACCTGGCGTCAGGTGCAGGCGCGGCGCGATTATCCGAAAGCAGTCAAGACCCTGTTGGGTGAAATGCTGTCGGCGGCAGCCTTATTGTCCGCAAACCTGAAGTTCAATGGATCGATCGTGATGCAGATTCATGGCGATGGTCCGGTGCGGCTTCTGGTGGTCGAATGCGATTCCGAGCTGCGCTTGCGCGCAACCGCGAAGCTGGCGGAAGACGCGATTGTGGATGACGATGCGACCTTGCCGCAATTGGTTAATCTTCATGGCAAAGGCCGCTTCGTGATCACGCTGGACCCGAAGGACAAACTTCCCGGACAACAGGCATATCAGGGGATCGTACCGCTCGATGGAGATTCGGTTGCAACCGTGATCGAACACTACATGCTTCGATCGGAACAATTGGACACCAAGCTGTGGCTGGCGGCCGATGACAAGGTATCGCGAGGCCTGTTGCTGCAAAAGCTGCCGGTCGAAGGCGGCAATGAATTTTCCGGCAAAGACGACCTTGAAACCTGGAATCGGGCAGTCATGCTGGCATCCACGGTGAAGAACGAAGAATTGCTCGACACCGACATCAGCACGCTGATGCACCGGTTGTTTTGGGAAGAAACGATCCGTGTGTTCGAGCCGAAGCATCCGAGTTTTCACTGTTCCTGCACCCGCGAAAAAGTCGGCAACATGTTAAAGATGCTGGGCCGATCGGAGGTTGACGCAGCGCTCAACGATCTAGGTCAATTGAGTATCGATTGCGATTTTTGCGGGCAACATTACGAATTCGACAAAGTCGATTGCGTGCAGTTGTTTGTCGAAGAATCGGATGCAGCGGCAGTGCTGCCGCCGAGCCAGGCGAAGCATTAGTAGTCCGTCGCACTCCAATTTACGGGTTCTGCCACATTGCTCGAAGGCGATTGCGGCGTTACCGATGCGCGACAGGGGAACGCCCTGTCTGTGCTCGCCGCCTTGCACTCACCCTCGATCAACGCGGCAGACCGCTTCGCTACCCGCAAATCGAAGCGTGACGAACTACTAGTGGGTCACTTGGCAACAGGAGCAGCATTGCGTTTAGGCGGGTGTAGGTGGAAAACAAGGCTGCAGTTTCAAGGAACGGCCAAAGCCCAGTGCCTTCCTCCGAAAACGCGAGGCGGTTTGTCCTTCGTGGTGGCTTGCCGGGTGTCGCCCCGGCGGGCGAGGTACTTTCTTTTGCCTCGCCAAAAGAAAGTACCCAAAGAAAAGGCGACCCTGCAAAGCGCCCTGCGGGTCCCCACAAAGGGGATCGCCACAACGGGAAGCGAAACGAACTCGCTACGCTCAAACATGTTTCGCTTCTTTATCCGTTGTGACGATCCCCTTTGTGGCGCTTTGCCAAGGGTTGAACGTCAACACCAACCTCAACGTCAACACCAGGTCGGCAGACCACGCAATCGACCTCATGGGATGAACGCTGAAGAACCGGTGTTTGTTGTTGACGTGCCCCCGCTTGAGACGCTGCCGTGAAAGCAATGGGTACCCGTAGGGCAGCGTCTTGCGGTCGCCTTTCTTTGCTTACTTTCTTTGGCGAAGCAAAGAAAGTGAGTAGCCGCCGGGCTACCCCCGGCATGTAACCACGAAGGGAATACCGTCTTGCGTTTTCGAAGGGAATACGGCGAGAGGCGCTACGCTTATCCACCCCTATTTTTTCCCTCTCAATGCTTATTTAGTGGCCAAGTGACCCACTAGGGCGCGGGCTTGATAGCGGGATTTGACGGAACAGAAACCTGTACCACTGCAGGCTTGCTTTTGGGATCCAGAATCTGGATGAAAATCTCGTTTTCCTTGATCATGCCGAGCTCGTAGCGCGCGCGCTCCTCGACTGCGCCGGTACCTTCCTTCAGGTCCTGGACTTCCGAGTTGAGTTTGGCGTTGCGCGCCTGCAGCTCACCATTTTTGTATCGCGCCGCGTCGACCTGCTGGTCAAGGTCCCAGACCCGCAACCAGCCGCCCTTGCCGAGCCATAACGGGTACTGGATCAATAACAGCAAGGCTGCGAGGCTGAGGAAGATCAAACGCATTGGGCCGTTCCGGATGATGTGTCCGCCTCATGAAATTCATGAAGGCGGACGGCAAGGCTTACTTCAGGTTGTAGAACGCATGGCGCCCCGGATAGCTGGCGATGTCGCCCAGATCTTCCTCGATGCGCAACAACTGATTGTACTTCGCCACGCGATCGGACCGCGACATCGAACCGGTCTTGATCTGCAATGCATTGGTGCCCAC
>Ga0156087_1006_pt1 | contig 10497 bp, 9 predicted proteins | sample RifCSPlowO2_02_FD_107740 | JGI IMG/M metagenome (GOLD analysis project Ga0156087, IMG submission 107740) | Burkholderiales bacterium RIFCSPLOWO2_02_FULL_57_36 | reverse complement strand
TATTCATCGTGATCTCCTTCGGGCAATTCCCGTTAGACCACTTCAAATCTGAAAAATATGCCGTGTCGGACTACTAGTAGCGCTGGTCGGTATTTGCAGGCCAGTTCTGATCTTGCCATTCGAGAATCAAAACATACTGATCGGGAACTGCTTTCCTCGGGAGTCAGCTTGACGGAATGCAACGGTTAGCGCATTGTTCTGAGTTGAAATGAGGCTAAGCCCGATGCAGCCTTTCAACATCAAGTCAACGATCAATCCCGATGAATTTGAATAATCAAAAACGAGGCGCATTCTCCGGGTTCGACGCAGAATCGCTGTTTGGTCTAGTAGCCGATTCCGTCGGCCTCGTCATCTTGGTGTGGGAACGGCTTGAAGATACGATTCGCCTAAGCAAGCAATGGTTGGTATTGACTGGCGGATCCGCCGAATCCACACTCACCACATCCGAAAATTTCAATTCATTCGTTCATCCGGAAGACCGTTCGCGGCTGGCGGCAGTCATCTTGCGCCATTTGAGACGCGATAACGAGTTCGGTAATGTCGAATTTCGCGTGCAATCGATCGCCGGCGATTGGAAGTGGATGTCAGCGCGCGGCAAAGTGCTCCAGCGTGATGCGATCGGGAACGCGGTCAGCTTAATGGCAATGCTTACCGACATCAGCGAGTACAAACTTTCCAAGCAGATACTTGAAGAGAATGAGGAACGCAATCGATCCATTTTCAACAATACAATGGATGGCATTTTTCTTACGACCGCGGCGGGCGCGATCCTGGCCGCCAATCCGGCGGCGTGCAAAATAACCGGCTATAGCGAAGATGAACTGAAAGACCTGGATTGCAACGATCTGTTCGATGTTCATGATCCCCGTTTGGCGCAACTGCTGGATAGCCGGTCGTGGCGCGGATTGGCAAATGGAGAAGCTGCATTGATACGCAAGGATCGCCGTTTGATCGACGTCGAGCTTTCTTCGACCGTCTTTACCGATAGCGGTGGAATGCAGAAAATCAGCATGATCATGCGCGACATAACTGAACGCAAGGTTGCCGAACGCACGCTGTTCAGGTTGGCCAAAATGTATTCGGCGCGCAGCCAATGCAATCGAGCGATTATCATGAGTCAAAGCCGTGATGCGCTGTTCAAGGCAGTGTGCCGAATCGCCGTCGACTGCTGCAATTTCAGTCTTGCCTGGATTGCGTTGGTCAACCCGGATACATCGAAAGTTTATGCGGGTGCCGCAAGCGGGCCGGAGCGGTCCTTTCTCGGCAAGGCAGGATTCGCGACGATCGACCCCGCACTGCCGGAGGGGCGCGGACCGATCGGTACCGCCATCCGTGAAGCAAGACAATACGTCTGCAACGACTACTCGATGGACCCAAGCATGGAGCCATGGAAGCGCGACTGGGCGGATCATGGTTTCAAGTCCTGTGCAGTTTTTCCGATAATGAAAGAAGATCGGGCAATCGGCGCGCTTTGCTTGTATGCGCCTGAAAAAAATTATTTTGATCCGCAACTGGTGGTTCTTCTCGAAGAAATGGTCGCCGACATTTCCTTTGGGCTGATGAATCTGCAAAGAGGCGAGGCGCTCCAGACCAGTGAGACACGTTTTCGGACATTATGGGAAACAACCACCGATGCCATCCTGGCACTCGATTCGGACTCCATTATTCAATACGCCAACCCTGCCGTGCTGGCAGTCTTCGGCCATCAATCGGATGATCTGATCGGGAAAAGTATTGAAATATTACAGCCGGAACGCCTGCGTGCTTCCCACAGGAACGGTATGCGCCGCTATCTTGATAGCGGCGAGCGTCGCTTGAATTGGCGCGCCACGATGGCAACCGGATTGCATCGTGAAGGACAGGAATTTCCAATCGAGCTATCTTTCAGCGATGTGCGATTCAATAATAAACGAGAATTTATCGCCTGCATACGCGATCGATCCGAAAGCAAGCGAAACGAGGATTTGATTACCGGCCAAAATCGAATTCTGAGAATGATTACCGGTGGGAGCGATCTGGACGAAACGCTGACGGCCATCAATCGCTTGATCGAAGATCAGACACCTGATGCGCTGTGTTCGATACTGATCCTGAACGACGCGGGGACGCAGTTCGAAACGGGTGCCGCAGGCTCGCTGCCCGAGGGCTATCTGCGCATTGCGTGCGCTCAATCGAACGCCCGGAATTTGGGCGCGCGCGGTGCGGCGGTTCATTTAAAAATCCCGGTGATTTCGACCGATATCGCATCCGATCCGCTATGGATCGATTGTCGCGGACAGGCATTGGAACATGGATTGCGGGCGTGTTTTTCATGGCCGATCTTCGGCCGCTTGGGTCAGGTTCTCGGCGTCTTCGCGATATATCATCGCAAGCCGGGAGAGCCGACCGAGCTGGAACTTCGCCTGATTCAGGTAACGACGGACCTTGCCGGCCTCGCCATCGACAGCCGGCGCTCCGAAGAACGCATTCGCTACCTGGCGCATTATGATGAACTGACCGGATTGCCGAATCGCACAATGTTTTCCCAAGTACTGTCGCAGGTACTGGTTCGGGCCGGCCGAAGCAGCAACCAGGTCGGGATATTGTTCATGGATCTGGACCGATTCAAGAACATCAACGATACCCTCGGTCATGAATCCGGCGACAGGATGTTGCAGGAGGTTGCGAAAAGGATTCGCGGTGCGGTGAGTGACGTCGATACGGTCGCCCGGTTGGGCGGTGACGAGTTCGTGGTACTCATTGAAAATTTCAACGAGCCTTCCGCGCTGGTGAATCTGGCAAAAAAACTGATAGACCAATTGGCTGTCCCAATGGTCATCGAGGGCCGCGATTTTCATCAAACAGTCAGCATCGGAATCAGTAGCTACCCGACCGATGGAAGCAATGCGCAGACACTCATCAAGAACGCCGACATGGCCATGTACCGGGCCAAGGAAAGCGGTAGAAATAATTATCGGTTCTACTCCGCCCAGATGGGGGCCGGCTCGCTGGAACGAATGACGCTTGAGTCCGAACTGCGCCGCGCCATCGAGCAGAACGAGTTCATACTGCATTACCAGCCGAAGGCGAATATCGAGTCGGGAAAGATTGTCGGAGTGGAGGCGCTGGTGCGTTGGCAGCATCCCGAAAAAGGTCTCCTTTCGCCGTTGAAATTCATTTCGCTGGCCGAGGAGACCGGTCAGATCGTGGCGATCGGTCAATGGGTTTTACAGTCGGCTTGTCGGCAGTTGCGCGCATGGCAGGATGACGGTTTGCCGCAGATCCGGATTGCGGTGAACTTGTCCGCGCGCCAGTTCGCACATGACGACTTGTTGTCCGACATCGCAGTTGCGCTGCGTCAGAGCGGTCTTTCGCCGGACATGCTGGAGCTGGAGATCACGGAAAGCATGGTGATGGATAACGCAGGCAAGGCAATTCGGATATTGAATGAATTGAAGGCAATGGGCGTACGCATCTCGATGGACGATTTCGGAACCGGTTATTCGTCGCTTGCAAATCTCAAGCGCTTTCCCCTCGATAGCGTCAAGGTGGACCGATCATTCATTCGCGACATTCCGGAAGAAGCCAACGATGCGGCGATTACGCATGCAATCATTGCCATGGCGCATGCGCTGAAACTTACGGTCATCGCCGAAGGCGTGGAAACTGAAGATCAGCTTGCTTTCCTGCGCGAGCACGGCTGCGACGAAATCCAGGGTTATTACTTTAGCAGGCCGCTTTCGGCCAGAACATTCCAGCACTTCTTCGAGCAGCATCATTCCGCAGCGCACAATCTGCTGCAACGTACGGGTCTCTGAATATGCTGTCCAGGCTGGCCAAACAAACACACGACCGGCATCAAGCCTGCGGCAATCACGCTGATTTTGGCACGGTGCCTGTAATCACTGAAGCGCGATAACGAAACCCGATAATTTGGCAAAGGTTCTCGTATGGAACTTGTCGTGATTGGCGTCGCAGCCGTCCTGGCTTCCGGCCTGACATTATTTTCCGGTTTCGGGCTGGGAACGATTCTGATGCCTGTGTTCGCATTGTTCTTTCCGGTACCGCTTGCCATTGCGGCAACGGCGATCGTGCATTTCGCGAATAATATTTTCAAGTTCGGGCTGATGGCGAAACAAGCCGATTGGCGGGTGGTGTCCCGGTTCGGCATTCCTGCCGCTTTGGCCGCGATGGCCGGGGCCTGGCTGCTCAACCTGTTTGACCGGATGCCGGTGCTGTTCAAGTATGACTTCGGTGGTTCGACGTTCGACATTACCGCCGTCAAGGCAGTGATCGGCACATTGATCGTTCTCTTCGCCTTGTTGGAACTTTGGCCGCGCTTTCAAGCGCTGGCATTGCCGGCGCGCTGGTTGCCGGCCGGCGGGGCGCTGTCCGGATTTTTCGGCGGACTGTCAGGTAATCAGGGTGCATTGCGCTCGGCTTTCCTGTTGAAAGCCGGCCTTTCAAAAGACGCCTTTGTTGCCACCGGCATTGTTTCTGCAGTCATTGTCGATGCCACCCGGCTGATGGTGTATGGCATCGGTTTCATGGCGGACCATTTGTCCAGGTCCCAGGAACTTGTGGTGCCCGTGATAGTGGGGGTGGTCTGCGCGTTCATCGGGGCGTTCGCCGGCAAGCGCGTTCTGCAAAAGGTGACTTTGCGCACCGTGCAGATTGTAGTGGCTGCCGCGATGCTGCTGATCGGGAGCGGCCTCGCCGCGGGATTATTGTAGCAATCCGCGCTGGTCAGGAAAATCGTATTCTGCGCAATGCTATTTCGGATTCGACCTGGCTTTCATCCAGCGAATGACTCCGATGACAATAACGATTCCCAGCAGATCCGCCAGCGCCGTTTGCGAATTGACGGTAAATCCCGCAAGGCCTTTCAATCCGGTAACGATCATCCAGGCGCTCACTGCGGAAAGCGCGACATGAGCAAGGGGGCCGGAATAATTTCTGGCCAGGACCGACCAGTGATTCGGCTTTTTTCTTTCCGATTTCTTTTCCATTTTTACGCTTTCTACGAACCTAAACATTGTGAAGCATGGATGTTTATGATTGTGCCGCGCGTTAATGGTTTCCGGATATAAATATTTATTTCTGGAATGTTTAGCGGTTCGTGAATCAAGAAATCAGTATGATTTGTCGAGTCGGGCTAGGTGCGTACCGGTAAATATAAAAATGTAATCCCATTGCTTTCGTTACCCAATGAAAAAACCCGCCAGTCTTGTCATACCGATTGCACCAAAGGGTACAATTACATATTCAAAGTGCAAAAACTGCGAGCCTGGCTGCTTTTTAATTTCCCCCTGACCGAGATGGCTTTATCACAAGATGTCGCGATCCGTTAATTGGCGATGCAAGAGAATTTGACATTATCGATTGACCATGGCGGTCGGTTTGTTAACCAATCTGACAAATACAGAGAGTCCCTATGTACAAGCACGACAATTTTTACATCAATGGCCGCTGGACGGCTCCGTCAACCCAGAAAACGATTGACGTGATCAATGCTTCGACCGAAGAGGTAATGGGCCGGATTCCGGAAGGAAGTGAGCAAGATGCAGAAGTGGCCGTGGCCGCAGCCAAGGCAGCGTTCGATGGCTGGAGCAATACGCCTCCGGCGGTGCGCGGCGATTTTTTAAAGAAAATCCAGGAAGGTTTAAAGGCGCGCAGCGAAGAACTGGCCAAGATGATTGCCGGTGAAGTGGGCATGCCGCTCAAGCTTTCGTCAATGATCCAGGTGGGTTCTCCGATTGCCAATTTTGGCTACTACGCCAAGCTCGCAAAAGACTTCCAATGGGAAGAAACCGTTGGTAATTCGCGTATCGTGCGCGAGCCGGTCGGCGTCGTGGTATGCATCACACCGTGGAACTATCCGCTGCACCAGATCGCCGCCAAGGTGGCAGCGGCGCTTGCAGCGGGATGCACCGTGGTGCTCAAGCCTTCGGAAGTTGCACCGCTCAATGCATTCGTTCTTGCTGAAACGATCGATGCCGCCGGCTTGCCGCCGGGTGTCTTCAATCTGGTTACCGGCTATGGTCCTGTCATCGGCGAAGCACTGGTGCGTCATCCGGATGTGGACATGATTTCCTTTACCGGCTCTACCCGCGCCGGGCGCCGTATTTCGGAAGTGGCGGCTGCGACCATCAAGCGCGTAGCCCTTGAACTGGGCGGCAAATCCGCATCGGTCATTCTGGAAGACGCGGATCTTGCCGCGGCGGTCAAGGGGACGGTGAACGCCTGTTTCATGAACAGCGGCCAAACCTGTTCGGCGCATACCCGCATGCTGGTACCTGAATCGAAATACAAGGAAGCGGCCGCGATCGCTGCCGAAACGGCAAAATCTTTCACCATCGGCGATCCATTCGGCGGCAGCGCCAAGCTCGGCCCGCTGATTTCCGATGCACAGCGTGACCGTGTGCGCGCTTTCATCCGCAAAGGCATCGAGGAGGGCGCCGAACTGCTGTGCGGCGGTGCGGATGCACCGGAGGGTCTCGATAAGGGTTACTTTGTGAAACCGACCGTGCTTGGCCGCGTGGCACCCGGCAGCACCCTCGACCAGGAAGAAGTTTTCGGACCGGTTTTATCGATCATTACCTACAAGGACGAAGCCGACGCGGTGCGCATCGCGAACGGTACGGCATACGGCTTGGCGGGCGCGGTCTGGGCCGGCAGCGACGAACGGGCGCAAGAGATTGCGCGGCGGCTGCGTACCGGGCAAGTCGACATCAACGGCGGCGCCTTCAATCTTTTTGCGCCGTTCGGCGGCTACAAACAGTCGGGTCACGGCCGCGAAATGGGAACTTACGGCATGGCGGAATTTTTGGAGTACAAGGCGATGCAATTCAAACCTGCCAAGGTTGCATGATTATTACGATGCGCTTCATATTCAACAGACAGAAATACAGGGAGCAACATGGCTGACATCAAATACCAACGTGCCAAGGCAGTGATTTGCCGGGAAATCGGCAAACCGGTAGTCGTCGAAGAAATCGAAGTCGAAGCGCCGCGGCCAGGAGAGGTAATGATCAAGCTCGCCGCTTGCGGCGTGTGTCATAGCGATCTTTCCGCAACCAATGGGACGATCCGTTTCCCGCCGCCGGTCGTGCTGGGCCATGAAGGCGCAGGCGTTATCGTGGCGGTCGGGCAAGGCGTTACCGAGTATGCGCTGGGGGACCATGTTTTGAGTTCCTTCGTCAGCATGTGCGGCAAGTGCCGCTATTGCCAGACCGGACGCCCGCAGCTTTGCGACCAGGCAGCCAAGGCGGCAATTTCCTTGCCGGACGGCACTTTGCGCACCCGCGATCTATCCGGGAATCCTCTTAATATTTTCTCGGGCTGCGGCGTGATGGCGGAATATGCCACTTTGCATACCGATAACGTCGTAAAAATTGCCAAGGACGTGCCATTGGACCGGGCCGCGCTGATCGGCTGCGGTGTGATGACCGGCGTCGGCGCCGTGGTCAATACCGCCAAGGTCGACGCCGGATCGGTAACGGTGGTATTCGGTTGCGGCGGCGTCGGACTTAATGCGATCCAGGGTTGTGCGATTTCCGGCGCCGCGATGATCGTGGCGGTCGACACATCCGACGCCAAGCTTGAAATGGCGCGGCAATTCGGCGCAACCCATACGGTCAACGCAACGGCCGAGGAAGATTTGGTCAAATCGATACGCAAGCTCACGGGCGGAGCGGATTATGCTTTCGAATGCGTTGGACTGGGCGAAATAGCGGCGCAGGCCTATGGCGTTCTGCGCAAGGGTGGAAAAGCTGTTGTCGTCGGGGTTGCCAATGCAAAGGACATGACGTCGATCCGGACCTCGAGTCTCACGTTCGAAGAGAAAACCATCACGGGCAGTTATTTCGGTTCCGCGCGGCCACGCGAGGATTTTCCGCGTTTGATCGGACTGTACCGGGCCAAACGCTTGAAACTCGACGAATTGATTACCCGCACTTATACAGTCGACGAGGCTCCCACGGCATTTGCCGATCTCGCCGAGGGACGCAATGCCCGCGGCGTGATCATCTTCGGCAGTTAAGGCAAGTTCGCTTCGTACTGCTCTTTGTCCGGATTGGTAATTTCCAGACATCAAGCTAATTTTTCTCTCGATCGCTCTGCCGGAAAACATAAGAATCTTTATGTTTTCCAGCAAATTTCCGGATAGCGCTCTCAACCGGCAGCTACTTCGCGACGCAGTCGACAGCCCATTTGGCATGATGCTTGCACACGTTGGCAGATTCCCGGAATCCGGTTAACCCGTATAGGAAGATGCCAATATGAATCCACTGAAAAATTCATTTTCCCCATCCGTCACCAAGATGATCAGGATGGACCACACCTATGTTTTGGCGGCGTTTCACAAGTATGAAATCGGCGCCAATCCCCGGAGCAAGCAGGCGTTGGTTGCTACTGTATGCCGCGCGCTGGAAATTCATGCGCAACTCGAGGAAGAGATTTTTTATCCGGCATTGCGTACCGTCTCAGGCGAAGATGCGACTCTCGGCAAGAGTGTGTCTGAACACGATGAAATGCGCAGGTTGATCACTGTGCTTCGCAATATGGAGCCCGCCGATCCGTTATATGACCGGACCTTCATGGAATTAATGCGCGATGTCATACATCATGTCGCAGACGAAGAAACCATTCTGCTTCCGAAAGCGGAGCAATTGCTTGCAGATAGACTCGGCGAAATGGGTACGCAAATGACCAAGCGACGCTTTCAGCTCGCGGCTCCGCATGTTGGCGACATGACATACAACGTGATGCGCGCATCCCCGGCGGCTTCGATGCTGGTGGCGGCCGGTGCGCTGCTGGCCGGCACCTATATTGTCAGGCGTGCATTCGTACGGCATCCATGATTTGACGCGGCGTAGTTCGAAAAGAAATATCGACTGCCGCACCTTGACTTGCCGTATTCGCGTAAAAATTACTCCGCGTTCCGCAGCTTGGACACGCCGTCAAGACGATGCTAGCGGAAGGTTGTGATCCGGCGCTCGTTTTTGTCGGATTGCGACCTGCGATAATTGTGGCGCAACCAAATGATCAGTCCTGCTGCGACGATAAGCAACAACCCGAAACATATCCCTATCACGGACCCGATGTGCAGGATGGACATGATTCCGGCAATCGCATAAAGGTAAGGTGTGTACTCATACCAGATGGTCTCAAAATCCATTTTTTATCCTCCATAATCTCTTATGAATACATGCACCTTCGAATCAGGTCGGGCGCATCGATCCGGATATTTGCATATCGCGTCGATTTTTATTGCATCGTTTTTTGATTAATATTAGAGCGGGCGGAAAACGGAGTTTTGCTTAAAATCAAGCATGATAAGTTTCAAGGGAAAGTTTTGGTTCCAGGAATTATCAGATGCTCCCTTGCGTCATCCTTGGCCGATGAAATTTAGTGCAAGCCTGACAAATGTCGGTATTTTTGGTGTCGTAATTTTGGCTTGGACAGGAAATATTTTGTAAGTTGATGAATAAAGTATTGACGCGCGGTAACGTACTTCTATAATGATTTAAAACAATATTTCGTTTTATTTCAACGGAGACAGTATGCATAAGCCGACGCAGCAAAGCGCTAAATTTCGCGCTGAGAAAAAAGCTTTAGGATTTAACGTAAGTAAACTACAGGCGGTCGCTTGCTTGATGACGTCGGCGATAGTCAGTGTCGGACTGATTTACATGGGCATCAAGCCGTTCATCTGAATATTCGATATATTCAGAAACGTAGTCGGTTTGCAGTACATCAAAATAAAGAGGGCACCAACATTCAGGTGCCCTCTATTCAATTAAGCGATTGGTTTTTTTTGCGAACTTCCAGTCGGAACGTATTCGCGGATCCATCCCGCGTCAGATGGTCAATTCAATAGCCGTAGTGCCTGTGTTCGCGGCGATGTTCGTGGTTCCATCTGCGCTCATGCCCGCGATGATGCCCGCGATAATGGCCGCGTCGACCTTCGATGAATATCGGACGCGGCTGAACGTAGACAGGATACGGCTGGACATATACAGGCCGCGGCGCCACATAGACAGGATGCGGCTGAGCATAGACCGGCTGTGGATAGGCATAGACAGGCGCCGGTTGCACGTAGCCGGGAAAGCCGACGACAACATCTACATTGACCCGTGCCGCGGCAGGCGCTGCGGCAAGTATCAAAGAGCCGGCTATAACCAGCCCTGTGGCAAAAGCAGTATATTTTTTCATCGTCATTCTCCAGAAGTGATGTCTGTATTAAATACTTAACCGGCATTCAGGAATATTTGAAGTCGGTAAAGAACGTTACAAGATGTATCAAATGATGAAAGACACTACGTAATTGGTTTGAAGCGTTGCAGCAAACCTACAATTGACGGCGAAAAAAAAACGCTTGTCTGTGACCGGAAATAGAGCGTTGATATTTGGACATGAACCAGCCAACCTAGTAGACCATCACTCTTCAATTTTCGGATAAAGGTACTTCAATTTCATTCGTGCATCGGCGGTGCGGAATTGCCAATCAATCCCCGT
>Ga0156087_1141_pt1 | contig 13119 bp, 11 predicted proteins | sample RifCSPlowO2_02_FD_107740 | JGI IMG/M metagenome (GOLD analysis project Ga0156087, IMG submission 107740) | Burkholderiales bacterium RIFCSPLOWO2_02_FULL_57_36 | reverse complement strand
ACGACGGTGGGCATTACTTTAAAAACCACAGCATAGAGATGACTGAGTCCCACCAGGCTGAAAAGACTTCTATTCCTGGAACCGCCGTGAGCTTGGCTCAATCACTTGGCCTGGAACGTGATGAAATTAGATCAGTAAGGGATCCGGCAGAACAAATAGGGCGTTTGCAGATACCTCAAGCATGCCTAGCGAGACATGCCTATCACCGAATCGTTATTGAAGATTCTTCCACGAGGCTCTCGTTTGAAACGAAAGTATTTGGACGTGCACCATATGCCGATGGTCTTGCGAAGATCATTTCGGCCGTGCGGGCTAGAGAGTTGGAGAGCCGCCGATACAATATTATCGAGTTCGTGAAAAATGGCTGGATCTGATTTTTCTGGTTTTGCACCTGATCGGGTAGCCGGAGGTCTCTAACCTCCAGCCCCCATACCACCAGGCATGCGCCTTCATCCACTGGTCCCGTATGCTGATCAGTCCTTGTGCCGCAAGCCAGGCATTCGACATCCCCTGCTGCGCGGCCGGCGTTCGCGCCAGATCGCGTCGCATTTTCTCGCAACTTCGCGGTAGGTTTCCACATTCTTCTTGGAAAGCGGCAAAACGAAACCATCGACGTAGGCCATGACATTCTCCTTGAGGAAATAGATCCGTTGCACAAGTAGTGCTTATTTACGGGCACTCGCAGTGCTCAGACTAGTCAGCGATCGTCAAGAAAACAAGGCGTTTATCGAGCAAATCCAAGCAGGCGATGACGCTATTTGGCCCGGCGTTCCAACGGAGTTTCGCCAAAATTCCGGTGAATGCCGCTGAACTCTATGTTGGGCCGGATTTCTAATTCCACTCAGCCCCCTCGAACAGGAGAGTGTCATGACCGTTCATCTTGATCACTTAATGGTGCCGTCCTGAAACAAGGTTACGTCAGCGAGGCAGCTCGCCGAGGTACTTGGAGTTCCGTGGTCGGAAACGGGCGTAGGGCCGTTCGCCGACTAATTTCGAAAAGGAGACGAACATGAGTGAACTACGGTATCCAAACGAAAGCAGAGAGTATCGCGATGCGCGCGAATCATTGCTCAAAGACGAACAAGAGCTTGTCGACAAAGTGAAATCCGTGGCAGAAAGACGCCGCAGCCTGCCTCCCGGCGGGCAGTTAAAAGAGGACTACGTCTTCCAATGGGCCAACGATGGGAAAGTAGGAAGGAACGTGAAATTCTCCGAGCTGTTTGCAGACAAGAACACGCTGTTGCTGTACTCATTCATGTACGGTCCGAACTGGGACAATCCCTGTCCTTCCTGCACGTCGCTGGTCGATGGGTTTGACCGAACCTGGTATCAAGTCACTCAAGACGCCTCGTTTGTCGCCATTGCCAAAGCCCCGGCCGAACGAATCAATGCGTGGGCGAAACAACGTGGATGGTCGCAGATGGCGCTGGTTTCCGGATCGGAGTCCGCCTATCAAGCCGATTACAAGTGTCAGGGAGACTCTGATGATATGCAATGGCCAGTGATGCATGTATTCAGGAAGCAGGATGGAAATATTTTTCATTTCTGGGGTACAGAACTATCGGGGAATCATCTCGACACAGTGTGGCCGTATTGGAATCTCATGGACTTTACGCCTGAGGGGCGGCCGGACATTCCCACTCCGCCACAAAAATTCAGATCCGAATTCCTGGAAAAACACTATCCGAACAAGGAGTAGTGCAGGGCCCACCAACATGACAGTGCCTTGTAGCAAACAGCCCGTCTTCGCTCACTTCGCGCCGTTTCGATATTTCGAAGGCGCGATACCTGACCAGCGCTGAAACGCATGGTTGAAGCTGGCCGATTCTCGATAGCCTAAACGCATCGCGATCTGGTCCATCGGCAGGGTCGAATGTTTGAGATAGTGAATGGCTTTCTTGAAACGTACCGCGTTCAGGATGGCCTGGTAGGAGGTTCCGGTCTGGCCCAATTGCCGCCGCAGCGTGCGCTCGGATAAGCCGAAGGTATCGGCGACATCGTTGAGCGTCGGCAGTGTGTAGCGATACATCTCCAGATGCTTCGCGACTTTTTCCGCCAGGCCGTCGGCCGCTTCCGCATAGGTCAGCATCAATTGCTCGCACTGCGCCCGATATAATTCGAAGGCGCTGGCGTTGGCGATGGGAAAAGGCCGGTGCAAATCGCCGTTGTCGATGACGAGCCCGTTATGGGGTTGATCGAATTTCACGCGGCAGCGGAAGGCGTCTTCATAGAGCGCGACACTGCCGGGCCTGGAATAAGACAGCCAGACCTCACTGAGGCGGGCGCCGCGCCCTGCATAAGTGGAAATATCGCGAACCAGCCGATAGGTGCCGGTCAGGTCGCGATCGATCATGAACCGCCTGAGTTCGTCCGGCATCGCGACCGGATCGTAGCGCAGCACACTCGTGTTTTCTCTCAGTTGAAGACTTATCTCGCCGAACAGATAGGTTAGGCTCTGATAACGCACCCCAGTTTTGATGGCTTCATAGCCATTGGCGCAACTCATCAGCAGCATCGACAGCGGACCGTAGCCGACCAGGCTGAACTCACTGCCCAGCGTGATTGCCAGCGACGGATCATGCGGAAGTTCGAGCAGCTCGGCCAGGATCAGCAACTCCCGGGATCTTCCGATAGCCGCGGCGGGATCCATGGTATCCAGACTCAGGCCATGGCGCGCCAGCACATCGGCGACCGGCATTCCGGCGCCCTCCAAGGCCTTCAGGTTGTATAGCAAACCGAGTATGGAACGTGTCGTCATATAGTGGTCCGTCATAGCCCAATTTACAGGTTCTACCGGTCGCTCGAAGGCGGTTGCGGCGTTGCAAATCCTCGCGATAGAACCGCTATCGCTGCGGCATGCGCCTTGCACTCGCCTCCGATCGGCTCGGCATAGCCCGCAACTTGGGCTATGACGGACCACTGGCCGAAATTATCAAATCCGGAAGCAACGCTAGCATATCTTCCGCCTTGGCGGCGCAATAAACTCTCTCCCACAACAATGGACGGGGACGAACAATGCACATCGACAACGAACTTGCAGAATCCGGTTACGAAGTTCTCATCGTGGGAGCCGGCTTTTCCGGGATCTGCATGGCGATTCAGCTGCAGCGGGCCGGTATCGAGTCATTCGTCATCCTGGAAAAGGCGAACGAGGTCGGCGGCACCTGGCGTGACAATACCTATCCGGGCTGCGCCTGCGACGTGCAATCGCACCTGTACTCGTTTTCCTTCGAAGGCAATCCGGACTGGTCGCGTGCTTACTCGGGCTGGCAAGAAATTGGTGCGTACATCCGGCATTGCACCGACAAGTATCGGCTACGCCCGCGCATCCGATTCGGGCATGAAATGACAAGCGCCACGTTCGATGCGCAGCGCGGCGTCTGGATCGTGCATACAGCCGGCGGCCGGGTCTTTGCGGCCAAAGTGCTGGTACTGGGTACGGGGCCGCTGCACCATCCCCACATTCCGCCACTACCGGGGCTGGACCGCTTCAAAGGCAAGCTTCTACATTCGGCGCGCTGGGACCACGACTATTCTCTGGCCGGAAAATCGGTCGTGTCGATTGGGACCGGCGCCAGCGCCATTCAGTATCTTCCCAGGATTGCGCCACTGGCGAAGCACCTCCATGTTTTTCAAAGAACGCCGGCCTGGGTGCTGCCGCGCAATGACCGGCCCTATACCGCTTTCGAGAAGACGCTATTCAAAAAGCTGCCGCCATTGCGCCGGCTTCACCGTGCAAGGCTTTATTGGAGCAACGAAATACGCATACTGGGAATGTGGCACTCCGCCATCGCCAGAGTGGTCGCTGCGGCCGCCAAGCGCTTTATCAGGAAGCAGGTGCAAGATCCCGCGCTCGCGGCAAAGTTGACGCCGGACTACACCATCGGCTGCAAACGCATTCTGATTTCGGACGAGTATTACCAGACGTTCAACCGGTCCAATGTCGAACTGGTGACAGACGGAATACAGGAAATCCGCGAAGACTGCATCGTGACGCAGGATGGCCGGAAGCGGGCTGCCGATGTGATCGTCCTCGGCACCGGCTTCGCTGCGGACCCGCGGGATTACCTGCGCGATTGCCCGATCACCGGCCTGGACGGGCGAACCCTGATGGAGACCTGGAAGCTTGGGGCGCAAGCGCATCTCGGCATGACGGTCCCCGGTTTTCCTAATTTCTTCCAGACGGTCGGGCCGAACACCGGCCTTGGCCACAGCTCCGTCATCTTCATGATTGAAAGCCAGGTCCGCTACATTCTTGATTGTGTGCTGCGCTTGAAACGGCACAAACTGAAATACCTCGATCTCAAGCCGCAGGCACTGGCCGACTTCAGCCAACGCATACAGCGGCGCTTGCAGCACACCGTCTGGACCTCCGGTTGCAAGAGCTGGTACCAGCAGGCGGACGGCAGGAATTTTGCGATCTGGCCGGGGACGACCTTCGGCTATCGCGCGCTAACGCGACAGGTGGTTGCCGAGCATTTCCACTGGGAGCCGGAGTCGGTAGAACAATCGGCAGCGCCGGTATCGATGAAATTTTCATGAACTACATAGGATGGTCGGTTATGCTGCTTGGCGTTGCCGCCACTACGCTGTTGTTGGTCTGGGGCGTGCATCAGAATCGCTACGTGCTGTACGAGGCAGCGCTATGCTACGTCTGGCTCTCAACCTACGCGGAGGATGCCCGGCCATTCGAGCACCCGGGAAAATTGCTGACTAGCGGTCACTCACAGATTCGCGAACGGACAGCCCCACGATTTGAAGAGCTCAATCTCCATGCCAGGCTCATCAAGCGGTGGTTATTCAATTGAACATGCCGCCACCGATCCGGGCGTTGCACCCGACGTGCGCGCCGTCGCTTCGCGATCAAACAACTTGCAATATCAAAGAGAAATAATATGAGACGACTTTTAAAGAATATCCTGCTGATACTGCTATTGCTCGCCATCTCTGGCGTGGCGTGGGTGGGTTATCAGTTCACGCATCCTCCCACACTAGATGCCTACGCGAAGCTTTCTTTCCAGGAAGGATCGACCAAGGACGCGGAGGTTCGTGCCACATTTTTCGGTGTGTCAACCCTTCTATTCGAGGACGGCAAGAACTCCATCCTGATAGACGGCTTTTTTACACGTCCCGACAAGCTTTCCGTCTTGACCCGCAAGATTTCTCCGAACCTCGACGTCATCGGCCAATCCCTCAAGCGCGCCAATATTCAGCACATAGACGCAGTGATTGCGGCGCATTCGCACTATGATCATGCGATGGATTCACCGGAGGTGGCGCGAAGGACTGATGCCATCTTGTACGGTTCGATGTCAACAGCGAATATCGGTCGCGGATGGGGACTGCCGGAGCAGCAGATACATGTCGTCCATCATGGAGAGTCCGTTAAAGTTGGTGCCTTCGACGTGGTTTTCCTCAATGCCGAGCATGCGCCAACCGGGTTTACAGGCGGCGAAATCGAGGGGCCGCTTAAGCCGCCAGTAAGGGCAAATCAATATAAAGAGGGGCAATGCTTTTCTATCCTGATCAGCCATAAGGGGAAAACGATACTGGTGCAGAGCAGTGCAGGATTTGTGAAATCCGGATTGTCAGGTCGTCACGCCGATGTGGCTTTCCTTGGAATCGGTACACTAGGTAAACAGACCGACCAGTACCGAGAGGAATACTGGCATGAAACAGTAAAGGCAACGGGAGTAAAAAGAGTGATACCGATTCATTGGGATGACTTCACCAGGCCTAGTAACGCGCCGTTTGCCCCCATGCCACGACCGTTCGACGATTTTGAAAAATCAATGGCATTTCTTCTGAATCAAGGAGAAAAGGAGCACGTCGAAGTAAAGTTTCTATATCCATGGATAGAAATAGACCCCTTCAAATGACTCGCGAGTTCAACTCCGAAGTGCAACGTTATGATTGACAATGGCAGGTGGGATGATGCAGTAGCATCCGAATCCCTAGTAGTTCGTCACGCTTCGATTTGCGGGTAGCGAAGCGGTCTGCCGCGTTGATCGAGGGTGAGTGCAAGGCGCCGAGCACAGACAGGGCGTTCCCCTGTCGCGCATCGGCCCCTTGCAGGGCGCGTTCGGGCTTGCATGCCCGAACCGTTCGATGGGCGGACGGAAGGAGTATTGCCTTGCAAGGCAATACCGTTACGCAGGCGCGAGGCTGTGCCTCGCAAAACCCCTGCTCCACCATGCCGTCCGAATCCCCCATCTCACCGCCGCAATCGCCTTCGAGCAATGTGGCAGAACCCGTAAATTGGAGTGCGACGGACTACTAGACCGCCAAGTCATAGTTGCCCGGAATGCGCTACCTACACCTTACCCGAGACAAGCGATACCAGATTCATATTCTCAAACGAGCCGGCCATAATCAAAGCAAGATCACCGATCTGATGAAGCGCGACAAATCAACGATCGGACGCGAACTCAAGCGCAACTGCGGCGAGCGCGACTATCGACCCAAGCATTCGCATGAATTGTCCTTGGCGCGCATGCGGGCCAAGGACAATGGCCGCCGCGTTTCGGCCGAAACATGCGCGGTTGCAGTTTGAAATTGAATCCGCCTAATCAAGTTCAATTAATAACAGCTATCTGCGATAGCTGCCATATGGCAACCCTCTCGATTCGCTGTTGCGGTGCCAGTCCATCCATGGCAGCATGATCGAACTGATGGTCCGGCATCCTAACCTGGAGTAATCGGCAATGAATATCGACGAACTCAAATCGGTGGCGCGCGCCATCGTTGCGGAACAAAAGGGCATCCTGGCAGCGGATGAAAGCAACCCGACGATCAAGAAGCGCTTTGATGCAATCAAGCTGGCGTCCAGCGAAGAAAGCCGTCGGCGCTATCGTGAGTTGCTTTTTACCACCGAAGGTGTCGAACGCTATCTTGGCGGCGTGATTCTTTATGATGAAACCCTGCGTCAGAGCACCGCGGACGGCATTCCCTTTGCCGCGCTGCTATCGAGCCGCGGCATCATCCCCGGCATCAAGGTGGATCAGGGCACAAAGACACTGGCGCTACACCCCGGAGAAAAAATCACCGAGGGATTGGACGGCTTGCGCGAGCGCCTTGCCGAGTACAAGCAGCTGGGAGCAAAATTCGCGAAGTGGCGCGCGGTGATCGAGATCGACGACCGCGACATTCCAAGCGCGTACGGCATCCATGCCAATGTCCACGGCTTGGCGCGTTACGCCGCGCTGTGCCAGGAAGCCGGCATTGTGCCGATCGTGGAGCCGGAAGTATTGATGGATGACGCACACGACATTGAACGCTGCGAAGAAGTAACATCCCAAGTGCTTGCGCAACTGTTTACCGAACTGGACGCTCATCACGTGCTGTTCGAGGGCATGTTACTCAAGCCGAACATGGTGATTGCGGGCATGAAGTGCGCGCAGCAGGCCGGCGTGCGACAGGTTGCCGAAGCCACCATGCGTTGCCTGCGCCGTTACGTACCGGCGGCGGTTCCCGGAATCGTATTCCTGTCCGGCGGACAGAGCGCGCAAGATGCGACAGACCATTTAAACGAGATGAACAAGAGCGGTCCGCATCCGTGGCAAGTCAGCTTTTCTTATGGGCGCGCACTTCAGGCACCGGTGCTCGCGGCTTGGCAAGGACAGGAAAATCATGTGGAACAAGCGCAAAAAGCATTCTTTGCCCGTTGCCGCTTGAACGGCCTGGCCCGCACGGGAACGTATGATCGTGCGATGGAAAAGGAAGCTGTTGATTGATCTGTATTGGCTCAAGTTTTAGCTGATACACCGTGCCGGATTCGATTTGAACCGAAATGTATTTGCAGTATGGGATCGGCAAAGAACGGGCAATTGCATTTGCTCTCCAAAGCAGTCGCTCCCATTCCTAAATAGCCTGGTCATTGGATCGCGGAAGCGCCGGATTGCCAAGCATATGTAGCGGTTCGTCATACGGAAACAGCAACACGACAATTCGAATATGCTATAAATCAACTGACATATTGACCCTGTTATATTGCATGGCTTGTCGTTTCTGTTAGAGCGGTTTTTATATAGGAAAATGGCCGAAAACCAAGCCTGATGTGGGATATCGAATTCTTGGTGTCCAGCGTTATTTCGCAGCCACCAATTTTAATCAGGCGTTTTACGACATATAACAAGTTAAGCAGATTATGGCCTCGGTTCATTATGCGTCTCGATTCTCAGCGATTGTCGCCGCGGTGAGTGGTACTGCGCTGACGTATCTTTATCATCGTAACAGTGGTTGGAATGCTTCCCTAGTCGTATCAATATTTGGGGTGCTGGCCGGAATGGTTGCTTACGGCCTTGTCTACTGGGTTTCGTTTAGTCGCCTAGGCAAGGCGCGGCCGATATTGGGTTGGTGGCGCGGTTCGGCTATTGGACTTGGCACTTTTTTGATTGTGGTGATGCTCCATACTGCATTTTTTCCGGGACATGGCGGGTTTTTCGTTAGTCTTGCCCCAGTATTATTGATTGGGATTGTTATGTTCGGTTGGGCGGTTGCAATTGTGGGCGCATGTGTTGGGGCGTTTTGTGAGCGCCAATACTTTGCTTAACTTATTGTTCAACTCAGACACGCGCAAAAAAAAAAGACCGCTTCGCGGCATATGGCGCATGCTGGTCAACGCGGCGTTATACCTCTAGTTCACATCGAATCGGATCGACTCTCACTCACATCAAATTGAAAGACCGGAATGTCAAATAGAAAAACTTGTGTTTCCTGCTGCCTTGCAATTACTCTATTTGGCTGCGCGTCAACTGGAGTGGTTCAAACTGACGGCGACAAGTACATGATCGCAAAGAAGAGTCCGCAGGTAGGTTTCGGGCCACCAATTGGTGTGCGCGCAGAGGTCTATCAGGAAGCAAACGACTTTTGTGCGAAGCAGAACATGGCCGTAGAGACACTCAATCTCGAATTGACAAACTCCGGTTTCGGCCGGGCTGCGGCTGTAAATCTTGAGTTTCGATGCAAAGCCAAGGACTAATCTTGCCCGCCTCAATACTGTCCAAAGTTTTACATTGCGGTCGAGTGTGATGCTTGCCGGCAAGCATCCATCATCTTAAGCCTTGTGCCGCATAAAAATCGAAGACCTTGTAGTACACAAAAACCGCCGCCATGCCAACTCACCACAGCTACGATTCCAAATCGATTGCACGATGAGACTGTCACACCTCCTCTATTTCCCATTCATTCTGGTTCTTTTCCTACAAGCTTGTTCAACCCGGACTGAGCCGTTCAAAGACTCTGCAGGCAGAGTCGATTCGGAAGCGATTGCGTTCCTGGAGCCGGTTGATTTGGGAGGAAGCCGGCAATGGCTGCTCATTCGCGGCGCAAATCGGTCCAATCCAGTACTGTTGTTCCTGCATGGCGGGCCGGGTAGCCCCTATATCGGTTTGGCCCACACATTCCAAAGCGAACTCGAAAAACATTTTGTCGTGGTGCAGTGGGACCAGCGCGGAAGCGGCAAGTCGTTTCCAAACACCTTGCCGGCATCGATGACGGTAGACCAGTTTCATGCCGATACCCACGAGCTGGTGCTGTTGCTGCGCCAGCGATTCAACCGGGAAAAAATTTATCTGCTCGGACATTCCTGGGGCGCCTTCCTCGGTCTTGCCGAGGCGAAGAAGCATCCGGAGAATCTGTACGCCTATATCGGCGCCGGGCAGATGATCGACCTTGTGAAGCAGGAGCAGTTGTCGCATGATTTCGTCACAGCACGCGCGAAGGCCGAGAACAACAAGAAGGCGCTCAAACAACTCAACGAGATTGGCTATCCGCCGTATCGAGACGCTGCCAAAGGAATGGAGGTTAAATACTCGTGGTTGTGGGAGTATGGCGGCATGATCGAAGGCGAAACAGGGCCTTTTCCATTCGTGAAGGCACTGCTGAAGGCCAAGGAATATTCGCTGCTGGATATCGGCCGCTTCGTCAGAGGCATGTCGTTCTCGCTGCAGCAACTCGCGGACAACGAGGGCGGCAACTTCTGGCGACTGAAGGCGCCCGACCCTGCGACCGGCTTCCAGGTACCCATTTTCTTTATCACGGGCGAGCACGATCGGGTCACACCTGCGGTCCTGATCGCAGGATACGAGAATGCGCTGAAAGCGCCAATGAAGCAATCGTTCATCCTGAAGGATGCGGGGCACTTCGCTTTTTTTACAGATCCGCAGAAATTTTCCGCGGTAGTGATCGATATACTTGATCGCACCCACCCACAACGTGATCGCACGCTGCCATCAGGCAGTCCCGCTCCACGGAAATGAAAAGTGCGGGATTGCTTTTCAGCGTCTTGCGGTCAACGGCGCAACGTGATCGGCAATCTGCCGCAAGGCTTCAAAGCGGCACAAATGGGAGTGAACCATCGCGCGTTGTCAGCGCGGCGTATTCCTCACTTTTGCAACAGGACTGTGCCGCAGCCGGAACGCATCCGGCATGCCCGAGCCCAAGAGCGGACGCAGGTACAGCCGGAACGCATCCGTGATGTCGGTGCCGCTCGCGGCAATGAATTCATCTTCCATCACGCGCGTCTTGCCTGCCACCGCATCCAGTTCCAGCAACTCATAGTCGACCGAGTAAAAACCGGTGCGCTTGATCGCCACCGATCCGTCGCGGTCGCCCCACATTGCAAACTGAACTGCTTTTTCGCCGACCTCGCGCGCTTCGCGCTGATCCACATCGGAGACGCAGCCGATGAATGAGCGCTGCAAATAGCCGAAGGTATCGCCACGCACGCGCTTGATGTTCAACTTGGACCTGATCTCTTCGCACAATAAGTCCGCCAGCGCGCCGTTGCCGGAGAGCTGCACATTACCGTGCGCATCGTGCTCCAGGTTCTTTGCCAGAAGGCTGGCGATCGGGGTGCCAGACGTATCGTGGATACCCTCGGAAACCGCAATCACGCAACGCCCGAAACGTTCATATGTCGACTTCACGTCCGCCAGGAATTTTTCAAGAACGAAGGTGCGCTCCGGCAGGTAAATCAGGTGTGGTCCATCGTCGGGAAATTTCTTGCCCAGCGCGGATGCCGCTGTCAGAAAACCGGCGTGGCGGCCCATCACGACGCCGACATAGACTCCGGGCAAGGACGCGTTATCCAGGTTGGCGCCGGCAAAAGCCTGTGCCACAAAGCGCGCGGCGGATGGAAATCCGGGGGTGTGATCATTGCCGACCAAGTCGTTGTCGATCGTTTTCGGGATGTGAATGCTGCGTAGCGGATATCCGGCCTTTTGCGCTTCGAGACTGACTATGCGCACCGTGTCCGATGAGTCGTTACCGCCGATGTAAAAGAAGTGCTCGATCTCATGCGCGCGAAGAACCTGGAAAATTTCCTGGCAATATTTGAGATCCGGTTTGTCGCGGGTGGAACCCAATGCGGAAGAAGGCGTGCTGGCCACCAGCTCCAGGTTGTGGCTGGTTTCCTGGGTCAGATCGACAAATTCTTCATTGATGATGCCGCGTACACCGTGACGCGCGCCGTAAATCCGTTCAACACTTTGAAATCGACGCGCTTCCAGCGCAACGCCTACCAGCGACTGGTTGATCACCGCTGTCGGGCCGCCGCCTTGTGCGACCAGGATTTTTCCGGAAGACATTTCGCTTCTCCTATCCATCATTGAACGTTAATCGGTCATCCGCCGATTGTACCTTGGGGGCGGAGGATTTCTCCGCGCCTGCCCTCTTGACGCAACCGTCGTTGATCATCCGCAAGAAATTTCATATCGGCGATAAAAGCAAACGGCATTGCGGATTTTCGATATTGTGCCGATCGGACATATCCTATTTCTTGAACGGCGCGGAGCCAACCGGATCACGCGGCATGTCCGGAGGATTGCCATTTTGCATCGGTTCAATGTAGAACTTTTCCTGATTTCAAAGGTCCATTTTCTATCTTGCCTCCCGGGTATAACGAGGAAAAGACGTGAAGAAGAAATGGATTCTCGCAGGCGGTTTGGCCCTGGCATTGATCGCCGGGTCTGCGCACTTCAAATATTACCTGCAAGCAGGCTACGGGCAATTGCTCATCATTTCCAATGCGCACCCTATTGATGCCTATCTGGCGGACCCATCCGTCGATGTAAGTCTGAAAGTAAGGCTCGCGAAGGTGAAGCGGATACGCGACTTTGCGATTCGTGAATTGGAACTCCCCGATAGCGATAGCTTCACGACGTACGTCGACATCAAACGTCCGTACGTCGCCTGGAATGTCATTGCCACCCCGGAGCTGTCGTTGCGGCCGGTCGAGTGGTGCTTTCCAATTGCGGGATGCGCAAGTTATCGGGGCTATTTCAACAAGAATGATGCGCTTGCCTTTGCACGATCGATGCAGAAGGCAGGCTACGATGTGCACGTGACGGAAGTGCCCGCCTACTCGACACTGGGCTGGTTCAGCGACCCGGTGATGTCAAGTTTCATCAACTACTCCGAAGCGCAGCTGGCCCGGTTGATATTTCATGAGCTGGCGCACCAGGTTCTCTATGTAAAAGGAGATTCACAGTTTAATGAATCCTTTGCAGTGGCGATCGAGGAAGAAGGCGTGGAACGCTGGATTGCAATGCATGGCGATGAAAAAATGCGCCTGACCCTTATGGCTAACAACAAGCGGAAAAAAGAATTTCTCGCGCTGCTCGCCAAATATCAAAAACGTCTTGCGGATAATTACGCGAGCGATGCGACTGTGGAGATGAAACGCGCTGAAAAGGCAAGGATACTGACAGCGCTGCAAGATGAATTCCGAACAGTGAAGGTAGGTTGGAACGGATACACCGGTTATGACGGCTGGTTTGCCCGCCAGCTAAACAATGCGCATATTGCTTCGATCGCGACGTATCACTCGTTTGTACCGGGGTTTCGTACACTGATGAAGGATCAGGCAAATTTCCAGGCGTTCTATGCCACCGCGAGAAGCCTCGCCGCCCTTCCCCAAGGCCTCCGCCGCGAGCAACTCTCCGGCCTGGAAAAAGTTGAATTGCCGCCCGTGCCCGGCGAGCAGGTGAAAGTCAGCCAGGAACAGACCTGAACGGTGGGATAAAAATGCGACCGGCTAGTGGACTGTAACAACCAATTCGAAAGTGCCTGTCACCCGTACGACGCGCATGGCAGCGTTGCAAATGCTCGCGATACCTC
>Ga0156087_1127_pt1 | contig 14648 bp, 12 predicted proteins | sample RifCSPlowO2_02_FD_107740 | JGI IMG/M metagenome (GOLD analysis project Ga0156087, IMG submission 107740) | Burkholderiales bacterium RIFCSPLOWO2_02_FULL_57_36 | reverse complement strand
CTGCCAAGGGCCGGTGCGGCTTAACAAAAAGCAGTAACCCACTCAGCAGGTGATCAAGTGGCGCGAACAAGGCAGGGCGGTTTTACGCTGATGGAGTTGATGATCACGGTGGCTATCGTTGCCATTCTTGCAGCTATTGCGCTGCCCAGTTACCGCAGCTATGTCGTGCGTTCCAACCGGTCGGCAGCTGAGGGGTTCATGCTTGAAGTGGCCAATAAGCAAGAGCGATTTTTGTTGGACAATCGTGCGTATGCTGCATCGCTGTCTGCATTGGGGATGAGCGCGCCCTCAGAGGTGTCGGGCAACTACACCGTCACTGTCAGTTCATCAGCTGTGCCCAGCTATACCGTTACGGCTACCCCTATAGGCACCCAATTGGCTGGCGACACAGAGTGCGGCACCCTGACCTTGACTCAGTTGGGTGTCAAAACGGCATCTGGTGGCGGCGCACGTTGCTGGCGCTAGCCTGAGGGCAGTCGGAGATTGAAATGGCCAAAGAATTAAACGCGGATACCGGCTTCACCCTGGTTGAGCTGCTCATAACTATAGTGATAGTTGCAATTTTGCTGGCCGTGGCGGTGCCCTCATTTCGTGACTACCAAGCGGGTCAACAGGTTCGTAGTGTGGCCGCAGACTTGGTTTCTGCGCTCAATTTCGCCCGCAGCGAGGCTGTTAAAAGAATGGCTAATGTTTCAGTCGCTCCTGCTGGCGGGGGATGGGTGAATGGCTGGTCGGTCAAGTTGGGGGCGACGGAAATCAGGAATTACTCTGCGGCGCAGGGCGTAACGATTAGTGGGCCAGGTGCGGCACTGAGCTATAGCCGGGATGGGCGCACCACCGCAGCGGTGGAATTTACTGTTACACCATCTGGAAGTACTTCAGTGTCATCCCGCTGTGTAAGGGTTTCTATTAGTGGCAAGCCAACGACTAGCCTTGGGGAGTGCTCCTGATGAAACTGAACAGCAGAGTCTCAGGGTTTACGCTTATCGAAGTGTTAGTTGCCTTGGTCATTTTCTTGGTTAGCGCGTTAGGAATCGCGGGTTTAGTGGTGCGCACCGTGCAGCAAGAAACCGAGTCCTATCAGCGAGTGCAGGCTTTGATGCTGTTGCAGGACATGACCGACCGGGTCAACGCCAATCGTCAGGTTGCCTCTTGTTACTCTGCGGGTAGTACAGGTATCACCCTGGGAACCGGTTCGGCCAGTATTGCCGCATGCGGAACCGGCACCGCTACTCAGCGAAGCCAGGCGGACAATGATTTGTTGGCATGGGATCTGTTGCTCAAAGGGGCTGCAGAAAAGAGTGGCAGCAACAATCTCGGCGCCATGATTGGGGCTCGGGGGTGTATCCGTCAGATCAATGCGGCAAATCGTATATACCGCATAACCGTGGCATGGCAGGGCTTGGGTAATACTGTAGCGCCAAATGATACCTGTGGTGAGGATAGCTATGGGGATGAGGCGATGCGCAGGACGGTTAGCGCAGTGGTGCGCTTGGGGGCGCTATCATGAATAAGGCCGTGGCGGGCTCTATGCGAGAAGAGTGTGATTTGGCTGCTTCACTGTGCGGTGAAACACTCAGGGTTCCGGCCGGGCAGTCAGGCTTTGGTCTGGTTGAAATCATGGTCGCGTCGGCCATTGGTTTATTTATGTTGCTGGGTATTGTGACTCTGGTCATCTGGGTCAGTCAGGCGCGCGTTGAGTTGGATAAGACTTCCGAGCAAATCGAGAATGGCCGTTATGCTATTCAATTGTTGCGCGACGATATTCACATGGCAGGCTTTTACGGAGCGCCGCGGGTAGCGGCTGGCGTCTATACCATGCCCTTGCCCTGTGCCGAGACTTTGTCGGATCTCCAGTTTGGCTACATTTCCTCAGAAAATCAGTTGCCTCTGCCTGTCTATGGCTATGTCGCGGGTAGCACGCTACCTGGTACTTGCCTGTCCTCGGCAGTTACTGACAGTGAGGCGCTAGTTCTCCGCCGGGTGGGCACCACGCCAGTACTCGCTGCTTCCCTTAGTGGTGCGGGCCCGCATGTGCAGATTTCATCCTGCTCTAGCGATACGGAAATACTGAGGGTCGCGAGTACCAGTAGCGCGTTTACTACTGCGCCTCTTTTGCGCCAAAAGGACTGTGCAACTACCTCGACTTCGGTATGGCCTTATACCTCTCGCACCTATTTTTTGAGCCAGAGCAGCGGCGTACCTACCTTGAGTGTTGCTGAGCTGGTAGGCGGAAGCATACAAGTCGTCCCTCTGGTTGAAGGCATAGAGGATATGCACATCACTTATGGTTTGGACTTTGACGATGATGGCGCGCCCGATTGTTTTGCGGATGATCCGGGGGCGTCGACAGCACCGAGCGGATGTCCAGCCAGTTGGTCGGCGGTAGCGTTGGACAATTGGGCAAATGTCACGGCAGTAAGGCTTCACTTGCTGGCGCGCAGCATTGCGACTAAACCGGGCTGGGTTGATACCCGCACCTATGACCTTGGCCGGGCAACACGCAGCGGTCCGTTTAATGATGCTTACAAGCGACAGGCTTACTCCACTGTTGTGGCCTTGCCGAACGTAGGGGGAGTGCGCGAATGAAAGCAGTAAAGCTCGGCAAGGCAGGCCGCGAGTGCGGGGCCGTTCTTGTAGTGATGCTGGTTATAATTGGCGTGCTGACGGTTATCGTGGCGACTTTGGTTGCCACGAGTAATGTAAATTTCCGCATTGCCGGTAACCAGCAATATCGCTATGAAGCGAAGCTGGCAGCGCAGCATGCCATCGAAGCATTTATCAGCAGTGCGGCGAACTTCACCTCTGCACCGCCCACTAGTTCGCCTGTCGGTCTGGATCTGGATGGGGATGGCACTAATGAATATACGGCCACGGCGGTGGCCTCTGTTTGTTTGAGTACGGTTCGAGTAAAACCGGCTGAGCTCAATGTAACCAATGCTGCAGATCGTGCCTGCATTAACAGTCAGTATTTTGGGCCCTGGATTGAGGGGATTCTTCCCCCTGAGTCCAATTGCCAGAATATGGTGTGGGATGTGAGTTCGACGGTAAACGACGCCACTACAGGTGCACAGGTGGAATTGCATCAGGGTATCGCGCAACGAGCGAAAATTGATGTTAGCTGCCCCTGAAGTGGGTGCGTTTAGCGACTTTAAGAATGGGTGCCAATATGCGTACTAATCGTAAGTTTTTCCTGGCGATGTTCCTACTTGGGCACTCCATTATTGCCAGTGCTGAGGATATCGATGTCTATGGCGGTATTAAGTCAGATGGCGATAAACCCAATCTGGTGATTTTGCTCGATAATGCCGGGGCCTGGAACGGCGATACCAGCTTTGCATGCCCAGGTTTTGCTGTTCCCAGCAATAACCAGAATAAGGTGGTGGGTTTCGAGCAGTGCGGCTTATATACCGCTGCCACGGCCATTGGAAATGCCGAGTCATTGCTGGGTAATATTAATATGGGCCTGATGTTGTTTAGTACGGGCTCGACGAATGGCGGTACCTTCAAACTGCCTGCGGCTTCGCCCTATACCTTGCCCGTTATGAATGAGGCAGGGATTACTGCATTTAAAAGTGTGGTGGCCTCTATTGATCGCCAAGTCGATGCCTCGAACAACTCGGCGGTAGGGGCTGGGATGCAGGAGGTCTGGGCCTACTATAAGGGTGCAACAGGGTTGTCGGGAACCAGTTATAGCGGCAACTCAGCCAGCGCTTGTCAGCGGAACTTTGCTCTTTATATTGCCAACGCCACCAATAACGGCAAGCCTCAGGATACGGGCTCGACGGCAAGCGATGCGCTGCAATCCGCGGGGGCTAATTCGGCGCAGATGACCGAAATCAATATTCCCGATCCCTATGACAAGTACGAGGCCAACTACGGGGATGAGTGGGCGCGCTTTATGTACCAGACGGACTTGAACAGTACCCTGACCGGCAGCCAAAATATTATCACCTATACCATTATTCTTACCGATGGCAGCAATCCCGAGTATGTTGAGTTTCTTAAGTCAATGGCCTCCTTTGGCGGTGGCAAGTATTTCCTGGTTACTCTCGGCGATTTGGATGCCCTGGTGCAGGCTTTATTGCAGATATTCAATGCGGTGCAGGGGGTTAACAGTGCGTTCGCTTCTTCCAGCTTGCCAGTTAGCGCCAATACCCAGGGTACCTTCCTCAATCAGGTGTTTATGGGGGTCTTTCGTCCGGACGAATCGGCGCTGCCGCGCTGGCAGGGTAACCTGAAGCAATACAAGTTTGGCCTTGTCGATGGCACTTTGCGGCTTGTGGATGCCAATGGCGAGGATGCTATTTCCAGCGCGGGAACCGGGTTTATTGACCCGAATGCCGTTAGCTTCTGGACCAGCAAAGATGAGACGGTTTTGCCTGATTCCGCTGGCGGCTTCTGGAAGCAGAAGCCGCAAGGCGCTTCCGCGGGGTTTGATTCTGCAGATGGCGAGGTGGTTGAAAAAGGTGGGGTGCATCAGCAGATTCGGCTGGCCCATCTGAGCGATAGCTACTCAAGCACACCGGATTCGGACTCTCGCAAGCTCTACACCTGCACTGGCAGTTGCGCTTCCGGTAGTGCACTGTCCTCGACCCTGTTTGCCAGCAGCAATACGGATATCACCGCGGCGCTCTTGGGTACTACCGCGCCGTCGGTCAATGTGAGCTCCATCAGCCGCAATGATAGTGACAATCTGGCGACTGTTACCCTGGCCGCAGCCCCAGACCCGGCGCTGACTGATGGACAACTGGTGACCATTTCCGGTGCGGAAAATGCCGCATTCAATGGCATCTTCAGTATTACGGTCGTAGATGGTACTCATTTCACCTTTCCGCTGCCTGTAGAAAACCTGACGCCTATAACTCCGGCGGCTGGCGCTTTCACCGTCTCTGAGCCGGGTGGTGCGGTGTCGGTGTCGTCATTGACCCGTTCCGAAACCACGGTTACGGCAACTACCAGCTCGTCACATGGGTTCACCGTCGGTAGCACCGAGACCGTAACGATAACGGGGGCGGACCAGGGCGAGTACAACGCCACCAACGTGACGGCGACCATTATCGGCAGCAATACCTTTACCTACCCACTCAACGGCGTGGAAAACCCTACGTCTCCAGGCGGCGGCGGAACCGCGGCGGTGGGCGGTTCATCCTTTCCCATTCCTGCATCTCAAATCGTCCGTACGGGGACCAATGTCACCGTTACCAATACGGCAACGGGCAATACGCCGCCTAAGGGCTGGGCTGCTGGCAACTCGGTCACCATCAGTGGTGCCACGCCTTCAGGCTATGACGGTACCTGGACGGTTACCAACGTAGGCAATGGGTGTGCTGGCGGAACCAACAATAAGAGCTTCTGTTTCACCATTGCCGTGACGCCGGTGAGCCCGGCCACCGGTAGTGTTACCGCAGATTTTGGCGCGGTGACGGCGATTCCAATTCTCAGCATTGAGCGCGGGCCAAGCACTTGTCCCACCAGTCCTTTGGCTACTGTCACTGTAACTACCGTGGGTGCCCATGGTTTTGCCGATGGCGCAACGGTCAGCATTGCCGGTACCGATTTGGATGCCAGTGAAAGCGCCTATGCCACCAGTGCGGCCATCACTACCACGAGCGATCCAGCGGTTTTCACTTACCAGTTGGCGCTGTCACCCGCCTGCACTGATACGACCTCCGGCATGAAGGCCAAACCTGTTGGGGGCGACAAGGATTCGCTAATCAGTTGGATTCGCGGAAAAGACAATGCGGCGGATGAGCCGAGCCCGGATACCACCTATGCCGATATCAATATCCGGCCGTCCGTGCATGGCGATGTGCTGCACTCGCGACCTGTTGCGATTAACTACGGCGGTAGCACGGGCGTGGTGGTGTTCTACGGCTCGAACGACGGGGTCTTCAGGGCGATAAATGGCAATCAGGTCAATCCGACGGGTAGCACTTTGTCTGCTCCCGGCTCCGAGTTGTGGGGCTTTATCGCTCCGGAATTCTTCTCGCGGTTTTCTCGCCTTCGCGACAACAGTCCGCAGATCAAGCTGCAGTCCACCCCGGCGGGAATCACTCCGTCACCCCAGCCCAAGGAGTACTTCTTCGATGGCGCAACGGGTGTTTATCAGGACCCAGGCACTGGCAAGGTCTATCTGTATCTCTCGGCGCGCCGTGGTGGGCGATTGATTTATGCGCTGGATGTAAGTGACCCGGCTGCACCCAAATTCCTGTGGAAGCATTCCAGTGCAGACACTAATTTCGGCGAGCTTGGGCAGACCTGGTCCGTGCCTAAGGTGATGCGGGTCGCTGGGTATACCGATCCGATTGTAGTGTTTGGGGCCGGCTACGACCCCAACGAAGATGCGGAACCGCCGCTGGCAGACAGCATGGGGCGCGGCATCTTTGCGCTCGATGCGTTTACTGGCGCTTTGGTGTGGCGCGCACAGTATGGCGCTTCAGGATCTGCCGATCAGTGCACTGGTAATCCATGCACGCTCTCTGGCATGACCTACGCCATGCCTTCGGATGTAACGGCGCTTGACCGCGACCGCGATGGCGCTGTCGATCGGCTCTATGCGCCAGATTTGGGCGGTAACATTTGGCGGGTCGATTTCGAGCTGCTCGCAGGCAATGCTCCCGCTAACTGGCAAGTGACTCGCTTCGCTGCGCTCGGCGGGACAGGCGCGACCAAGCGTAAGATTTTCTATCCCCCAGATGTGGTTCCAACCAATGACTTCGATGCGATCTTGGTCGGTACGGGCGATCGTGAGCATCCTGTGGCAGCCCAGGCCTCTATAGATATCAAAAACCGCTTCTATATGATCAGGGACACTGTGGTAGGTAAAGATGCAGGGAGTTGGACGGTGGTCGAGGATGACAGCAGTGCCACTGCTTTTGCGACAACTGATGATTTGTTTGATGCAACTACAACTCTCTATGACGGAACAGTTAACGGCTTCTATCTGAACCTATTGGGCCTGGACAGCAGTAACCAGTCCCAGCCAGGGGAGAAGGTGGTAAATGCGCCCATTACGGTTGGTGGTATGACCTTCTTCGGCACCAATCAGCCCTTGGCGCCAGACCCTAATACATGTCAGGCCGACCTGGGTGTGGCGCGCGGTTATGGTGTGGACTTCTATACGGGCGAAAGCTACTCCGTTATCTACGATGGCGGAGGCTTGCCGCCGTCTCCTGTCGTTGGGGTTGTCCTGTTGGATGACGGTACACCGAAGCAGTTCTGCATTGGCTGTGCGCCGGAGCCTGGCGATGATGATGATGAAGATGACGGCTGTGCTAGAAGCTCCATTGGTGGCTGTGAGACTGCATCCTTGGTGAACCCGACGCGCACGCGCTCGTACTGGTACGAAAAGTAAGCTTGTTTAGCGCTACTAGTGTGGGTGTGTGATAAGTGGTTGCCAGAAAATCAGGTAATCATGCAGTCAAAGCCAAGCGCTGATACCGCAGCATCCGCGCCCACACTGAATCCAGCAAGGATTGCCAGTTTACTTTTTGGTGCCCGCATAACGCCCGCCTTGAATGTGGTGGGCGTTATGCATTTGCACGGCATAGTGCCCGGTTCGAGCGGGATGCGTGGCGGGGGTGTGAGCTCGCCTAACTTTCGTTTGGAACTCTCTGCCCCTTAACTTTCCCTCCTTTCGCTCTGTTAAGGTGCGGCCCAGCCCCCTGGGCGGTGGTGTCTGCCGTGTCCCGGTAAAAATTCTTAACTGTTCGCAGTTTTACTGTGGTTGGCGTCGCATTCAGCGCAAACGCCAGCAGGGGTGTGTAATTTGTCCGGTTACTATGCGCCCACTCTCTGTGCGATGTGAGTAACGGTGTTTCTTCATGGACGAGTAGTTGGGCCAGGATGGCGTTGTAGTCAGGATGCCGTTCCGGCGTAGGTAGTGATGATCCATGAGGACAGATTGCATGTCGCAGAAAGGTTTTACGCTGATCGAGTTGATGGTCACGCTTGCGATCATGGCCATTCTTCTCGGCATCGCGGCCCCCAGTTTTTCCCAGATGCTGCGCGACAATCGCGCGGCGTCTGAGCTCAATGTCTTTTCCAGCATGTTCAACTTTGCCCGCAGCGAGGCGGCCAGCCGTGGGCTGCGCGTGCGCGTGCAGGGGCCGCTGGCGGCTGATGGCAGTTGGCAGGTGGTGGGCGTTACCTCTGGAACCGTTATGCGTACATTCCCGGAGCTCAGTGCGTTCACTGTTGATCCCGTAGGTGAGAAAAACATGGTGTTCGATGCGCAGGGACGGCTTGAGGGCAATGCCGCTATGGTCTTCTCTGTGCAGGCCAAGACCGACTATGCCAGCTGTGAGAAATACAACCGCGAAGTGACGGTCAGCCTCTCCGGCAGCGTTGCACTGCGTGAGGAGGGCTGCTGATGTTGGTTCGCTCTCAGCGTGGCGTTTCCCTGATCGAGGTGCTGGTCTCGGTGCTGTTGTTTTCCACGGGCGTGCTGGGCATGGCGGCCATGCAGCTGAACGCGATGAAGTCCAATCAGACCTCTTCGGTGCGTTCGCATGCGGTATTTCTGGCCTATGAAATGGCGGATCGCATGCGCGCCGGGCGCGGTGATGCCCAGGCGGGTTTCTATGATCTGGCCATAGGCGCTGAGCTGCCTTGCGTGCCGTCGCCGAGCGAAACAGGCTGTTTGCCTTTTCAGCGTGATCAGGCCGAGTGGCGCGCCAATCTGGCCAGCCAGTTGCCAAATGGCACCGGCGGCGTGGTGCGCAATGGCCAGCGCTTCACCATTACCGTGCAATGGACAGAGGAGCGAGTGGGCGGTAGCCCTACTCAGCAATTCTCGTTCGTCACCCAGATTTGATGAGGCGTTTATGCACAAGCAGCGCGGTATAAGCCTGATCGAGTTGATGATCTCCATGCTGATTGGCCTGGTGATCACGGGGGCGGTGACCCAGGTTTTTCTCAGCAGCAAATTGACCTTCAGCATGCAGGGCAATATGAGCCGGTTGCAGGAAAATGGCCGTTTTGCCCTGCAGTATCTGGCTGCGCAGAGTCGCCCGGCGGGTGTCGGTATGGGTATTCGCATGCCGCAAGAGCAGATCTGCGTGGTGGCCAATAATGGCGATCCAGCGGGCTGGGCGAACATGAATCAACCGGTCTGGGGCAAGCGCAGCACTGGGGCTTCTGGCGATCTGGGGCTGGCCGGCAGCGATGAGGTATACCTGTTCCGCAACGATGATTGTGACGCCTTCCTGGCGGATGATGAGGTGCTGGCGCCGGGCAAGAACGCTAACGTCAAGGTCACCGCCTATTGCCCGAGCATGCAACAGAACAATGTGGTGATGATTGCCGATATGGAAAAAGCGGTATTGATCCGCATCACCAATAAACCCAGTGCTAATGCGTCTGAGCCGACCTTGACCCATTCAGCGGCTACCAATGGCGAGACTGATTGCAGCGATTTCAAGCTTAAAAATATCGAGTTTGAAAGCCCGGCCCGAGTTATAGGCTTCGAGCACAAAGCCTATTACGTGGCTGCCACCGGCAGAACCGCCAGCAATGGCCAGGCTGTACGCGCCTTGTTTGTGCGCAATACGGTGACTGGTGTGGCCGAAGAAATTGTCGACGGCGTCGAGTCCATGCGCGCGCGCTATGGCGTGACTGGCGGCAACCGCACTGCGGTATTGCAGTATATGACGGCTACCGAAGTGGAGGCCGCCAATCGCTGGGGCGATGTACGCACCCTGAGCTTCGAGTTGCTATTGGTTGCCGATGGCCGGACTGCCGGCGCCGAGTCCCAGAGCCTGACCTTCGACGGCGCCGACGTAGCGGCGGATGGCCGGCTGCGTCAGGTCTACCGCACCGTGGTTGCCTTGCGCAACCGTATCGATTGATGAGGCCCTTTATGCCGATAAAACAGCAGCGCGGCGTCGTGCTCCTGGTCTGCCTGGTGATGCTTCTGTTGCTGACCATGATTGGCCTGGCGTCGATTTCCGGAAGCACCTTGCAAGAGCGCATGGTGGGCGGTACCCGCGATTACAACACGGCGTTCCAGGCCGCCGAGGCGGCTCTACGAGTAGGTGAAGCGCATGTGCGGGCTCAGGTTGAAGCCAGTGCCGATCCGACTAGCCTGTTCACCGCCACAACCGATTGCCCGGTTTTGACTGCGGCGCAATGGACGGTGCCCAGTAACCTGCAGAGCACCCCGCAGCCGCCTACGTGCACTGTCAGTAACTTCTATGGGGCCACAGGTAGTGGCGCGTCATTTATATGTGAAACCGACGGTTCCATTGCTGAAGACCGCGCCTTTGACTGCCTGAGTCGTACCTTCCTGTTCAATGTCGAGGCCCGTGGTTTTGGTAGCGGTGAGGTGGAAGTTCGCCTGCGTTCCACGGTGGCGATCGCCGTTCGTGGGCAAAACTGATCAAGGAGTTTGAGATGAAAGCCGGAACTGCTGCCTATATCGCCCGCCTGCTCCTGAGTGCTGTGCTGACTGCCGGGGTTGCTCAGTCTGCCTGGGCTTTTGCGCCATCGCAGACGCCTCTTAGCCTCGGTGGTCAGGTCGAGCCGAATATCATGTTTCTTCTCGACGACTCCGGCTCGATGCGCTGGGGCTTTATGCCGGACGACGTGCGGCCGTCCTATATGGAGCCGAGCAACCAGTGGTACAACCTGGCGGAATGTACTGGCCAGGGTACCTACGCCGGCACCAATACCCATTTCTGCTCAAAAAGCTCGCGTAACTACCTGACCTCCAATCATCTGAACAAAAGCTATTTCGACCCGGCTGCGACCTATCTGCCGCCAATCAAGAGCGATGGCCAGCGCTTTGCCAATGCATCCTTCACCGCTGCCTGGATCGATGGCTATGCCGGCGGCGATACGGTGAATTTGAGCAGCAACTATATGGCCATCATGGACGATTACTACGCGGCCAAGAGCTGGGTATGTTTGGAGAAAAATTGGTGGGGAGAGTGCACCAGTGCGCGCACTTACCGTGGGTTCTCTATCGGCGCCAGTACTGGCGGGGTGGCGGCTTTCTACCATGAGTTCAATAATGCATCGGGCTGCACCAGCGACTCCCGCCTGGACAATTGCTATACCGAGCGAGCGGTAAGCACGACGCAGCAGCAGAATTTCGCCAACTGGTTTTCCTATTACCGGACCCGCATGATGGCGGCCAAGGCCGGGGTCAGTCAGGCCTTCTATGCGCAGCCCGGGGATATCCGGGTCGGTTATGGCGCGATCAACCTGACCGGCAAGACAGTGGATAATGAAAGCACCAATACCCTGGTGCGAGGGGTGCGCAATTTCGCCAGCACTGGGCGCAGCGATTTTTATGATTGGCTGTTTGCGGCCCAGGCCAACGGCTCGACTCCCTTGCGTCGGGCGCTGGACGATGCCGGTAAATACTATTCGCGCACAGATTCGCGCGGGCCCTGGAGTTCCACCCCTGGTGAGGTGGGTGGGGTGGAGTATTCCTGCCGGCAGAGCTACACCATCCTAACCACTGACGGTTACTGGAATGGTGATCCGGTGGACAGCACGCTTGATCAAAATATCGACAATGCCAACGGCGAGACTATCAGCGGCGCTGATGGTGCGTCCTTTCGCTATAATCCGGTCTCCCCCTTTAAGGACGATCACTCCAATACCCTAGCCGACGTGGCCATGCATTACTGGAAGCGCGATCTGCATGGGAGTCTGGCCAACCGGGTCGCCACCTCACCTGAAAACCCGGCTTTTTGGCAGCATATGGTGACCTTCGGGGTGGGGCTCGGGGTCAGCGGCTCGGTCAATTCCACGGACGCTTTTGCCGCAGTCAAAACCGGTAATGCAATAACCTGGGCCGATCCGGCAAGCAGTAATGCGGCCAAGATCGACGACCTGTTGCACGCCTCGGTCAATGGCCGCGGCGGATTCTTCAGCGCCCAAGATCCAACGGCTTTTGCCAATGCATTAAGTGAAACCCTTAGTTCCATCGCTTCTCGGGTCGGCTCCAATACCTCCGCCGTGCCCAATGCGCGCCGTTTTGATGAAGATACCCTGGTCTATGATGCCTTCTTCAGCAGTGCCGATTGGTCCGGCAAATTGCTGGCCAAGCGGCCGACCCAGACCAGTACCGGTATCACCTTTAGTCAGGTCTGGGATGCTGGCGGCCAACTGACGGCCAGTGGTCGCCGGCTGTTTTCCCATACCGGGGTGAGTGCCGCCAATAGTGGTATTGCCCTGACCTGGAGCAGCTTGTCCAGCGACTTGCGCGCGCATTTCGAGAGCAACGAAGCGCTATTTGACTATCTGATGGGCGTCAAGACCAATGAGGCGCCGGCTGGGCTCAAATACCGCGCACGCAGCACCCTGTTGGGGGATATCGTCAACTCGACCCTGGTGATTGCCAACAAGCAGAACTGGGGCTACCAAGACCGTGTGCCCCAGCCCGGGGCGCAGAGCTACAACGCCTTTGTGGCGAGCAAGGCCAGCCGTGCGCCGACTTTGTTCGTCGGGGCCAACGATGGTTTCCTGCATGCCTTCAATGCCAATAACGGCCAGGAGCTCTTTGCCTATATGCCCAACGCGGTGCTGCCTAACGTGAAGCAACTGGCGGCCAGCGATTACAGTCACCGTTATTTTGTCGACGGCAAGCTGCAGGTGCGCGATGCCGTGCTCAATGGTCAGTGGCGTTCGGTACTGCTAGGCACCCTGGGCGCGGGCGGCAAGAGCGTATTCGCCCTGGATGTGACCAATACCAGTGCCAGCGGTTTCGATGCCAGCAAGATTCTTTGGGAAATCAAGGATGATGCCGATCTGGGCTTTAACTACAGCGAACCCCTGGTCGGACGCATGAAGGACGGCGAATGGGTGGCGATTTTTGGTAATGGCCACGGTAGTAGCAGCGACGATTCGGTGCTGTTTATCGTCGATCTGGAAAGCGGTGCAGTGAACAAGGTGCGTGCCGGCACCGCTACTGGCGGCCTGTCCAGTCCATCCTTTGTCTATGCCAAAGATGACGATGGGCATATCTATGTGGACGAAATATTTGCCGGAGACCTCAGTGGCAATTTGTGGAAGTTCAACCTGAAGAGCAGTGGTTCGGGGGCCGACGACTTTGAGGTCAGCCTGAAATCCGGTAATACGCCGCAACCGCTCTATATAGCCAAAGATAGCGCAGGCAAGCGTCAGCCCATTACGGTCAAACCGGAAATTGCCGTGCATCCGAAGGACAGTACCTACGGCAATATCATCCTCTTCGGTACCGGGCGCATGTACAGCGTGGGCGACGTCAGCGATACCAGCACCCAGACGCTGTACGGGATCTGGGACAAGAAATCCGCCAACGGTTCGTCTATCGCCTTTACCGGGCGCTCGGCCCTGGATGTGCGCAGCATTCTGTTCGAAGGCACGGCCTTCAACCGTCAGGTGCGCGCCGTGGATACGCCAGCTAACGAGATCGACTGGGACAGCAAGCGTGGCTGGTTGCTCGATCTGACCTCGCCAACCCAAGGGGCTCAGGGCGAGCGGATAATATTCTCGCCGCGTATCCTGCTCAATCGCCTGGTCGTTCAGACGGCGATTCCGTCGGGCGACCCCTGTTTGGGCGGCGGTAGCGGCTGGACCCTGGTGCTGGATATCGCCAGTGGTGGGCGGTTGAGCTATACGCTGTTCGATCTGAACCAGGATGGAAAATTCGACGAGAAGGATAGGGTGATGGTCGATGACATACCGCTGGATATTTCCGGCATAGGCACGAGCGGCGGCATCCCCACCGGTGGTTATGACCTGCTGGACAAGAACAAGTACTGGCTATGCCGCGGCACCGGGGTGGATGACTGCATCCCGGCGGCCAATACGCTCAATATCATTGAAGGGCGACAGTCGTGGAACCAGTTGAAATAGCGGCGTGCCGTGTTGCTCAGGCTGCGCAGCAACAAGCAGTCTGTTATCCCTGAATTTCGACAGTGCGGATTAAGTAAAATGCGTCAAGAGCGAGGCTTTAGCCTGATTGAGCTGATGGTGGTGGTGGCGATAGTGGGTATTTTGGCTGCCATCGCCTACCCCAGCTATATCGAGTACGTGAATCGCGGTAAGCGGGCTGAGGCCAAGGCCGCGTTAATGGAAGGCGCGCAGCTTCTTGAGCGTTATTTTGCCGTGCAGGGTACTTACCTCGATGCGGCTAATAACCTGGCGGCGGTGTTCCCTACCGTGGTGGGCAATGCTGGTAGTGCTGCCTACAATATCGCCGTCAGTGGTAATCCCACGGCCACCAGCTTCCTGCTCGAGGCAAAACGGGCGAACAGCATGGCAGCCGATGCCTGCGGTGATTTTCGTGTCAGCCACACGGGCGCGCAAACCCTGGTCAACGCCTCGCGTTCGGCCGCCGAGTGCTGGTAGAGCCACTCTTGCAGGCGTATAACGGGCCGCTTCAGATTTTATGATGCGGCCCGTTTGCTTTGGAGAGTCTATGCCGGTGTTGGTGGTGGGTGGTGGCGCCATAGGTATGCTTAGTGCTTACCTGTTGGCGATCAGTGGTCTCCAGGTTTGCCTGTTGGAGCAGAGCCAGGTCGGCAAAGAGTCCTCCTGGGCCGGCGGCGGTATCGTTTCCCCTCTCTACCCCTGGCGCTACGCTTCGGCGGTGACGGCCTTGGCGCATTGGTCGCAGGATTTCTATCCGCGCCTGGGTGAGCAGTTGTTGG
>Ga0156087_1043_pt1 | contig 15187 bp, 13 predicted proteins | sample RifCSPlowO2_02_FD_107740 | JGI IMG/M metagenome (GOLD analysis project Ga0156087, IMG submission 107740) | Burkholderiales bacterium RIFCSPLOWO2_02_FULL_57_36 | reverse complement strand
CTGGCAACATGGCTTGTTGTGACAGGGGGCTATCGAACTTGCCTGCAAGCAGATACCGCCGCCACTTGAACAACATGTTGACGTTCACATCATTTTCTTGCGCCAGTCTGGAAACTGACACGCCAGGTTCACACGCACGCTGCGCAAGAGCGTTCCGGAATGCCGGTGAAAAATTCGGGCGACGCTTCTTGCGCCCAGACGAAACCAAAGAATCCACAGTAGCTCCCGCTAGTATTTGACGGGAGCTACTGTGGATGCTTCGGCAAATTCTGTCGAGACGGTTCAGGCGAGGCGCTTACTACTCATTTAAAGGACGCATTCTTGTTTCTTATAAGTTGGTTACATCAGTTCATCTGTAAGATAGTGGGCGTATAAGTAACTACTATGTTTGTGACTTATTCTCAATTCAGCGGCAAATTTAGCACACAAACATGAGGGCAGGGGCCGTGACAAATGGAGCATGCACGGAATCAGGTCTTGCCTTTTTCCTCCTGTGCTGCGATCAGAAGGCTGATACGCGCGACCGATAATCCCAGTTCACGTGCAATGGCCGACATGGTATGCCTTCCTTCTCGATACGCCAATCCAATCGCTTCATCACGGTCGTAGGAAGCCACGTAGTCCGTAATCGACGTCGGCTTACTATGCCGTTGAACATGCGGCACATCCACATCCAGTTTTCTTTTCGGATCGAGCAATGACTGCATGCGCGCGATGAAGCTGTCATCGCCAAGATAGATCTGCTGGTGTAACGCTGTCTCCCACAGCTTCACGTCCGTGCCTTGCGCCACCAATGTCACGTAGCGCGATGCTGCCGCAATCATATTGCGCCCTCACCGGATTTAACTCTACATAACGGCACACCTCCAGCAGGTAGGCATCGCCGTCAACCAGGATCGCCTTGAACCGGCCCTGAAATAAATGACCTGCTTTGTTGTGCCGTCGATTACAGGCTTGGGTATAGACGCCGTTAATTTGGCGTAGCAGCTTTGAAAGGTTGCCTTGTCGTGTATGGACCTTGACTACAGCCATACCCCATATTCATGGGATGGCATTTCGGCAAGTCTTCCGGTAGCCTGCAACGCGGCAATGACAAGCAACTGTCGCTGCGCGGAATCCGGACTCGTTTTCGGACACATCAACTTTCTCGAATGAATCCCGATGAAAAAATCGTCTTTAAAAACTCAGCGCGTCGCCGCGATCAAGCCAGGCCTGATCAAACTTGGCGTGGGATTGGCTCTCGCCACTGCATTGAGCACCTCCTTTGCCGAACAAACCATTTCCGGTACCTATTCAGTCAAATTCGAACGTATGTGCGTGAAGAGCCCCTACAGGCAAACGCGGGAGCCGGCATTTTTCTCCTTCAATACTCCAGAGGGCTCACCTAACGGCTACCTGATGGGACCTGCGGGAGCCAGCTATCCGAGTGTCGCCAATGCGGTTATCCGCTCGAGTGAAACCGGGTCCTATCTGATGGTCGTGAATCCGGTAAACAATACTATTTCCATTTCCAACGGCACCTATCATGCGATTCCGCTGACGACGTACAACATCGGCGGACAAGCTGCATTCGCCGACTTTGGCACGTTTTCGAGTTCGGGTACCTATGTGCACGCACGCAACAGTCCGTATATCGATACCATTGTCGAATCGACTGCGATCGGTGCCGACGGCGTCAACCAGAGCATAACGACCAATACCACGGCTCGCCTGGAAACCCGCGACAAGGGGGACAGCTTCTATTCGCTGGCCGGTCGCGGTTCAATCCGACTGCAACATGTGGTGAGCGCCAACGTCTATCGCGATGTCCACTGCACCGGCAGCGTAACCGGAACCCGGGTATCGCGCGCCCACTGAGAGACAGAAAACTCGACAGACAACAAAAACAAGCATGAGCATGGGGGTCAGCATCGATCCGTTTTTGTGAAGGCATCAAGAACGAAACCGATGCTGCCCTCTTTCATACAGCCCCAGGAAACCTAATTCTTAGTATGCCGGACCAGCTCTATCATTTCGTATGCGCTCGTAAAAGTCGACCACTGGTGAATAAATTGCGCGGTGAACTTAACAATGCGATCGATATCGGAAGAGTACCAAACAGTAGCGGCATAAGGAATGTTTGAGAAGCTCGCTGCTACCTGGCCCTTCCATTCAATGCGGGTAGCCATGAATTCACCGGCAGGAACAACAACCTTTTCTTCCCCTACCACTCTCGCAGCCAACTTGTACCTCACAGGCCGATGCGGCAATCCGCTGAAGTTTGCTCGCCATGTTTTCCCAGCTGTCAGCGGATGATTAACCCATCCCCCGGGAGGCATTGCGATATCGAACTCGCCGGCCTCAAAGGAATTCAATTCGATCATTTTTCCGTTTGTATCCTCAATGCGAGCGCCTTGATTCATGCTTACCCTGTCCTCGGTACCATCAATCTTGTCGATGCGATGCGAGAACGTACGTTTTGATCGAGTAAAACGATCGGTCAACCGGTACTCCCAAGTCTCGCCAATACGCCGCGGACCTGAATAGTTGGTGCTGGCAGCCTGCGGTCCGGCAGGATTGTTCCTGATTGCTTCCTCTTGCGCCAAATTGGCTTTATGCCGTGGCTCAATTTCGGTAATCCAACTGGCTGGCTGTGCAAAATTCAGATTTTGTCCTTCTTTAAACCCACCAAAGGTAACGCCCACCAAACGCCCTTCATTGTCAAACAGTCCACCGCCACTTGATCCGGGGGAGATCGGCGCTGTCGTCTGTATTAATGGCAGGCCATTTTCATTCACTTGACGTAGAGACGAAATTATTCCTTCGCTCATGGTCAGGTCTAGGCCCTTTGGATTGCCTATGGCGTAGACTTTCTGGCCTGTTTTCAGGTTTTGGGTGGGACCGATTTCAAGTGCCGGCACATTGAAATTGGCGACTTTGATCTCGCACAGGTCACGTTCCAAATCGGCGAGCCCCGGTGTAGCACCGTAGATAATATTGTCTTTGGTGATTTGAATGCCTTTAGCTCTCTTAAGCACATGGCAATTAGTGATTAATTTTCCCGGTCCAATCACAACCGCACTGCCCCAACCCAAAGGAGCTCGAGCTGCATCCAAAGACGTCACGCCCCACACTGAAGGACTGACTTTCTCGAATATTTTATCGGGTTCAAGAGCATGCGATAAAACGGGCAATGTCATAAAAAAATATGCGGCGACTTTATAAACTTGAAGCGGATACATTGAATTCTCCATCGTTCAACACGGGAAAAGGGAACGAAAATTTGTTGATAATCCTAAACGATTTGACTTATTGATTCTATTTATATTTCGGAAAAAAGCAGCAAGCGCAGGGTCACCCATTAGCCTTCCGTAGTCAACGGGACTTGCACGCAGCTGCACGGGGTCAAGTCTCTACTTTTGCCCCAACGTTCCAGTTTCACCTTCAGTAGAGAACGAGAATATCCCGTAGATATGGGCTGGCGAGTTTGAGCTGCATAGGAGTAAATGAACCACGTTCGTAGAACGTGGTTCATTTACTGCGAGCCCCGCCCTTTTAATCCTACCTGGATTGCATCACACCCGATAACAGGACTGCCTTGCCTTGCGCCAGTGGCACACGCGCGAGCAATGCGCGGGCGACATCGGCTGCAGCAATCGACCGGTAATTCGCCGGAATGAGCGGGCGCAGCAGCGTACTTACGGACATGGCGAATTTTTCGCCGCCGCGGATGGGCTGCCCCAGCGTCTCGCGATCCCCTGCCAGAAACGAGGGGCGCGCTATCACGAGCACATGGAAGTCCAACGCCGACAACGCTTCTTCAAGCTCGCCCTTTACCCGATTGTAGAAAATGCGCGAGTGCGCATCCGCTCCCATGGCGCTGACCAGGCCCGCGCGGCGGGCGCCGGCTGCGAGCGCTGCGCGGGCCACCGCAAGATTGGCTGCAAAATCCACCGCGCGGAATGCCTCCTGGCTGCCTGCAACCTTGATCGTTGTGCCGAGCGCGAGATACACCTCGTCGAGCGGCGGCAGCGAAGGCAGCGCCGCGAAGTCCACCACGTGCGATGTCAGCTTGGGATGCTGCACGCTCGCCGGGCGCCGGCCCAGCGCATGAATCGCCGCGACCGAATCGTCATTCAGCAGGCCTTGCAGAATCTCGCGACCGACCAAGCCGGTGGCGCCGGCGATCGCCACGATCCGCTTGGGGGATTGCGGAGAATTGCTTGAGGGTGATGCGGATGCGGAACTATTCATCATGTCGACTTTCAATTGAAGGCTCAGCTTCGATTTAAACACAAATTCAGCCTGCCTCTTTTCGGCGGACATTGCGCCAGTGGCGGTAATAATCGGTGAGACAAGATACAATCCCGAAAATCCGTATTCCCCTATTTTTACCGATGGCAGGTCAACTCCATGAACGACACCACACAACTTCCTCCCCTCCCCGATCGCCTCTCCGTGAACCCACGCAGCCGCCACTACCATGCAGACGTGGCGAAACATGAAGTTGGCATCAAGCTCAACGATAAAGAGTATACGAACGTTGAGGAATATTGCATCAGCGAAGGTTGGATTGCCGTGGCGGCCGGCAAAGCCGTGGACCGCAAGGGCAATCCTTTAACAATCAAGCTGAAAGGCAGGGTTGAGGCGTTTTATCGGTGACTGAAGAAATGAGGAGGACGGGGGCGGAGTAAATAACACCAATCACTCCACCAACGATGTACCGTCTATCAGCCAGCAATAAAATTATAGGTAACAGACCACAATGGTTGATGTGAAGTGCAATTAAATCGCAGCCTGTCCTCGAATATCAGGATCTAAGGAGATTAACATTGGCTATGCGCATCAATATTTATTCCATTGGTATGTTAATAGCTGCGGGCATTGCCGTGATGCTGGCAGGCTGCATGAAGAAGGTGGAAGAATCCGCGGAGTATAAAGCGGTCTGCGAAGGCCTGCATCTTTCGAGCACCGCCAAACGCAATCAAGCAATGGAGGACGGCTATATCATCAACAAGCGATTCGATTGCGTTGACAAGGCATCATACGCCGCCGTCAAGGAAGAGCGCATGAAATATGAGGCCGCGAATACGCCTGAAGCGATCGCGAAGCAAAAGGCGGAATTCGCTGAAAAGCGCAAGCGTTATGAAGAAGAGTTGGCGCGCAAAGCGGAAGTGGAAAAGAACGTGAGCGTCGAAGCGGAATCGAACTTCGTTTTCCGTATCGTAGAAGTGAACACCGCCACGGAAGATGAATTAGCGAGTGTTGCTTCGATCAGGCCCGAGGTGGCCGCGCAAATCATCGCGGCACGTCAGAATGGTCTTTTTCACGATTGGTACGATTTGGTAAATCGGGTAATCGGAATGAGCGCCGCACAGTCCGTCGCATATGCGTCGGTTAGCGGTTTGACCGTCAATGGTAAAAGCATGGAGGGTGCGCCGCCGGACGAGAGAATCGCTGCGGCATATTGGAAGAACAGGCGACAGTAAAAATAATAGGTGACTGAATTAAAGGTCCAGGCTCGCATTAATTACGCCAGAAACATTGGGGCAGGTCTTGCCTTTTGCCTCGAACCTGACCGCCGCGGTGATTGTGGCAAGTATATTGAAAGTGCCGACACTGGCAAAAGCGAATCAAGATGAGATATGCATTTTGCGCCTCGCGATGAATGCAATACATAACCCTTATCTTTGCCCGGAAAATAGAGACTGGCAGGCAAGCGGTATAAAATTGCGCAGAATCGCAATCGATTACAGGCAGGAAGCGGGAAGCCGGCCGTGCCCTGAACAAACGCAACGATGTATTTGCTGGTCAGTCCGACCAACTCGGATCACATTGCAGTGACCGGGCACAAGACCATCCGAGAACACGCGTAAAAATTAAAATACAAATGGGACGTGTATGGCAACGCGAAAAAAAACAGCAACTTACTCCTTTCTCCTCAACCTCAGGCCGCAGACCGTACATAACATCGTTTTGAACAAGCTCAAACCGACAGGGTTTCTCTTGTCGCCCGCATACGATACCAAGAGCATTCTTGCCATCGCACGGGAACTGAGAACAAGACAAAAGGTAAACCTATTTGCGGATAACGGAAACTTTACGCTGGTAAGCAAGATCTGCACGAAATACACGGCAAGATCCAAAGTCCTGTTAAAGAAAGTCCATGCGATAGAGAAAAAGAACCGCCATTATCTCAGGGCTAAAGAGCTTCCAATCGGAATTCGAAAGCAGTTCCAGGAGCTGGCATTGGCGGTTCAGCGCGAGGCAGAGGATTTGTGCAAGGACGGTGAAAGCGACATCACGAGTCAGCTTGCAATGAATCCCAGTCACTTGATCGGGGTGGAAGACATAACAACTGCGTGCTGGCTGGCATTGAATCTGGAGACCAGCTATACAGGATTTACTACCTCGCTGTTCACCAACAAAAACAAACGCGTATGCAAGCTTGCAAATGCTCGGCTGCCGAAACTTGATAAGGCCTTGCGCCCTCACTACTATCCCGTGGCCAGTGCCAATTCCTACGACACTGCAGTCAATGCAGGCAAGGCATTTGGCGCAGCGCGGCTGCAATCGGTTTCCATGGGTTTCGGCGCCTATATGGCAGACGACAACTACAATGATCACATCGTCATAAAAGGCAAACTCCACGAACTGGGCTTAAGCGCTCCCAATCGTTACACACGTACCGTATTAGCTGCTCGCGGGTTTTGGGACGGCTACAAGCAGGCCGTCGGCAAGGCCCCACAAGCCTTTCATTTTCTGGGACTGGGCGCACCCATCATGATGGCACTGGTGTCGCTTTGCGCCTGGGGAACCAGAGAAATCACATTTGATGCGACAAGCCCGATCAAGGATGCAATGCAAGGGACGTTGTATTTTTACCGTCCGAGTTATTTGAAGAGCCGCACGCGTGATCTGGCGCTTCGTCTGGCACGCGGCGATCTTTCAAAATGGCATTGCTCGTGTCCGTTCTGCAAGGATTTCAATGCTGTCTACCCGATTCAATACGCGAAGGGCAGCGCCTGGTATGGAGCCGCGATGGCTGGCAGTGAACCGAAGGTGGATACAAAGGACCTGTCCCAAGGCGGTGCGCTCTATGATATCTACCCAATACTAAGTGAACCAAAGGGCGGCGCCCGAAGAAAAGCCGTCGATTTTGCGCGCATGAACCATAACCACTGGGTACTTGCGAATATCACCAAAGAGCTTGAAAAGCACAGCACCAATTATTCCGCGCTGAAGAAATTTGTCTCGGACATAGTGAGTTCGTATTGCGCCACCACTAAATCCGAGCACTTTGCAAAAGCAATCCAAGTGGGCTTTGAATTATCTCTTCGCACCAGGAACCGATTCTGGAAGAGCTAGTGGTCTGCTTCGTAATGTGTTGAACAAAAAAAGCGATGGATTTTGGTGTCAGGCTAGTAGTTCGTCACGCTTCGATTTGCGGGTAGCGAAGCGGTCTGCCGCATTGATCGAGGGTGAGTGCAAGGCGCCGAGCACAGACAGGGCGTTCCCCTGTCGCGCATCGGCAACGCCGCAATCGCCTTCGAGCAATGTGGCAGAACCCGTAAATTGGAGCGCGACGGACTACTAGACGCATGGTGCGGAAAGACACACTTTTGTGTTCAATTAATCGCGAAGCAATGCACTAGATGCCCGGCCAGGCGCCCTCCTCTTCATCGGCATGCTCATCAAGGTAAGCCTCCGCTTCGTCCATTGCTGCTTCCGCTTCGTCCAGTGCAGCTTCGGCTTCGTCCAACGCGCTATCGTCGACATCGGGAATTGGGACTCCCTCAGCTTCTTCAAAAGCGGCCTGGGCCTGTTGCATCGTTTCGTCGGTAGGTATATGAAGAGCCAGTTGCGCTTCGCATTTGCAAAGCATTTCCTCCAAAAACGCTACTAATTTCTCCGCGGCGATATACGCATCTGTCGCTTCGTTGAATTGGTCCAAATACACATCCATGCTATATGCGGCAGCCGCCATCGCAGCAAGCGCAGTCACTTCACAGATACCGAAAGCAATCAGACTGAACGGTGGCGGTGTGTAGATCAATAGAAAACAAGCCGCCGCCCCTACTTCCGCTGCAACAAAATAGGCGGAGGTCATCTGAAGATTTGCAAGCGCGGCATTTTGCGCAGCGAGGGCGTCACCTTGGCGCTCTATTGCAGCTTCGTACCAATCGGCAATGATTTCGCAGGCCATATTATTTACCTCCCTTTGCCCAAACACCGTAAGTGACCGCATTGGCTGCCCCATCGAATCCAGGTACCCAGCTTGATTCAATCATGAGCGCATGCGGCACAGGTTGGTAGATTCTGCTGATCTCTGCTCTGAGCCAGTCATTCAAATGTGTTTCGGAATATTCCTGCAATGGATGTCTGCCTATCATCAGCGCAAAAGATTTTCCTTTGGTAAGCACCCATGTGCCGCCGATCTGGGCATAACATCCGGCCACGATACCGCCCGAGTCGATCTTGATGCCATGCAGTTCCAGCGCTATTTTCTGACCGGTCTGTATGTCTTCCAGCTTGAGATAGCTGATTGCTTTTGAACCCACATGTTTGATCGCAAGGTCGGTAACGACGCCCTTTACACTGAGCTGCTGCCCTGCAAATTTTTCGGGCTCGTTCACGAGGGACGAGATCGCCACCGGTTTCGGCATTTTTGCTCTGCTCCCCGATTTCAATTTTTTCGCTGTGTCGAAAGCGTCTTCCACGTGAGGCGCAGGCCAAGTCGACAAGGATTCGAGATGCCTCAAAACAGACAGCATCAATAAAAATTCCCGCGTTTGGCGGCTTGCCAGAAGCAGCTCCGTCGCAGCGGAATTTTTCTCGCGAGGAGCGCTCGCTTCTTGCCATTTCCGATACGCCGCCGCCAATAGCGGCAATATTTTTTGTCCCAGCACCCGCGAGGTTGACGCCATGCTCAATCGAGAAAATTCGGCCAGGGCGAAATAGGATTTCGAGACGATCAGCGTATTGACACGGGCTTGCGTCGTTTTATGGAAAATGTCGATATCGGTCAGCGCCATTTTCGCTTCTTCCGAAGTCGACGTTTGCAGTGATTCAGACTGTATCAACTGATTGAACCGGGATACCGCAAACAAGTGATCCGTCATGGAGGCGCGCCGTAAATGGCTCAGCGTCACATTCGCAACCTTGTTCTCAAGATCGGCGTGCTGCTCCCGGAAATTGATCTGGCTTCGATCTTCCGGGTCAGCAATCCTGTTGATCCCTCTCTCGGCGCGGTCCGCAGCGATGCCGCGCTTTTTCAGCAGCGACACCAATTTGATTTTGATTGCTGCGAAATGCTCTGGGTCGCGCTTCATCAATGTTGAATTGAACAGCCTTTCTCCCTCGGACATCCAGGCTATTCGGGTACGGAACGACTCCAGTTTTTCTCGCGCGGACACCACCTCAGAACGGTACTTCTTTAGTTCAACGGCATCCTTCATCAAGCTTTTCTCCAAGGGTAACCATCGCCCTTGCCTGATCTGGCTGACGTATTTGCTCCGCATGGATTTCGATAGAAAGACAGCATTTTTATTGACAAGCGAGTTCGTTTCTTTTGATATTTCAATGAACGAATTCAGTCGCTGCAATTGCGTGTTGCCGCTCACGATTGCCGCAAGTTTTGTCTTGGTCTTGGAAAGCAGGCTTGTTGTGGTTTTTGGTTTGGGCATGATGTCTACATATCCTTCATTGACGAGACTGCGTAAATGTTTATTGCCGCTTGGTTGCCTGTACCGATAGCGTTTTCGATATCGCATCCACCTGCTGCGAAGCCGCCCGGGACAATGCATGTTGCTGAAGAAGACTGGGCGAGCCATTGTTGTCAAATTGGCACTGGCGCTGTGAATCCTATACATTTTGTTTGGCTTAGGCAAGCATGACCGAATAATTTCCCTGCTGATGCTTTGTCCTTATCGATAGCCGACTCTGATCGGTACGCAACCCGGTGGTAGCGTCGCGGCCAATTACTCGAGAAATGCCGCATGGACTGCTGGCGTGAGCGACTCCGACAAAGGATGTACTTGTTCGTACAGTGTCACGCTACGCGCGATCGTTGCGACTGAGGCGCGTAACAATTGCCAGCGCTTGGTATACCAACGCAATATCTGCATGCAGGGCACCATTGTCCAACAGTCGATCGATGCGCTGGATGTTATGTTTCATGCTCACAGGTCTCGGTAAGCTGCACCCCAGGGCACTTAATGTCAGCGAAAATCCACAGACGGCTGCGTTGGTTGCAGCACACAAGCTGATTAAGCGTTTGGCAGAATAACAAACATGGGGTCACCCATTAGTCTCCCGTCGTCAATAGTGCAAACCATATCCTCGCGGTTTCCCACGATAAAACCAAAAGCACATTCAGCCATCGCCCTTTTTTGCAGAATCTGAATGTTGCGCCCTACGCTTCATTGTGTGGTTGCGATCCATCGTGAATCGCACCAGTCACCCATATGGATCAAGCAGAAGCGATACGGCTGTTTCCGCCCTGGCAGCGCTGCTGCCCCAGAAGCATCTCGGTACCGTCTTGCGTCCAATTGATGGGCAGATCTGTGGCTGCCTTGACCAATTCATACTCGGCTCCAACCCCGTGTGGCTCGCAATCCGGACGATTCATTTCCTGCAAAACGTTTGATGATGGCAAGCGCTCAGTGTCCAATCAGGTCTGGTGGCTCATGGCCCAACCCCAATTACTGGCTCACTGATCGTTGCCAACCGCTATGTGAAGCAGCGCGCCACTGAAAATATTTCCCCTGTCTTCAATATCAGTAGTGTCCGGTTAAATGGTCCGAAATTCTTTTAAAACGTAATGCTGGTACGGCCTAGCGGTCGATTTTATTTGGTGCCGATTTGAATCTTGAATCCTCGCTTTTGTGTAAATTCCCCGGATTGATGCCCCGGGGAATGAGTCATGAATGTTGGCAAGACGCTGTTTGCACAGGTGATGGAGTTTGTTCCGTGGACGAGTTTTGCACGCATCGTCAATCGCTATTCCGGCAATGCCAGGGTGCGCCGCATGAATTGCGCCGAACAATTTCGCGTCATGGCGTTTGCGCAATTGACGTGGCGCGAAAGCCCGCGCGACATCGAGGTGACGTTGGGCGCCAATTCTCACAAACTCTACGCGATGGGCTTGCGGCACGATGTTCACCGTTCCACGCTGTTCAATTTTTTGATGTCATTGCTGTTGAGATGTTTGCCACATTGTTGATCGAAGATGGTTTCCGTCGAGAGAATTTGCACCGTGCGCTGCTGTACCAGTTGCATCCTCTTGCGTGCCAGATCGCGTACCGCGCGCATGGCCTTGGGCATGATATGACCTTCTGGCAGCAAGCCTAATCTGAGGAGGTGCGCCAGGTGTCTTGCATCGGATTCATCGCCGCGATGCTTGAGACCGTCGTACTGTTTGATGGCAGTGGTGTTTGCCAGGTGCACGCAATAGCCTGCTTCTTGCAAGCCATCAACCAGCCAATACCAGTTGAAGGTGGATTCCACGACGACGCCAAACAGATTTGTTTTATAGGGACTGAGGACTGCGCATATTTCTTCCAAGTTATTGGGGTGACGCTTGGAATACAAGACTTTGTCGTGTTCGTCAGAAATCACAAGAAAGCTATTGTTTGAATGGAGGTCTATGCCGCAAAATAACATGCCGTTCTCCTTTGATAAAGTGGGGTTCGCACCGTAACTTTATCTGAACCTTGGTGCTCGCCAAGGGGGAGGCGGCTAGATGATTATCAGGTCTTGCAATCACGCATGTTGGATTGCAAGACCTGATCCCTTCACGATGGGCATGCGTCACGTGATGTTGAACGACGCGCCCGAACAACAAGGCGCAGACGACCCTCGGGAGGGGCGCCTGCGCTTGCTGCAGCGGTGGCGTCACACTCGTTTAGACCGCGGCTACAGCCGCCGCGCGTCGAACGTTGCGGGCAAGCAGGTCGAAGCGATCGAGGTTCATGACCTTGCTCCAAGTTGCCACGAAGTCGCGCACGAACTTCTCCTTCGCATCGTCGCTCGCATAGACCTCGGCCAGCGCGCGCAGTTGAGAATGCGCGCCGAAGACGAGATCAGCGGCGGTCGCGGTCCACTTCAGCTTGCCCGTAGCGCGATCGCTGCCCTCGTACACGTTCTTCTCCGAGACGGAAGGTCTCCACGCCGTGCCGATGTCGAGCAGGTTCACGAAGAAGTCGTTGGTCAACATGCCCGGCCGGTCGGTGAACACGCCGTGCTTCGATTGCCCGTGGTTCGCATCGAGCACGCGCATGCCGCCCACGAGAATTGTCATCTGGGGCGCGGTCAGCTTCAGGAGGTTGGCTCGGTCCAAGAGACGGGTCTCCGGCGACAGTGGATCTTCCGCTCGGAAATAGTTGCGGAACCCGTCGCCGATCGGTTCGAGCACATCAAAGGTGTTCACATCCGTCTGCTCCTGCGAGGCATCGGTGCGACCTGGCGCGAACGGGACGGTAACCTGGTATCCCGCCTTTCTGGCCGCTTCCTCGATGGCAGCGCACCCGCCGAGGACGATCAGATCGGCAAGCGAAACCTTCTTGCCGCCGGATTGTGAGCCGATGAAGTCCTTCCGGATCTGCTCGAGGGTCGTCAGGACCTTTGCCAGCCGCGGCGGCTCGTTGGACTCCCAATCCTTTTGCGGAGCCAGGCGGATTCGCGCTCCGTTGGCACCACCACGTTTATCGGTACCACGGAAGCTGGCCGCGGCTCCCCAGGCCGTGGAAACCAGCTCAGGGACGGACAGACCCGAGTCGAGGACCGTGCGCTTGAGCGCAGCGATATCCTGCTCGTTGACCAGTTCATGATCGACAGGCGGTACCGGGTCTTGCCACAGCTGCGGCTCCGGAACCCAGGGTCCCAGATAGCGTGAGCGGGGACCCATGTCGCGGTGAAGCAGCTTGAACCAGGCTTTGGCAAACGCGTCCGCGAGCTGGTCCGGGTTGTCGTAGAAGCGCTTCGCAATCGGCCCGTAGATCGGATCCATTCGCAGCGACAGGTCTGTTGTCAGCATCGTCGGCGCGTGCCGCTTCGACGGGTCGTGCGCATCCGGCACGGTGCCTTTCGCCTCGGGATTCCTGGGCGTCCACTGCTTCGCACCCGCGGGGCTCGTCGTCAGCTCCCACTCGTACTTGAACAGGTTCTCCAGGAACCCGTTGTCCCACTTCGTCGGGTTGTTGGTCCATGCGCCCTCAAGGCCGCTGGTGATCGCGTGGGGACCCTTGCCGCTGCCGTACTTGTTCTTCCAGCCCAGGCCCTGCTCCTCGATGGGGGTACCCTCAGGTTCCGGACCGATGTTCTCAACCGCCGGGGCAGCACCGTGGGTCTTGCCGACCGTGTGGCCGCCGACGATGAGCGCAACCGTCTCCTCGTCGTTCATCGCCATGCGGGCGAACGTTTCGCGAATGTCCCGTGCGGCAGCCAGAGGATCGGGATTACCGCCGGGCCCTTCAGGATTCACGTAGATCAGGCCCATCTGCACGTTGGCGAGTGGTTTGGCAAGCTCCCTGTCGCCGCTGTAGCGCGCGTCTCCCAGCCAGGTGTCCTCAGGACCCCAGAAGATATCCTCGGGTTCCCAGGCGTCGGGCCGGCCGAAACCGAAGCCGAACGTCTTGAAGCCCATCGATTCATAAGCCACGTTGCCGGCCAACACCAGCAGATCGGCCCACGAAATCTTCTGGCCGTACTTCTTCTTGATGGGCCAAAGCAACCGGCGCGCCTTGTCGAGATTGGCGTTGTCCGGCCAACTGTTAAGCGGAGCAAACCGCTGCTGGCCCTCGCCGCCACCGCCGCGGCCATCGGCGATGCGATACGTGCCGGCAGCATGCCAAGTCATGCGGATGAACAACGGCCCATAGTGGCCGTAGTCGGCCGGCCACCAATCCTGGGATGTGGTCATTACCCCGATGAGGTCCTGCTTCAACGCCTCGATGTCAAGGCCCTTGAACTGTTCGGCATAGTCGAAGTCCTCTTCCAATGGGCGGGACAGGTGCGAGTGAGTGTGAAGCATCGAAAGGTCCAGCTGATTCGGCCACCAGTCCCTGACCGTCCTCGGCCGGCTGACCTTCGGAGTTGGGGCGGGGATTGCAGGGTTCTCGCTTTCGCTGACACTTCGGGTGTGTTGTTTGTCGGACATATCGATCCTCCATCGGTTAGGTTGCACTTCTTTGGAGTAGTTTCTGCCGGAATAAAGTCAAGCGTAATAAAATGTCAATTCCCAGCGTAGGCCACTGTCAATCACTGCGCAATAAATTTTTTTCAATTAAGTCGATAGGGCGAGCAATCGAGGGTATTCGAATAAAGCAAAATTGGTGTCACCCATTAGCCTCCCGTCGTCAATAGAAAATCAAACATGGAGGTCTCCACTTTTGCGCTTCCGCCAGATCAACCTTCATAACGCTTGAGGAACTATGACATCTGAGCGCTTTAATTTGGGACACTTTCCGGGAGTTTTTTTTGATATCCCGCATTTTTTGGCGTTAGCCCGCCGATGAAAACCAACGGACGCCAAGCGAGGCGTCCAGCCTAAGCGGCGACCGTATCCGCAGTCCGACTACATACCATGCGCCATCAATTAACGAACCTCAACTTTATGCTCATGCGAGCTGACAGGTCGAGTAATTTCCGGGCGATGTATGCACCAGGCTCGAGATGCTGGACGAGCGGATGCATTGGCTAGGACATGCTTCAGCATTTTCAGCAGACCCGGGCCTGCGAATTCCGCTAAGATGGCTTCTTTTGCCATCTTCAAAGCCATGAAGCGAGATCAAATGTTAATGGAAGCGATTCTTGGGAAGCTTCTGGAAGCTCCTGAACCGCTGATCAATGTCGCCGGCGTTGCGCAGCGGTTGAACGCGGAACAGTCAGTCATTCGCCACCACCTGCACCTGCTTAAAGACAAGGGATGGGTCTTGGAAGCAGAAGGCGGTTCCTGGCGATTGACGAATGCCGGTCATGACTACCTCGAAGGTACGCCGGAACAAGGCATTTCCCTGAAGTCGCTCGGGTAGATAAAAAGTCCGCGGATATTCGGCCAGGTCTCCACTTTTGCCTTCGACTGCTCACTCCAGCTGTTAGCAAGCAAAAGGCGAGAAGAGTAAATGAACCACGTTCGTAGAACGTGGTTTTGCCTTACGCCCCCCAGAGGGGGGCACACGAGCGGACCTTCATAGAAGGCCCGCTAGCC
>Ga0156087_1118_pt1 | contig 15783 bp, 12 predicted proteins | sample RifCSPlowO2_02_FD_107740 | JGI IMG/M metagenome (GOLD analysis project Ga0156087, IMG submission 107740) | Burkholderiales bacterium RIFCSPLOWO2_02_FULL_57_36 | reverse complement strand
ATACGGCCTTGAGCAGGCCTCTCGCTCTAACAGGCAAAGCCAGTTAGGCGATGACCACGTCCTTAGGACGTGGATTTCAAGGTGTTATTAAAAATGCGCTGTGCCCAGGCAACAACTTCCTCAACGTCTTGGCCTTTTCCGATCGACAGAAAAAACGGCTGACTGATATCAGGGTTTGATCGCGCCAAATCAATATCGATGCGGACAAGAAAATGCCCGCGTTTCCTGCTAAGAAAAACTTCGTTGGTTATTTGTTTTGACTATCGGCCAAATCCGCAGCCGCCAACAATTGGGCTGCAATTCCTCGAGCCTGATGCGCCGAAAATTCATGGCATTGTTCCGCGGTCCATAACCGAACCACTGCCGGTGCAGGCTGGGATTGCGTTTGACTGCCCGCAAAGCGACTCATCCGTAGCGCTCCGCGATTGCGTACGTCGACACTGTTGCCGAAGCGCGTTATCAACGGAGTTCGCTGTTCGCCTATGCTCGGGGTCAATCGTAATGCTGATGTGTGGAAATGCCGGTCGGCATGTTGCTCGATTTGTTTCATGTTTTATCCCCTCCGTGTTTAACTGTACATGCATACAGTACATGAGAAGACCTTTCCGTGCAACAACACAACATATCGTCCCATTCATCGTCATCGATACGCCAGGCGCCTGTGCGTTGCAACCACCAGCCGCTCACCAGCAATCACGCCGATCGCTCCAACTCGCCAAATCGCGTGCGTAATAACGGAAAGCGTCTTCAGGCATGCTGTGCGAAAGTGCTGCCAGATCGAATATATACAGCGCGCGCCCCATGCCGCGCCGGCGGTATCCGCCATTGCGCTTTTCCATGATCAGGTCGCGCCACGCGCCAAGATTCACATAGATATAGCTGCGGCGCTCGCGCGGTACGCGAAAGCGCAACTCTTCTTCGAGGGCAATATGGGTGTGTCCTTCCACGTGCAAACGCAGCCCCAGCGAACGATAAGCGGCATGGAACGCCGGCAGGCGCAACAAATCGGCAGTCGCGATGCTGGCTTCCGGTTCCTGCGCTTGCGCCATCATTTTCATCAGCAATAAATCCACCCAGGTCCAGCGCAGATGACGCAGACACGAGATGACTCCTAGGCGCCATCTCATCGGCAGGGATGCGCTACACCAAGTCGCGCGATGCCCGAGCCACGCCGCCAGACTGCCACGAAAACACTGCAAGATATGGTCGCGCAAATCCTTTTCCATCTTGTCGCGGCGGCTCAGGCGGCGTGCTTCCGAGAGCAGACGGGCAACCGCCGATACTGTCGGGCGGTACAAGTCCATCTCATCGAGCAAGCGCGCGATGCGCCACGCACCCGGAGAATCCTGCGGAAGATCCTTGGCGGTACACCAGATAAAGTGCGACAACAGGCCTGCGGCAACTGTATCGCCGAAGCAGGGTTCACTGAATGCGCGATATTGCTCACTTTGCCAGCGTTGCGGTTGCCAGCCTTGCGACGGCTTCCATTTTTCCGTCGCACGCACATTGTCCGGATCGCGCCACTGTCCATGGGTGGCCAGCAGACGCAGGCTGCGATCGGCGAAATAAACCGGCAGGCATGGATAATCCTCATCCGGTGCGGTGCCGAGCTGCTGCGCAACCCAGGCGCGATAGCTGTCCGGAATTTGTTGCGCCATCATACCGAGGCATTCTTCATAAAATATCTTGCGTGCGGCAGGCACAACCTGTAGCTCCTTGTCGTGATTCCCGACAATCGGAATGACGCTAACCGTGATGCCATTCGCTCGCAATATGCTTATCGTATGCCGAAGCCAATAGAAAAATCCCGAGTACGGCTTTCCTTCGATACGCGCCGGGGGGGCAGCGTGGATCTGCACGATATCGCGCATGATCGCGACCGCGATGTCGGCAAAGCGAACGTCATCCCGCTGCCACGGATACACTCCCGCCTGTGCCCATTTGCTGCTACGAATCAAATCGACGATATCGCCATTCAGTATCAGCAACAGTTCATCCAGCGTGTCTCCCACCGCGGCATCAGCGTCCTGACTTACAGTGTGGCCGCACGACACGCGCAACTGATCGAAAAACAGTTGCCAGTCGGTTTCTTCGGCAGTCTGGTTGCCTACCGTGCAGTCGGTACAGTGAACATCGCTGATCAGTACGCACAGGCGATTGCGCATCGGATCGCATTCGGGCCACATCACCAGGCCCGGTGTCAGTTTAGAATCAGTCATGACAATGTTCGCGCAGAAATTTGATCAGATGCGGAAAGACATCGAGATGTACATTTTTTCCCATGAAAATATCCTGGTGACCGTAGCCGGGAATCACGCGCAATTGGTGCCGGCCCGGCACAATTTTTTCAAGCAGCGCATGACATTGAATGTTGGAATCGGCAAACACGCGATTATCCTGACCCTGTATCAACAGGATCGGCGTATCGGTCTGCGCCGCATGCGTCAGATAGTCATCAGGCAGTGCGGCATAGCGCGGGTTGGACGGATCGAACTTGATCGCACGATGGCCTGCCCTGACCATTTTGCTGATATGCCGGTAATAATGCACCGGTGCGCCGCCGAACAGATCGCCGAGGCGATCATGCGTTTCCGGTGCCAGATTGGCATGATTGAACAGCGCGGGCCGACCGCTGCCCCACATGAAACTCAACATGTGGCATTCCGGCGAATCGCACTCCTGGTGCACCATGTCCGCCGCGGTCGCGATCAGTTTGCCGACCGACCATCCCGGCTGGCGCCGCCAGCTCGGGCTGTAATACTCGACGCCGATCAAATAGTCGGAAACCCACGGCCCCAGCGCCAGTTTGATTTCCGACCAGCGCGGCACATACGGCGTCAGTGCCACACTGTTGAGGATCATGCTGGTCACGCCCTGAACGCTGCGTCCGAACAGGCTCATCGCCATGCTCAATGCACCGACACAATGCGCGATCACATGGATGCGCCGTTGCGGGCCGATATGCCGCCGCAACTCGGCGAGCGCCGCCGGATGGTCGAACAAGGCGATGTCATCCAGCGTATACCGGGTGCGTTCGAGATTGTAGGGAAAGCGGCAGCTGCCACGAAAGTCGAGCGTCCAGACATCGCCGAATTCATGATCCAGCAATGTCTGCACCAGATTCTGATGCTCGGGCATGATGAACATGTCGGATGAACTGGTCAGTCCATGCACTATCAACACCACATCGTCGCAGGTCGCGCGGGAAAACCGTGTCAGTTGCAAACCCAGGCCGTCGGCCGTGCTGAACGGGTGCACGCTGATGTCGGCCCCGGTCACGCCTTCGGTCGTATTCTTTGCATAGCGCCGATTCGGCTGATTGGGTGCGGGAGGCACCTGCGGCCCGTACACGTCCCACAGTTTCCCCGCGAAAAATCCGCCGAATCTCGCCAATCCTTCGATGCTGGCGTCACCGTTGGAATTGGTCACGCGCAAGGTACGCAGCACCCGGATGAAATCGCTCAAATCCAGACCGATGATTCCAGTCACCCACAATTCCGCCTGCGCCGTTTTATCCGGATCGACCTGCCCGCGAAAGACGTTGACGTACAAGGTCGTGGTGTCATGCCATAAGTCCAGCACGGCATCGTGCTGGACCTGTTTTTCTCCTACGAAGGTAAAAAATTCGCCCTGCGGCGTGCATGCGACTACCTGGTAATACATCACCTTTCGATCGCGATCGGCTGTATCCGGCAACAAGCGGAAAGCACCTGACTGCACCGGACATAGGCCGCCTAGCAGCGGACACACGATATGTCCCGACAAACTGCCGGCATGCTGCGACTGGGTCAGAAACGCGTCCAGATCGGAAATCGCAACGCTCACATGCAGCGCCAACGCGTCACCGTTCACGTCGCCTTGCGCATACCCGTCAGCGAAGGTCGTGGCCTGTGCACTGACGTAGCCATGCATGACTTCGGCAAAGTCGACGCGTATGTCCTGCGAATTGTTCGACACTGAATTTCCTCCCTGAGTACCATGCCGGCTTGTTGTATTTATTGTTTTTATTTATAGATCGGCGGTCGGCGCCTCTCCAGTCATTTCGTGCGCAATCCATTCCGCCAGCGCCGCGATGGTCGCGCTCGGGTTGGCGCCCAATGCCGTGGGCATCAATGAACCGTCCGCCACATACAATCCGCGGTAACCGAACACCTGCCCGCGACTGCCGTCGGCGGCGCTGACGACTCCCTGCTCAGGCGAATCCGCCAATGCACATCCCCCCAACGGATGTACGCTCACATTATTTCGCATCGGCCAGAGCCAGGTCGGCATGGGCATGAAATGCCTGGCGCCGATAAAGCGGCTGAAGCGCTTGCACAGTCGCAAAATAGCATCGTAGTGCGAACGGTTACTCGCTTGTGGCCAATCCAGATCCAGATAGCCGTCGCGATTCAATCGCAACACGCCGTTCGCCTTGTCCAAACCCATGCACAGCATGACGGCACTGTATTGAGATACATCGCGCGCGAACAAGCGGTGCAGCAGAAAACCGACGCGGTTGCTTTTGCGGCCCAGATACTCGCGATTGACTGCATATCGCCAGATCTGGCGACAGACGCTCAAAATTCGCTGCAAGGGGCTGATCACCGGTCCGAGCGCGGCGATCGCCCAGCCGGCATGAGAAGGAAAGCTGGCATCCTGCAGTAGAAAAGCCTGCTCGCGATCCAGATTTTCAAAAAGATGGTGGTCTGTGTATTGCGTGATGACCGGTCCATAGGTGGAATCAATTTCTTGCTCGGCGTCCAATGCGAACGAAAGGAAATCGCCGTTGCCGGAAAAACGGCGCCCAAGACACGCCGACAGGCGCGGCAGGCTCCGATGTACATCCCGGCAGCGCAGCAACAACTCGCTGCTGCCCAGCGTTCCGGCCGACAGGATCACGCGTCGACTGGTGATGCTGGACTCCGATCCGTCATGCAAGTCGCGGAAATAGATACGGTATCCATGTTCGCCGTCGCCGGCCGCATCGTCGGCGTGCGCGATATCGAGCGCCACGATGCGGTCGACCAGGGTCTGCGTCCTGATGCTTGCCTGATAGCGTGTGCTGGCGACATGCAGATAATTATGGTCCACCGAGTTTTTCGCCTGAACGTTGCAGCCGATATCGCATTCGCCGCAATAGGTGCAGGAAGTCTGCCGCACGCCGTAGCGATTGATTTCCTGCTCGCCCAATGCAGTAGCCGCACCGGTCCCGCGATAACTATAGCCATCGCCGAAGAAAACGGTGATGTCGGCGAGATGTGTCGGCAGACTTGCGGCTTTGGCGAATGCCTGAAATTGCGCGGTACGCTTGATGTAACGCCGGTCCGACGGGCCGTTTGCCTTCGGCACGGGCCGCGCGCCCAACACTTCCTGCGCGACGTCGTAATACGGTGCCAACGTGTCACGCCGGAGCGTGCCAGGCCAGCCCTGCTCGAACACCGCCTCGGGCGCACGCAAGAAAACGTTGGCATAGATCAGCGATCCACCTCCGAGTCCGGCAGCGGTGACGGTGTCGATTTGATCGAAATGCCGGATATCGAACATCCCGGTCAGCGAACCGCGTCTTCCTCTGCGTTGCCGGACCGTTTCCGGGCGTTTCGCACTATCGTCGGGACACCAGACGTTATCGGCAAGACCGTGCGGGCTGCGCGGAAAGCCTCCCATCGGATATGCTTTACCGCGCTCCAGCAACAATACTTTTCCCGGCCATCGCCTGGCAAGGCGGGCACACATCACCGCCCCTCCAAACCCGCTACCGATAACGACTGCTTCGTGGTCCAGCATGGCGTCCAAGGATATCTCCCCGATCAAAATCTGAAAGCTGTCCGGCAACGGCCGGCGTCCAAGATTGCGAGCAACTGCATTGCGAAAAACAGGTATGCATTGTGTATGCGCGGCAATTTCGAGCCTGGGGCGAATTTGCTCAATCTATCGCCGCACTGCGCAGATCCGTGTTCCGGATAGCCGGCTCATCCCCCAGTCCGATATTTTTATATTGGATACGATCATATTTGATTTCTTACGAGAAATGAATGCTTTTGCGCTGATCCGTTACGTTCTTTTCATAAAAACAATAATTCGTTATCGACATCCGTATTCTGCTACGATCACGATCCAGTGCGTTGTCATTTTGAAACTTCACGACTTCCGATTCGACCGCTTCCCAAATGCTCAAGCTTTTTCTATCCTTTCGTAAGTGTTGTGTCTTGGCCGGTTTTTGGCTGCTGTCGAGCGCCTTTGCGCACGCCGAAGTCTTACGCCTGAGCGATGTGCCAGGCGCAGATTTCATCAATCTCACCCCTTACTGGTCGGTCCTGGAAGACCTGGAACAGAAGTGGACCATAGAAGATGTGAGCAAGCCGGAATTCGCCTCACGTTTTCAGAAAGATGCGCGGCAACACGAGTCGCTGAGCTTCGGGCTTCGAACATCGGCGATCTGGCTGCGCCTGACCGTGGATAATTCGACAGCGGCGGAATTGAAAAGGTTATTGGAGATCGGATTTCCCCATCTTCATCAAGTCGAGCTGTATGCACCGACGGATCATGGGTTTCAGAAAACCGCCACGGGATTTTCCAGGCCGTTTGCGGAACGACCGATAGCTCATCGAAATTTCGTGTTCCCTCTGCGCCTGGCGCCTGAATCGGAGACGACCTACTATCTGCGGGTTGCCTCGAAAACCACAATCGACGTCCCATCCACATTATGGGAGCAGCGTGCCTTTATACAAAAAAGCCTGTATGAATACATGGCGCAGGCACTGTACTTTGGCATGCTCGCGGCGCTGGGGCTGTATAACTTTCTGCTCTTCCTGTCGCTGCGCGACCGCAATTATCTCTACTATGTGCTGTTCGTGGCGGCCAATGCGCTATCCATAAGTGCATTCAGCGGCGTGGGATTCCAGTTCCTGTGGCCTGCGTCCGTTTCCTGGTCAATGATCTCTTCGATGATCGGATTCGCAAGCACCGGTCTTACTTTGCTGCTGTTCCAGCAACGGCTGTTGTCGACCCGGCAAACCGCGCCGCTGCTCGACAAAATCATGACGGGTTTCATCGTACTCAACCTGTTGCAAATGGTCGGCTTTGCACTGTTCGACTACAGGGCCATGATTCGGATCGGCATCAGCATCGACATGTTGAACATGGTGCTTGCGCTGATCGTCGGCATTGTGTGTGCATTGCGCGGACAACGCAGCGCACGCCTATTCCTGGTGGCGTTCAGCAGCCTGCTGCTGGTGGCGGTGTTGCTTGCGCTGCGCAGCTTCGGATTGCCAATACCAAATTTCGTAAGTATCTACGGGATGCAGATCGGTTCTTCACTGGAAATGCTGCTTCTGTCATTGACGCTGGCAGACCGATTCAACCAGATCCGTCACGAAAAAGAAGTCGCTCAGCAACAACTGGTGACCAGTCTGAAGAGCTCGGAACGAATGCTGGAACAACGGGTGGCGGAACGCACCGCGCAACTTGTGCGCAGCAATTCCGAACTCAATGCAAACAAACTTGAACTGGAGGCCGCCAAGCAGGGGGCCGAGGATGCGTCGCGCATGAAGTCGGAGTTCCTCACTAACATGAGCCATGAAATACGCACACCGATGAATGCCATCATCGGCATGGCCTATCTGGCATTGCAGTCCGACCTGAAACGCAAGCACCGCGATTACGTCGACAAGATTCATCGCTCTGCCATTTCCCTGCTCGGAATCATCAACGACATTCTTGATTTTTCAAAAATCGAAGCAGGCAAAATCGATGTCGAGAGCGTCAACTTTACTTTCGATGAAGTGCTCGCCAACGTGACCAACGTTACCAGCCAGCCTGCGCATGAAAAAGGACTTGAATACCGGCTCGACATCTCGCCCGAAGTACCGGGGACTTTGGTGGGAGATCCATTGCGGCTGGGACAGGTGCTGATCAACCTCGTCAGCAATGCGATCAAGTTCACATCGGCAGGTGAAGTATATCTGTGCTGCCGGGTGTTCCGCTTGGGCTCCGATTGGGTCGAACTGTATTTCGAAATTCGCGACACCGGCATCGGAATGACGCAGGAACAACAGGCAGGACTTTTCCAGGCGTTCTCCCAGGCGGATAGTTCCATTACGCGCAAGTATGGCGGGACGGGGCTCGGATTGGCCATCAGCAAACGGCTGGTTGAAATGATGGACGGCAAGTTGATGGTGCGCAGCGATCCTGGCGTGGGTTCGGTGTTCAGCTTTACCACACGCTTCGGCTCAACCGGACAGTCGGCGCATCAAGCTGCTTCGCCGCGGACGAAAATGAAAGCGGGCTCCCTGAAAGAATCTTCTTCCAGCCACGCATCGACAGGCCGGCAAAGGGTTTTACCGCAGTTCGGCACCGGTAAAGTGCTGGTGGTGGAAGACAATGAAATCAATCAGCAGATCGCGCTGGAAATGCTGGCTGCCACCGGACTGCAAGTCGATATTGCCGAAAACGGCCAGGCGGCTTTGGATAAACTGTTCGCGGCCGAGCCGCAGGCTTATGACCTGCTGTTGATGGACATTCAAATGCCGGTGCTCGGCGGGCATTCAGCGGCCAAGCGCATACGTGCGGATTGGCGCTATGCCGAGATACCGATACTGGCCATGACGGCGCACGCCACCAGCGAAGAGCGCACGCAATGCCTGCAAAGCGGCATGCAGGACCTGATTGTCAAACCGATCGATCCTGACGAGTTTTATCAGACGTTGAGCAAATGGTTGAAACGACCCGGTGTCGATCAAGATGAGTCCGAGCAAACCCCGGATGTAGAGGCATCGACGCAGTTGCCGGCATCTGTGGAGCCGGCCGATCAGGTATTGAATGACCCAGACGCCATTCCGGTAGAGATTCCCGGATTCGATACCAACGAGACGATGGACAGGCTTGGAGGAGATGTCGCGTTATATCACCGCATTCTTGCCATGTTGTTGCCTGCCTTGACCAAAACGCTGGAAGAATTCGACATCGCACAGCGCGAAGACAATCGGTCGGCCTTGATGATCATTGCCCATGGCGTCCTGGGTATGGGCGCCAACGTGGGGGCAATGGCGCTGGCCAAGGCGGCCGGAGAATTGGAGCAATCGCTCAAGGACCGTCGAGCGAGTTCGCAGCAACTGATTTTATTCCGCTCTCTTCTTGAAGAGACAGTGCAGGCGTTGGAAACGGCATTACGGGAAAAGAAAATTTTTGTTGAAACGGCAAAAAATTGAAGCGGAAAGCGTTTAATGCAACATGCGCTTATTCGACTTCTTCGGACGATGCGCCATCCGCCAGCTTTCGCAGCACCCGTGCCGCGGCGATCAATCCGAAACTGGCGGTCACTGCCATTGACGATCCGAACCCCGCGCAGTTCAAGCCTGTCACGCCAGGCTGATTGTCCATATCCAGTTCACATGCATCATCGGTTGGCGGAAAGCGCAGCGGTTCAGTGGAAAACACCGCATCGATACCGAATTTGTTTTTCGTCCCGCGCGGAAATCCGTATTCGGCACGCAAACGCTTGCGCACTTTTGCCAGCAACGGTTCCTGCTCGGTTCGGCACAAGTCGCGAATCTCTATCCTGGTCGGATCGGTTTGTCCGCCTGCGCCGCCGATCGTTATCAACCTGATGCCTTTTTCCCGGCAATAGGCGATCAACGCAGTCTTGGCGCGCACATCATCGATCGCGTCGATCACGTAATCGAAATTGCCGGCGCCGATCATTTGATCGAGATTGTCCACCGTAATGAAATCCTCGATTTCCGTGACGCGGCAAAAAGGATTGATCTGCGCGATGCGCTCGGCCAGCGCAGTCACTTTTGCTTTACCCAGGGTGTCGGTCAGCGCATGAATCTGGCGATTGATATTCGATTCCGCCACATTGTCCAGGTCGATCAGCGTAATGCCGCCGATCGCGCTGCGCGCCAATGCTTCCGCAACCCAGGAACCGACGCCACCCACGCCGATCACGCATATATGCGCCAACTGGAAATCCCGAAGCGCAGCCGCGCCATAAAGGCGCGCAATACCGCCGAACCGCCGATCGAAATCGATTTCCGGAGGACCCGTAAACTGCGTGCGCAAAATTGATGAAGTCATCCGTGTATTTTAACGGACGGCAATCTTTATCCCAAGTGGAACTTTGTGCTGCTGTAATTGCTCTAAAATAACATCTGTCGCTTTCGGCAAATCTTCCTATCCCCTTTCGTGCCGCGCTTTTCTCCTCTGACTCAACTGATAGCAGTCTCGATGGCCGGACACGTTGCCTTGACCGGTGCGCGTATAGCAACGTCGCTGCATGCATTGTCGTTAAACGCATCGGAATTCACCGTTGGCGTATTGATCGCATTGTTTGCCTTGTTGCCAATGATTTTCGCGGTCCCGATGGGACGCCTGATTGACCGTATCGGTATCAGGAAGCCTATGACGTGGGGTTGCATTTCCGTATCGATCGGATGTGCGATTCCGAGCATCGCAAGCGGCTTGCCGGTACTGTATCCTGCGGTCGTGTTGATCGGCACGGGCTTCATGGCAATCCATATCGGCTCGCAGCACGCGGTGGGCGCCATGAGCAGCATAGAAACCAGGCCGATCAACTTTGGCTGGCTGGCATTGGCATTCTCCGTGTCCAGCTTTCTCGGCCCGGTCATCGCAGGACTTGTCATTGATCATGTCAGCTTTGCGATGGCCTATGCGATTTGTTGCGGTTTTGCCGTGCTGGCATTGGCATTCGTCATGTACGGCAATCTGGAGCGGATCAAGCTGATCGGGCATGATCAAAGGAAAGCGTCCGGCAGTACGCTGGACCTGTTGCGCGATCCGGAAATGCGGCGCATTTACCTGGTCGGCATCCTGCTTGCTTCCGCATGGGATCTATTCAATTTCGTTACCCCGATATACGGTACGAAAATGGGGTTTTCCGCTTCCACGATCGGGTTGGTGCTTGGCTGCTTTTCGGCAGCCACCTTCACGGTGCGCCTGGCAATGCCCTGGATTGCACGCTACTACACGGAATGGCAGGTATTGACGGCCGCACTGGTACTGGCTGTGATTAGTTATGCAATGCTGCCCTTCATGCAACAGCCTGCGTCAATGATGGCCGTCGCTGCAGCACTCGGCTTGGCCCTCGGCTCAAGCCAGTCCAACGTTCTGACTCTTTTGCATCATGCCGCGCCCGTGGGACGCGCGGGCGAAGCGATCGGCATTCGCGCCACAATCGGCAATACGTGCCAGGTGGTATTGCCGCTGGCATTCGGAGCGGCAGGCGCGACGCTGGGGCTGTTCGCCGTGTTCTGGGGCATCGGAGCAATGATCGGAACCGGCATTCCTGTTGCCTGGCGCAAGGCTTTTGCAAAATAAAGTGGGATGCAATGAATAATTCGCAATTTGAACCGGCACCGGATTTTGCTCAACCTATCTCGGTGCTCAAGCATTGTCACAACCGTATCCGCAAGCAAATTCGTACCATGCGGAATCTTGTCGCACAGGTGCCGAAAAGTGCGCGGGCAATTGATATGCAACAAGCGGCACAGGCTGTTTTACGTTACTTTAATATTGCAGCTTCTTACCATCACGCCGACGAAGAGCAGGACTTGTTGCCCATGTTAGGCAATGCAATGCGCACGCGTCGCGGCATTGCCGCCACGGCTGAAGGATAAAATCTCGGCTGCGGATCCTCTCGGGGAATCGGTAACGCCAGCTTGCTGGAATCCGATGCACTTGCTGGCCCGGTAATGATGTGTGCAAATTGGTTTGATGACTAGCGCGGCTTGGACGGAACGCCGGCCCGCATCCGAAAATGATGCCTCTTTCCAAAGCCGTCTACTGCAACGCCGGCCAATAATCAACAGCTGTAATCACGAATATCGATTGATTCGCATGCACGGAGGACGTCGTGTTTTGGGAAAAAAAATTGGAACATTGGATCGATGGCGTGCGCCATCAATCGATCTTGCCGCTACGCCTGCAGCTATGGAACGGCAAACAGTTCGATTTCGGCAGTTCGACACCGCAAGTGACGATCCGCGTTCCACACGTCTCGGCCCTTTCTTACCTGTTGAAACCCTCGCTCGCCAATCTCGGCAAAGCCTATGTTGAAGGCAAACTGGAAGTAGAGGGCCGGGTAAGCGAAATCATCGGTGTCGCCAATGCGCTTGCCTCCGCGACCATCAAGCCCAAGGGGAAATTTGGCCGCATCGCCCGGGCTTTCCACCACACCCGGGAAAAAGATGCGCAGGCGATTCAATATCATTACGATGTTTCCAACGATTTTTACAAAGTGTGGCTGGATGAAAACATGGTGTATTCGTGCGCCTATTTTGAAAACGGCAACGAAGACCTGGCTACTGCCCAATTGAAAAAAATCGACCATATCCTGACTAAAATTCAGGTGCGGCCTGGCGACACTCTGCTGGACATCGGCTGCGGCTGGGGGGCGCTGGTCATACGCGCTGCGCAGAAATACGGCGCAAGATGCGTGGGCATCACGCTCTCCAAAAACCAATTTGACCTGGCCAAAGAACGCGTTGCGCAAGCTGGCCTGTCCGACCGTATCGAGATCCGCCTGCAGGATTACCGCGATGTCGACGGAACCTTCAATCGCATCACCAGCGTGGGCATGTTTGAACATGTCGGCCTGAAAAATCTTCCAATGTACTTTGCCAAAATTCACTCATTGCTGGCCAACGACGGCCTGGCGATGAATCATGGCATAACGTCCACCGATCCTGACAATGGAGAAACGGTGTATGGAGGCGGTGAATTCATAGGCAAGTATGTTTTCCCGCACGGTGAACTGCCCCATATCGGCCACGTATTGAAGACGATGCAGGAAGGCGGACTGGAAGCGCTGGATGTCGAGAATTTGCGCAGCCACTACGCCAGGACATGCGGCATCTGGGCAGACAACTTCGAAACGCATGCCGATCAAATCAAGCGTCTGGTGGACGATAAACGCTATCGTATCTGGCGTGTGTATTTGTCAGGTTGTTCGTATGCGTTTGCGCAAGACTGGGTGTCGCTGAACCAGGTCGTTTGCAGCAAAGCGGGACGCGAAGCGACATCTTTGCCATGGTCACGCCGCTACATGTATTACTAATACATCGCGGTCTTAAGACACTTTTATTTTTTCCGCATACTCGCGTAATTTTTCCAGTGCGGGCTCCTTGCGCGGCCAAGCCAGGTCAACGCCATCGCCCTTATAACGGGGCAATACATGCAGATGCAAATGCGGCACGGTCTGCCAACCGGCCGGTTTGTTGGCCTGTAAAATCGTGATCCCGTCTGGCTGGAACGCCGCCTGAACGGCTTTGGCAATCCTGGCGGCGGCACGCATCATCGCGGCGGCGGATTCTTCATCCGCATCCATCAGCGTTTCATACGGCTTTCTGGTTGCCACCAGCACGTGGCCCGGATTGACCTGCCCGGCATCCATGAATGCGTAGACGTGTTCATCTTCCCAGACTTTGACATGGGGAATTTCACCATGGATGATTTTTGAAAAAATAGTCGTCATGTCAACAATTTTTCACCTGATCATTCCGGCTTGATTTTATCGGTGAACGTCGTCCTGAATTTCGCGACCTTGGGGGCGACGACGAATGCGCAGTAGCCTTGCAGAGGATTTTGCCGGAAATAATTCTGATGGTATTCCTCGGCTTTGTAATACGTTTCTTCCGGCTTCAACTCGGTGACGATCGGCGCATCCCAGACGTTCGCCATTTCTGCAATGACGTGCTTGGCCGTTTCCTGCTGTTCGGCAGAATGGAAATAAATAGCGGAACGGTATTGAGTACCGACATCGTTGCCTTGCCGGTTGAGTGTCGTAGGGTCATGTATCGTGAAAAAAATCTCGAGGATTTCACGATAACTGACGATGGCGGGATCGAAGACAATGCGGACCACCTCGACATGGCCGGTCGTGCCTTCGCATACCTGCCCATAGGTTGGATTGGGCACATGGCCGCCGGTATACCCGGACTCCACATGCTGTACGCCCTTCATTTCCTGATAAACCGCCTCCAGACACCAGAAGCACCCGCCGCCCAGTGTAGCCGTTTCCGTTGCCATGAAATCACCTCGCAGATTTTCCTATTTCACTAACTTTAACGCAAACTTATGTGGATGCCTACCTGATTCATGTGACTTGAGTAAACAATTGTCTCCTTCCTACGCAGTTAACGAAAAGTCAATTTCACGACCGTGCGCGGCATGACGCGCCGTATCGTTGGGCCTCAGCCCGGTCCGGAATTTTCATGAGTGCGCCGCCAACAAAAACCTGACAGATCAACAGTCAGGCAGAATCTTCGGCATAATTACAAATCTCTCATGAATTTCGGGCTTTAGATGTCCACTCGCTCGTCGCGCAAAGTTTCATCCGAATTAGACACTCGCCATTTTCGCAATGCGTTATCCCAGTTTGCAACGGGCGTTACTGTCATTACCACGCGGCTTGCCGACGGAACTTTTTTCGGCCTGACCGCCAGCTCGTTCAATTCCGTCTCTCTCAATCCGCCGCTGGTGCTATGGAGCTTGGATCAAGGGGCGAGCAGTCTGCCATTATTTACCGGCAATTCTCATTATGTGATCAATGTGTTGGCAGGCGACCAATCCGAACTGGCATCGCGCTTTGCACGGCGCATCGAAAACCGTTTTGAAGGTATCGAATTCGACTTATCGCATACCGGACTGCCGATACTGAGAGGGGTCGCTGCCTGGTTTGAATGCCATAACCGCAGCCGCTATCCGGAAGGTGATCATGTTATTTTCGTAGGCGAAGTAGAGCGTTGCGATGTCTCGCCGCGACCCGCACTGGTATTTCACGGCGGACAATTCGCCGCCACTACACCGGTTTGAGCAGGCATTCAAAGCGTCCCAATATTCCATCAATTCCGAGGATTCATCATGACTTCCGCTTCCGCTACATCCAAAGCCCAATTCCATTGGGATGATCCGTTGCTGCTGGATCAGCAACTGACGGCCGACGAGCGCATGATCCGCGATGCCACCCATGCCTATTGCCAGAGCAGGCTCCAGCCGCGCATCCTGGAAGCGTTCCGCCATGAAAAAACCGATCCCGCCATCTTCCGCGAAATGGGTGCGCTCGGCCTCTTGGGCCCCACCATTCCGGAACAATACGGCGGCCCCGGCCTCAATTACGTCAGCTACGGCTTGATCGCACGCGAAGTCGAGCGCGTCGATTCCGGCTACCGCTCGATGATGAGCGTGCAATCCTCGCTCGTCATGGTGCCCATTTATGAATTCGGCACCGACGCGCAAAAACAGAAATACCTGCCCAAGCTGGCCACCGGAGAATGGATCGGCTGCTTCGGCTTGACCGAACCCAATCACGGCTCGGACCCGGGTTCGATGATCACCCGCGCCAAGAAAGTACCGGGCGGCTATGAGCTGAGCGGCGCCAAGATGTGGATTTCCAATTCGCCGATTGCCGATGTGTTCGTGGTGTGGGCCAAGGATGAGGAAGGCGCCATCCGCGGCTTCGTGCTCGACAAAGGGGCGAAGGGCTTGTCGGCGCCGGCGATTCACGGCAAGTTCGGCTTGCGCGCCTCGATCACGGGGGAAATCGTGATGGACAGTGTGTTTTGTCCGGAAGAGAATGCGTTTCCCGAGGTGCGCGGCTTGAAGGGGCCGTTCACTTGCTTGAATTCGGCACGCTACGGCATTGCCTGGGGCGCATTGGGGGCGGCCGAATCGTGCTGGCATATCGCGCGGCAATACGTGCTGGATCGCAAACAGTTTGGCCGGCCGTTGGCGGCAAACCAGTTGATCCAGAAGAAGTTGGCCGATATGCAAACTGAAATCACGATG
>Ga0156087_1138_pt1 | contig 16641 bp, 13 predicted proteins | sample RifCSPlowO2_02_FD_107740 | JGI IMG/M metagenome (GOLD analysis project Ga0156087, IMG submission 107740) | Burkholderiales bacterium RIFCSPLOWO2_02_FULL_57_36 | reverse complement strand
GGCAAACGGGGATTGATTGGCAATTCCGCACCGCCGATGCACGAATGAAATTGAAGTACCTTTATCCGAAAATTGAAGAGTGATGGTCTACTAGGCTACTAGCGCTTGCTCAAAGGCTCGCGGCGCATGGACAAGGTTCCTGTGGCGATGAATATCTCTCTCAGCAAATAGATGAAACTGCCGATCAGCGCCAGCATCGCCATTACAAAGAGCATTGCAATCAGCGTTGCCAGGGCAAGGCCCAGTGCATCTCCCAAGAATAACGCGGCGATCACGACGCAAATAAGCAATGCACAGGTCGTGCTCAACGTAATCGCTCCATTGATGAGATGGGCTCTGCGAAAGAGAATCTCGATCTCTGCCAGGTATTCCTGCTCTCTTGTATCGTTCGCGGCATCGATCCGCTCTTCGAGGACCCGCGAGCGGTCGATGATGCGTGCCAGACGATTGGTCAGCACCAGTAAATTGGTACCGACGCCGGTCAACAAGAACACTGGAGCAATTGCCAGCTGAATGATATTGCCGATGTCGCCGAGATGGATTTCCATGGTTTCTCTGGTTTCAGTGAATGATTGTGTCGCGCTTTCAATGGCGGACAAAAGCAATTGGTAGGGGATGCCGGCAATCAGTCTATCAGTTGCTTATTGGCATGCAAGTGCTCATGCATTGAATGGCCATGCCGATCATCGCAATGCGAGGCGCCATGCATCTGATCCGGAAAGTTCTTGCCGGAAGCGAGTGCGCCATCACTGATTTGCTTACGGTTTTATGTTTATTTTATGGCAATCTTGCAAAGAATAAATTAAGCGAATTGATAAGATGCGAAAATAATCACGAAGTATAATTGCGAGTTCGCTACAGAACCAGTTGAGTCGTAGACCAGACGCAAGTGCCACGAATCGATTCGGCGCCTAGTAATTCTGGCATCAGCATTGAGCCGAGCAGCCCAATAAAGCCGAGGCGACGTTTTGTTCAATTCTGCCTGACTATTTTCATTCACCGATTGCCAGATCATGATCCGAATTGTTATTGCAGACGACCATACCATCATGCGTGAGGGCTTGAAACGGATCCTTGAAGGAGCCGAGGATATCGAGGTCGTCGGGGAAGCAGTCGATGGTTTCGAGGTTCTGGCCCATGTACGCAAGGGCGGTTTCGACCTTCTCATGCTTGACCTGTCAATGCCTGGCCGTAGCGGCGTTGAGCTGATCAAGCAAATCCGGGATGAAGTGCCGAAGCTGCCCATTCTCGTATTGACGATGCACGAAGAAGAGCAGTATGCGGTGCGCGCAATCCGGGCCGGTGCGCGCGGCTATCTAACCAAGGAAAGCGCCGGAACCCAGCTTGTCAGCGCCATTAAGAAAGTCGCCTCCGGTCGTCCGTATATCAGCCTGGAAGTTGCCGAACAACTGGCAATGGATGTAATGACGACCAATGAAGACCTGCCGCACAAACAATTATCCGATCGCGAGTTTGAAGTTTTCAGTTTTCTGGTGAATGGAAAATCAATTACCGAAATCGCCGAAATGCTGCATGTAAGCGTCAAGACAATCAGCACCCATAAGACCCGCATTTTGCACAAGATGGGAATGCCCTCGCTTGCCGACTTGGTCCAGTATGCGGTAGCGCATCGCCTTCTCACTCCCTACAAACGATAACTGATTTCACACATCCTCTGCCCTGGAGGATGCAATTATTTCCGGCATTCATTTCTTCTTCAATGCGCTGTAGGAATTTGCTTACAGCCGCCATCCATCTTCCTACAGTTTTATTCAGCCTCTACCGATAGCAAAGAATCAATTCGGTTGCGATACTACCTCCCTGTAACCCAAGTGTGATGTACATCAAATCTCCGCTTGCGTCAGCAATTGAACTATCGATGCGTGAACTTTCATGCCGTGCGCATAGTTCCTGAATAAAGCAAATTTTTCAGACAAGAAACCGAATACGCAACAACAAAATAATCGGCGGCAATACGCGCCGCCGCTAATAAAACCGTGGATCAAATTGAAATAGGAGATGGTTATGTTCTCTACACAAATGCCCGACACTCGCTCCGACTCCCCTCCTTCAGCTTTACATTCATCTTCCCAAGAAGCAGGATGGCAGCGCCAAGGCAAATTGTGGTCGAACCTGAAGGAGCTCTGCGACCTGTTACGCATACCTGCGGCAACTTCGATAACTGATGAAGAATTTCTGTTTCAGCATGTCCAGTTCAAAACCGGGCAACGCATTCATACAATCGGCCAACCGTTCGATACACTGTATATCGTGCACTCCGGCTTTCTCAAAACCGTATTGATCGATGAATTCGGAAACGAGCAGGTCTTGAGCTTTCCAATGAAAGGCGACTTGTTTGGGGTAGACGGGATTCATACAAAACGTTACGCATCGGAAGCGGTCGCATTATCGAATTGCGATTTGATTTTGCTTCCATTCAAGAAATTTACTGCGCTCGGACGCGCCCATATCGAGTTGGAACACGCGATGTATAGTGTTATGAGCCGCGAACTGGTGCGTGAGCAGGCAATGGTCAGCATGCTCGGCGCCCTGAGCGCCGAAGCGCGGGTTGCACGATTCCTGGTATCGCTCTCGGAACGTTTTGCCGAAATGGGATACTCCAGCAAACTGTTCAATCTTCGAATGACGCGTCATGAAATCGGCAGCTATCTCGGCCTTACGCTGGAAACCGTCAGCCGCACACTATCCGCATTCAACGAAATCGGCTTGATCTCCGTGGATCAGCGTTCAATCGCGATCAAGGATGCGGACGCACTGAAAACACTGCGCCGTCTTCCCCCGTCAAGTTCGCGCGCCAAGCAAGGTGCGGCAAAAAAAGCCAAGCAGGCCGCGGCTGCGGCTTCAGAAAAGACGGAGCCGTGGGACAAGCTGGCCACTGCGTAATTTTTCCAGTTCATGCAAAGACCGGCTCGTCATCCGATGATTGCCCACATCTATTCAGCCAAAGGAAAATTTGGCTGAAATTTTTGTAAACACTGAGTGACGACGTTAACTTTTCGGCTTGTCTGAAATAGCTGGCCCGTTTCACGCCCATTGTCGATAGGCGGGCCAAAGAAGCGCAGGAGGATAGCAGCTGAGCTGAAAACTAATTGGACCTGTGCAGCTTGGCGGCAAACGGCTGACGACACGCTTGGTGTCGTCAGCCGTTTGCTTGCGCTCTGGCCTAATGCCGCATTACCGCAAGCTGAAAGCGGCATATCGATTCTTTGGCAATGCCAAAACGGTTGCGGAGCACATTTTCGTCGGATATATGGGAGAAGCCGCGCGGCATGGTGATACCACGCTGCCTGACTTCTCGTTTTTATTTTTGAATATATCTCAATATTTCACAAGGATTCTAGATCAACATGGAAAATGCGCTCGGGCCGGAACCTATAAAAGCTGTAAGCAATGACACATTAGTGCGCACACGTAGTAAATTCAGGTTTTATCATCCTTGGCTATGGCTGCTCATTACGATAGTGGCACTGATAGGAGCGATGCGCGCTGAGTTGTTGGCACCGATATTTGCTCTCCTCATTGCGTTCATCGTGGTTACAATATTTGCCGCACGGGAGCTATTGCAATCCAGTCTATCCAACCGCACAAAGGTTGTTCTCACACTAGCATTCATTATCATCGCTGCTTCCGCGCTTGGGATACGCACTTACACGCGTTATCAAGTTGGAGCGTCGATGGATATTTCGGTACAAGAAGTCACGAATATCGACTATCCGGAGGACCCGGCAGCCCGTAGTGCTTCGCATGGCCAGTACAACGGCCGTCAATTAACGCTGATACAGCGTGATCCCTCGCACTTTGATTTTGTTTTCAAGCCGTCACACTCACACATCGCGAAAATTATTTTTCGTAACGTCGATGTCAGCTTAATGACTCCGAGCCTGCCTGCCTGGACTAAGGACGATCCGGGGCTGCGCCGGATTGCATTGACCGATCGCCAGTGGAACCGTCAGCAAGTGCAGTTTCCTGCAGGCTCAGTCCATCTGGAAATTGAAGGCGGTGACGGATTTGAAAAAAATCAATTGGTAAGCGCGGAACTGGCAAAAAACTGCTTAAACGCCGGGCTGTGGGAAATCATGCTTTTTACCAATGAGGGCGGCAACAAGTCTTTATATTATCAAGGATGGTTTACCTTCCCACTTGGCCATTACAAAAACATCTTCGAGCAATCTACCGGCTTGAATTACCAAGATCATTTCCACTATTTGGAGCACTGGGTTGATCCCGCTGGTGCGCCCATGAAGTTGCCATTGCTTCGCCAAGTCCTTTCCGAGCGCGAGGTGCCGACGCAATTCGATCCGTCTGAACGAATTTTTGCCGCTGGCGAGCAGCTAAGGAAAAAACGCACTTTGCTGGGTCAGAACACGATCACATGGAGTGATTATTACCCACCTCGAAACATTCAATTCGCGTCTTTCATTCCTCCAGGACGTTATAGCGTCAACCGTCCGTGGAGCAATAAATATTGGAAGATCGATCGGTTTCAGAAATCAATTTTGCGCGAAGTCCGGTCTCCCGATGCAGGGAAAACATTGCATGAACTGGAACTGGCTTTTCAAAGCAGCGTCGACAGTCAGGTTACGCGATTCCTGGTGAGTGGATTTGATTTGAATGCGCTACCGCAGCTATCCGTGTCGGATTATCCCAAAGGACTGTATATGCCCATGGGGATCGGTACGCCGCCATTCAATCAAAGCTATGAAGAACTGAAACGTAACCCGCCTGACAAAAGCGCCTATGTCAGTCTCCTGCTGGATGACCAGGACCGCTGGATTGACCATCACAGCTTCGCCATTGATGGCGTCGTCTTACATCGTGATAAATCAAAGGCGAACGTAATTCATGCTTATCTTCTTTCTTATGAGCGGCAAACCCTTATTGGCCATTTCGTAATATCGGCCGGCACTCTGTAGAGCCGGCTTTGTCTTGCCGTTGATGCGGCATTCACGAAAACCGTGGCTGCTGCATCAACCATATCCGCTGCATTACTTGTTGCACCCTTTGCTTTGCTTTGCTTTGCTCTGCCCTGATCAGGCCGTTCTTTTCTACCCATCGTATGCATCCGGCAAAACCGTAAAGCGGCTGATGCCCGCAACCGTTCTTCAGTGCATATGCTGGCCGCCATTGATCGCGATATCTGTACCGCTCACGAACGCGGCGTCGTCCGACGCCAGGTAAGCAATCAGGCTAGCAACTTCGGCAGGCTCGCCCAATCGGCCTACTGGAATCTCCCGCAATATTTTATCCCGCAATATCTTTGGCGGAATCCTCAGCATACGGCTGGTACTGAGATAGCCCGGCGAGACCGTATTGACCGTGATGTTCTTGCGTGCGACTTCCAATGCCAATGCCTTTGTGAATCCATGAATTCCTGCATTTGCCGATCCGAAATGACTTTTTTCAAATGCACCCTTTTGCGAATCGATACAGGAAACGTTGACGATGCGCCCCCACTCCTGCTCCATCATGCCGTTGATTACCTGCTTGGTCATATTGAACATGCTGTCAAGATCGGTTTGCCTCATCCGTTGCCAGTTTTCCCTGGTCATTTTTCCCAGAGTCGCATCCCGTGTGATGCCCGCGTTGTTGACCAGAACATCGATTCGCCCGATCTCGTTTTGTATGTTCGCAACCCCGGCTTCACAGGAGCCAAAGTCGGAAACATCGATCATGTATGCCGAGAATGCAAATCCATCCGCCGCTTGCGATTCCAGCCACAACTGCGCATTATCATTTTTGGGAGAGTACGTCGTTACCACCTGATATCCGGCCACATCAAGCTTGCGACATATCGCTTCGCCCAAGCCGCCGATTCCACCCGAGACAAGGGCTATTCTGTTTCTGTTTGTATTCACGCTGGGATCCGTTTTCTGAAAGGAGTTGTTTGTCTTGTTTGTCTTAGATCCAGTTCGACGTTGTTTCACAGCCCGATGCATTGTTGGCTGCAAATTCATTTCAATTTCATGCTGTATTAAAAATCAGATAATGAAATTGAATAACGACTTAGATCAGACAAACAACTGATTGGTTCTGGCCGATTCTTTCGCAAATGCGATGCAATATGAAAAGCCATAAGCCGGCTTGCTATTTGTCGTGCCAATGCTTTTGGCTTCTTGCCGTTTTCACTGAACCTGGCCGATCAGCAGATGTCTATAGGGATAATTGGTGATGTGCAATACACGGAAATTCCCTCTCTTTCGCTTTGTTTTTTCTCTTCGCGAAAGACAGTTTGAAAGCGGAAATGAAGCTGGGGATGATTGCCCTTGGTGACAACCGCAACTGCGCGGACGTGTTGCTTGTCTTGCGGTATCGGCTTGGTGATTCTCTTCAATGTTCCGCTGCACCGGTGGCGGTGCCAAGCGCGTTGGCCGGTTTGGCTTCATACGTTTTATTGACTGGTTATTCAATGCAGCCAAAAACACACATCCGCTTTTTACCAGACGAACCGAGTTCGGTATCGGCGTTGTTTTATGTCGAATATGGAATTGACGTGTACGGCTGGTATACGCATGCGGAACAAGGCAGCTTCTGCGCGGCTTTTTTCATGCTTGAAAACTTTTACTCGGATCGCTCTTCCGCTGCTCTGTATCGCAGCATTGAAGACGATGTGTATGGGCCTTGGGCCAATGATTCCGCGTCAACCGATACTGAAATTCGTTGCCCGCTTCCTGAGCCGGTCCGGCACGAACTGGAAAGGATTCAATCGAATTTTATGGATGAGTGGCTGTTTTTCGAAAACGATCCTGCTGCGTCAAGGGAATTGCTTGCCTATGCCAGTCATCGGTTTGTTATTCATGCCGTCAATGTCAAGTCCAGAAAACTCAATCGTCTGGAAAAAACCAAAACAAGCTGGGAACATAAAACGCCGGGTATCGACTCGAACATCATGGATTTTGTTCAGAAACACTGGCGCCTCAATGAGAAAGCCGCGCAACAATAGTCTTTCATTTCCCGCGCTTGAAAATGGCTCAGGCGCTTGCAGTTTGAACGAATCCATTCCATGTCCTGCGCGCTGAATGAATCGATGTCCCGGTTTCCTGATCATCCTCCAACCCAAAATTGCGCATTACGCTTCGCTGACCTATCCTGTCCGCAACAAATCCACTAAAATTGATTCCATGCAAATTTTTCCTACCCGCAGAATTACATTCCCTGCTTTCAAACCGCTGTAGCAACGCTATACAACATGTGTATGCCGCCGAATCAAAGCAGACAAAAAATATCCGATGTGTTAGACGCATTAGGAATTTCCTTCGATCTCATTGCACGAAAAGGATTGCAGTTCCATCAGGAAGCGCAGGAACTTCTCGTTGCCGAAGTCGATGCCCAAGGAAAGGAATATTTTTTGATTCCGGAGGCTACCCAAGCTTGGCACCGACTGAAACAGGCGGCTCGGCGGGATGAAATCGTGGTGGAAATAGTCTCCGCATTCCGCAGCGTTGAGCGTCAAATCGACATCATCCGCGTAAAACTTGACCGTGGCATGCCGATTGAAACGATTCTTACCCTGAGTGCACCGCCAGGCTATAGCGAACATCACACCGGGCGAGCGGTCGACATCAATACGCCAGGGTGCATCGCCACGGAAGAGCCCTTCGAACATACGGATGCGTTCCGCTGGCTGCAGACACATGCAAGTCGGTTCGGCTTTCATCTTTCTTATCCTCGCGGAAATACGTCCGGCTTTATCTATGAGCCGTGGCACTGGTGCTTTCATGAAGGCACGGCGACAGTTTGATATTGCCGCGGACCGAGTCCGAACCCAAGGGTCGCCATGAGGCAAATCGCGATGTGCTCGCGTACCCGCAAAATGCTGTCGAGTTGAAAGCAAAAGGTACATCATGCAGGCAAATGAAATACCGGCAGGAACGGTCACAATTGAAAATCGGCCAAATGATGCGACTGATATCCGGAAGCGAAGCCCGCATACCCTTGCCGGCTACCGGATTTTGGTCGTAGACGACAACATCATCAACTGCCAGGTGGCAATGCAAGTGCTGCGGAAGCTGGGACCGCATGCCGAAGCGGTGACCACCGTTCGTAATGCAATCGATATGCATACACGGCAACCCTACGACTTGATACTGATGGACTGCCAGATGCCCGGCCTGGATGGCTACCAGGGTACTGCGCTGATTCGCGAAACGGATGGCAGCGCCAGGCATACGCCAATCATCGGCTGGACATCCACGTCGGGCGCCGACATGCGGACAAAGTGCGTGGAAGCCGGGATGGATGACATGATGTCAAAGCCAATCGGCCGCGACACGGCTCAGGAATTGATTACGCGCTGGGCCGCGCCGGGATTTTCGCTTCAATTGCCGACCGTCGAGATCATCGAAAACGACCTGGCAGGCACTCAACAACGGTTTGGAGCCAATTTTGCGGAGCTTGCCGCCCTATACCGAACTGACACCCCAAAGCGGATTGATGCAATGCGAAAAGCAGAGGCCGATGGAGATTTGACCAGGATCGCGGCAATTGCGCACGTGTTAAGCGGCAGTTGCGCATCAATAGGCGCACTACACCTTGCAAGCATGTGTCGGGACCTTGAGCACTATTGCAAAGCAGCAAAAATGGAAAATTTGACGGGTCTTTTGAATGAAATTCAAGACGAATACAGTAAGACAAGCTCGAACATTGAGACATTGTTGCAATCCGCCACACTTTAGGCTCAACCGAGCCAATTTAATATATATTACAGGAATGTAAAATCTTGTTGCGCGGCAACATGTTATAGTTCAACGGGTTAATACAAGCTGACATGAATCCAAAAGATTTTGCCTTGTTGCCGCATAGCAAGGCAATAACGGTATTCTTGAGAATGTCGGTCTGAAAATCCAAACATTGGGATGATTATCCGGTGTTTGAAGTGAAAACAAGCAGATGCAGGAGTCAGCGATGCAAGATACCTTGGTAAGGGAAGAAACCCAGGTCACAAAAAATGCGCTGGTAGTGGACGATGGCTTGGTTGAGCGCTTGCTTGGTAAAGCCATGCTGGAAAAACTCGGATTTACGGTATCGATGGCTGCCAGCAGCGAAGAAGCGCTGGATTGGATAGGTCAATACCCGGTCGACCTGGTTTTGTGTGATATTGCGATGCCAGGCATGAACGGGCTCGATTTGCTGGACGTGACACGCACCCGTCCCCGTGCTCCGCTGTTCATCATGTCGACCAACTATGACGACGCCGAACATGCATTGGCATCAATGCGCCGCGGCGCCTATGGATATCTGATCAAGCCGTTGCGCTTTGAGCATCTGCGCCAGACCGTCACCGAGGTCATGGCCAAGTATCGGAACGACCGCAATAGCGCCCTGGAAGCTGAAAAGCTGGCGCAGCAGGATCCATTGACGAACCTGATCAACAAGGGCGAATTTTTACGCCGTTTGTCCAATCGGATGCAAACGCCGCAACCTGACGCCGAGAATGGCGCACTCCTGCTCATCAAGATCAATGGCCTGAACCATATCAATCACAGTTACGGCCGCCTTGCCGGCAACAAGGTATTGCAGTTTGCGGCAATGACCTTGTCCCGACTGATTCGGCCCAGCGATGTTCCCGCCCGCTTTGGCGGCGACCTGTTCGCGGTTTATCTGGATGGCGTCGCGCCGTCGCAGCTGCTTGATCGTACCCAGAGCATCATGGCGGATATCGAGGCCGCCAAGATGGTGCTGTCCAGCGAAGCGTTCAGCCTGCATTTGGCCATCGGCGGCGCATGCACCCATTCCGGCATCGAAGTCGAGGATTTACTCAATCACGCGGATTTCGCATTGCATCTGGCTCGTGAATACAGCCGCAGCCGCATCCATATTTACAGCGGCGCCGACGAAGTCCACAAGCATGAGCTCGCGCATCAATTGAATACGCTGGCGTTGGTGCGCGCTGCACTGGACGATAGAAACCGCATGTCGATGCATTACCAACCGATCATCAACCTGGCCACCGGCGCGGTAAGCCATTATGAAGCCTTGCTTCGCCTGCTCGATGATGACGGCAAAGTCTGCAACACCGGGGAGCTGGTCAAGACCTGTGAAGTGTTCGGACTGATCAACCGCCTGGACCGTGCCGTGGTCGCGACCTGCCTTGAAGACATGTCTCGCATTCCGGAAGGCGCAGGCATTGCCATCAACCTTTCCGGAAAATCAATCGGCGATCCCGAATTACTGGAGTTCATCGAAACCCGGATCGCGAGCCTGTCGCTCGATCCCTCACGCATCATCTTCGAACTGACCGAGACGGCCGCCTTTTACAATCTGGGCGAAGTCCGGCATTTCGTACAACGCATCAAAAGCCTGGGCTGTCGATTCGCGCTGGATGATTTCGGCGTGGGATTTTCGTCGTTCTACTACATCAAGGAACTGGATTTCGACTACCTGAAACTGGACGGCTCATTCATCGTCAAGCTGACGGAAAATCCGCATGACCAGGTGTTTGTACGTGCCATGGTCGAAATTTCAAAAGTGTTCGGACTGACGGTGATTGCCGAGTGGGTCGAAGACTCCGCGACAACCGACATGCTGCGCGACTTCGGCGTCGCGCTGGGACAAGGGTACTACTTCGGCAAACCTCAACCGCTGGCACAGTAATACTGCGTGCCGACCGGCGATTCGCCGCTGCAATTCATCGCGTCAATTGAAATTCCCTATTAACGGACGTTGCAGTTGCCTGACAATTTCGAGCAGGCGCGGTCGCACTTCCTGCAACAGGAATTCCGGCGACAAGTTGAATGCGGGACCGCCGCAATTAATGCTCAACGGTGCCGTGCTGTCGATTGGCCTGAACGCAATGGCAATCGCATTGACATCGGGCTGCCAATCGCCGAATGACGTACAGCAGCCCAGTTCATGGTATTCATCGATGGAGCGCTGCACTTTGTCGTGCAGACCCGGCCATGCCGCTTCGTCTGTTTCACGCACTCGTTCAAGAATTTCCTTGCGCTCGCTCTCCGGCACCGCGGCAAGATAAGCCCTGCCCATCGCGGTCGTGGCGATCGGGATACGTGCGCCGACATCAAGGCTTAAAGTCAATGCCGCCTGGCTGCGGCAGTTCTCGACATAAATCATGGTCAATCGGTCGCGCATGCCCAATGACACCATCGCATGCGAGAAATTCGCCAGTTCCAGCATCATCGGCCGGGCCAGCTGGCGGATATCGAGCTTGGACAGCATCGCACTGCCAAGCGCCAGCGTTGCGGTACCCAACCGGTATTTGCCGAGATGGTCGTCGTACTGGAGATATCCAAGCTTGGTCAGGGTGTACGTCAGCCGCGATACCGTCGACTTCGGCAGCTTGCTGCGTTCGGCCAGTTCCTGGTTTCCGAGCAGCTTGTCGCCGGAGCGAAAACAGGACAGCAGCTCAAGTCCTCGCGCCAGCGCCGTGACGAAATGCCGGTCTTCCTTGACGTTGGGTTTCATCGGAGCGATTTCATCGGTTTCGTTTATCAGTTCAAGCATGGCTTTTTTCGGTTGGCAAAACGATTCAAGGGTTGGTGCGTCCGACTGTAGCTCGTGCGGCAGCACGTTGCTGCAATTCTTTTTTCAAGATCTTTCCGGTGGCTGCCGCAGGCATGTGATCCAGAACAATAATTTCGGACGGAATCTTGTAAGGAGAAAGTCTGTTCTTCAAGTAACCGTGCAGATCGTCCAGATCAATCGTTGCGCCGTCCGACGCCTCGATAAAGGCAACCACTTCTTCATTTCCCGGCACTTCCCGTCCAACCACCGCGGATTGTACGACATTCGCATAGGTATTGATAACCTGTTCAACCTCGATCGGATAGACGTTGAATCCGGAACGGATGATCAGTTCCTTGCTGCGTCCAACAATGAAAATTGCGCCGTCGGGTTCGATGCGCGCCAAGTCTCCGGTTTTCAACCAACCATCTTGCGTCACGGCTTCCGCCGTCAGGTCCGGCGCACGATAGTAACCTTTCATCACGTTCGGTCCGCGCACCCGGATTTCGCCCACCCCTGCCGCATCGTCATCCGCACCGTGGAGGTTTACCTCGATACCGGGAATCGCCAAGCCGACCGAGCAATCGCTGCGCGGTGCGTCGAGTCGGGTTTGGCAAATCGATGGCGACGCTTCGGTCATGCCGTAGCCGTTCTGCAATACGATGCCGAAGACTTTTTCAAACCCCTCCTTGACCGACGAGGTCAGCGGCGCGCCGCCGGACTGCGCCACGCGGAGACGAGGCGCCTTTAATACCGTGCCGTTGGCGCCCAATTCAAGCAATTTTGCATACATCGCAGGCGCGCCATGCAAAACGGTGATGCCGTCTTCAGCCAACGAGCGCGCCAGGTCTTTTGCGTGAAACCGCGGCACCAGTTGCAAGGCAGATCCGCTCATCAATGCGGCAATCAGCAGGGCAGACAGTCCGTACACATGCGATAGCGGCAGTACGCCGTAGATGACATCCTCGGGCACCAGACAGCGCATCATGCGATTGTTGTTACCGACGAAAATCAGGTTGGCATGCGTCAGCATCACCGCCTTGGGCGCGCCGGTGGTGCCGGAGGTATATACCATCGCAGCAACTTGCCGGGCCGGATCGGTTTCCACCGGCTCCGCCGCCGTCTGCGCGTTCACCGGACCGACCAGTAACGCGCCGATGCCGGGCCAAACCTGTGCTTGCGCGCCGCGTTCAAGCCCGTGTTGCCGCGCTTGCGGCGACGTGGCACCGAAGTAAAGTGCCAATCGAGCGCCTGAATGCGACAGGAAATTGTCGATTTCACGATCGGACAATCTGGCATTGACGGTAGCCGACCAGGCATCAAGCCGGCTGATTGCCAGGATGCAGACCGCCAAAGCCACCGAGTTTTCCGCCACCAGCAACACCCGGTCGCCTGCACGTACGCCGGCCTGGCGCAGGCGGTCAACCGCCGAGTCGACGATTCCGGACAATTCACCATACCTTATCGTGGTATCGGCATCGGTCAGCGCCACACGCGTTGATTGGCTAATTGCCCACGGCAGGAAAACTTCATGAATGCGATGCGGCAGGTCCGCCGTTTTTGCAACTTGCTCCAAATTCCGTCTCCTTGCCGGTTAAGCCGATGGTCGTTTTTCCTGAGGATTCAAAGTATGCCTGCACATCAGGCATCTGCAGAACGAGCATCTCAAAAGAATTTTTTCAGAATTATATTCTGCATTGCAGTACAATGTAAAACGATTCCGTGATCGTTCTTACATACCTTTTAACCAAGCTTGTTGAACTTGACAGATTGATCCATTCCAAATACAGTTCCGTTTTAGCGATATTGGTTCCGCATAGCAGAATTTCATTGCAAGCATCCGATTTGTTATATGACGTAACCCGTTGCCTGGAGAGCCCGATTGAGTACTGGAACCAACCCTGATCCGACCTCTACCGATCTCGTAGTCGGTATCATCGGATGCGGCGTCATGGGGCGAGGCATTGCCCAAATAGCTGTACTGGCCGGAGCCCGGATACGGTTGGCGGATAGCCGTGAAGGCGCATCGGCGGCGGCACGCGAAGCATTGATCGCCACATTCGGCATGCTGGTCGACAAAGGCAAACTGGACCCGGTGCAAGCCGATGCCGCGGGCAAGCGCCTGCAAGCATGCGGCGACCTCCGGGAACTCGCGGGATGCCACGTCATCGTCGAGGCAATCGTCGAAGATCTTGATGCCAAAAAATCGCTGTTCAAATCCCTCGAACCTATTCTCGGTCCGCACGCAATTTTAGCGACCAATACCTCATCCTTGTCGGTGACCGCGATTGCCGCCGGTCTTACGCATCCCGAACGCGTGGCCGGCTTCCATTTCTTTAATCCGGTACCGCTGATGAAAATCGTCGAAGCGATCGGCGGCTTGATGACCGCGCCGGAAATCGTCGATTATCTGCTGGCGCTTGGCCGCCAGTGGGGCCACACCGCGGTACGCGCCAAAGACACGCCCGGTTTCATCGTCAATCATGCGGGCAGAGGTTTCGGTACCGAAGGCATGCGCATCCTCGCGGAAGATGTCACGATCGTTTCGACCCTGGACAAGATTTTGCGCGACTGTGCCGGTTTCAAGCTTGGACCCGGCGAATTGTTCGACCTGACCGGACTCGATGTGTCGCATCCGGTAATGGAATCGATCTACCATCAGTATTACGAAGAACCGCGATTCCGGCCTCAGGGGCTGACCCGGCAAATGATGATCGCCGGACTGGTGGGCAAAAAAGTCGGACGTGGATTCTATCGTTATGACAAGGACGGCAAGAAAGACCCGACGCCCGATCCTGCTCCCGCGACCGCCCTTCCCCCGCGTGTCTGGCTTAGCCGCGCACGCCCCGAACTGGCCGCGCGCCTTACCGCCTTGATCAATCAGGCCGGCGTCACGCTTGAAGAGTCCGAGCGCCCGAGCGCCGATGCGCTGTGCGTCGTGACCCCGTTGGGCGACGATGCGACCAGTTGCTGCGCGCGCGAGGGACTCGATGCTTCGCGTAGCGTCGGCATTGAAACCCTGTTTGATATAACTCGCCGCCGGGTCGTGATGACCACTCCGGCCACCTCCCGCGAATACTGCGAAATGGCGCGCGGCCTGTTCGGCGCCGACGGCGCCGCGGTCAGCGTGATTCGCGACAGCGCCGGCCTGATCGCCCAGCGCGTGGTGGCGCACATCGTCAACGTCGCCTGCGAAATCGCACAGCAAGGCATCGCCGATCCTCTGGATATCGATCGCGCGGTCACGCTTGGACTCGGCTACCCGCAAGGCCCGCTGGCATGGGGCGATCAGCTCGGCCCGCAAACGGTGCTGACCATTCTGAATAATCTTCAACAGCAAACCGGCGATGCACGATATCGCCCTAGCGCGTGGCTGCAGCGCCGCGCCATGCTCGGCCTTTCACTTCATCATAAAGAGATTTGATCCCATGCTAAACGCTTATATCTACGATGGTCTGCGCACCCCATTCGGACGTCATGCCGGAGCCCTGTCAACCGTAAGACCCGATGATCTGATAGCGCAGGTAATGCAGGCACTGGTTGCCCGCAATCCATGGCCCGCCGAAGAAATCGAGGATGTGATTCTCGGCTGTACCAACCAGGCAGGAGAAGATGCACGCAATATCGCGCGCAATGCGTTGCTGGCAGCAGGTTTGCCGGTTACGGTACCGGGTCAGACCGTGAATCGCCTGTGCGCGAGCGGACTGGCGGCCGTCATGGATGCGGCGCGTGCGATCACCGCCGGCGAAGGCGATCTGTATCTGGCAGGCGGCGTCGAAAGCATGAGCCGCGCGCCGTTCGTGCTTGGAAAGGCGGAAGCGGCGTTCAGTCGTGAATTCAAGATGTTCGACAGCACCATCGGCGCGCGCTTTCCGAATCCGAAAGTCATCGCGGAACATGGCGGCCATACGATGCCGGAAACCGGCGACAACGTCGCGCATGATCTCGGAATCGATCGTGCGGCCGCCGATGCATTCGCACTCTCGTCGCAACAAAAATATGCAGCGGCCGCAAAAGCCGGATTCTTCGCCGGTGAAATTCTGCCGGTCAGCGTGCCGACCGGGCGCAAGACGCCGCCTGTCGTTGTCGATACCGATGAGCATCCGCGGGCCGACACCACGGAAGCAACGCTGACCAAACTGAAGGCATTGTTCGAAGGCGGCGTGGTCACTGCCGGCAACGCCTCCGGCGTCAACGACGGCGCTGCCGCACTGCTGGTCGGCAGTCGTGCCGCCGGGGAAAAAATGAACAAGGCGCCGATGGTGCGTATTCTCTCGGCAGCCGTCGCGGGCGTCGAGCCGCGCATCATGGGCATCGGTCCCGTGTTTGCGATTCGCAAAGCGCTGGCGCGCGCCAACCTGTCGCTGGCCGACATGGACATCATCGAAATCAATGAAGCATTTGCAAGCCAGGTACTGGGTTGCCTGAAAATGCTCGACGTCAGCTTTACCGATTCGCGGGTCAACCCGAACGGCGGCGCGATTGCGCTCGGCCATCCGCTCGGTGCATCGGGCGCACGCCTCGCGCTGTCGACCAGCCGCGAACTGGCGCGCCGCCAGGGCCGCTACGCAGTCGTGAGCCTGTGCATCGGTGTCGGCCAGGGTCTTGCAATCGTTATCGAAAGAATTTAATAAGGGGAATGCAATGAAACAGAAAGCACAATTTCAGTGGGACGATCCGTTGCTGCTGGATCAGCAATTGACGGCCGACGAACGCATGATCCGCGATGCCACCCATGCCTATTGCCAGAGCAGGCTCCAGCCGCGCGTCCTGGAAGCGTTCCGCCATGAAAAAACCGATCCCGCCATCTTCCGCGAAATGGGCGCGCTCGGCCTCCTGGGCCCCACCATTCCGGAACAGTACGGCGGCCCCGGCCTCAATTACGTCAGCTACGGCTTGATCGCGCGCGAAGTCGAGCGCGTCGATTCCGGCTACCGCTCGATGATGAGCGTGCAATCCTCGCTCGTGATGGTGCCCATTTATGAATTCGGCACCGACGCGCAAAAACAGAAATACCTGCCCAAGCTGGCCACCGGAGAATGGATCGGCTGCTTCGGCTTGACCGAACCCAATCACGGCTCGGACCCGGGTTCGATGATCACCCGCGCCAAGAAAGTACCGGGCGGCTATGAGCTGAGCGGCGCCAAGATGTGGATTTCCAAT
>Ga0156087_1113_pt1 | contig 17000 bp, 13 predicted proteins | sample RifCSPlowO2_02_FD_107740 | JGI IMG/M metagenome (GOLD analysis project Ga0156087, IMG submission 107740) | Burkholderiales bacterium RIFCSPLOWO2_02_FULL_57_36 | reverse complement strand
CAGCCCCCGCGAGTTCCGTGTGGTGGCGTCCCCCAAAGTGATTGAATTGTTCCTCGATGAAGAGAGCCAGCATTTGGCAGGTTTAAGTGAGTTCATCGGCAAACCGGTGTCGCTGCAAAGCGAAGCGGCGATGGGGCAAGAGCAGTACGACATTGTGTTGATGTAGGGTTGGCATGACTAAACGCTTGCGCATTGCGGTCCTGAGTCGCAACTTTGCCACTACAGGCGGCGGGGCAGAGCGCTATTCCATTGCTGTGGTGGAGCAATTGGCTCCACGCCATGACATTCATGTGTTTGCTCAAAACATAGAGCATGTGTTTCTCGGTGTGACCTACCACAAGGTGCCAATGCCCATGCGTCGGCCACGCTGGATCAACCAGTTGTACTTTGCATTTGCTACGTGGCGCGCCACCCGCCATGGGTTTGACATCGTGCATTCGCATGAAAACACCTGGCACGGCAATGTGCAGACCGTGCATGTGTTGCCCGTCATGCACACCTTGTTTGATGGGCGGCAAGGTGCTGCATTGGTGTTGCGTTGGCTCAAGGTGCTGACTAGCCCGCGCTTGCTGGCGTATCTGTGGCTGGAAAAACGTCGTTATGCCTGGGCGCTTAAAAAACGGGTGGTGTGCGCTTCTTCCTCCCTGAAAGCGGTGCTGCAGAGGGTCTACCCAGAGGCGGCCACCATGCTGGAGGTGGTAACGCCTGGCGTGCAGGCGGTGCCGGGCCCTGCGTCCGCAGAGGTCCGGCGCACGGCACGCCATGCGTTGGGACTGCCTGAGGAAGGGCCGCTGCTGCTGTTTGTTGGCAATGATTTTGTCCGCAAGGGCCTGCCCACCTTGCTGGAGGCGCTGGCGCAGCTGGCCCCGCACACGCTCCTGGCCGTGGTGGGCAAAGGCGAAAGCCAGTTGCAGATGCAACGTGTGGCGCAGCGCCTTGGATTGGCTCCACGTGTGCACTTTCTGGGCAGTCTGCGCGACATGGCGCAGGCCTACGGCGCGGCCGACATGCTGGTGCATCCCACGCTGGAAGACTCGTACGGCATGGTGGTGCTGGAGGCGATGGCGCATGGCCTGCCGGTCATCGTGAGCGATGCGCCATACAGCGGCATCGCGCTGGACCTGGCGGAGGGCCACAACGCCTTGCTGTTGAAAGACCCCGCCGATGCTGCGCAACTGCGTGCCGCGATTCAGCGTGTCCAAGGCGAAGCCGCTTTGGCGCACAGCCTGGGCGCAGAGGCCATGCGCTTTGCCCAGGCCCATGCATGGCAACAGGCCGCGGCTGACTATGAGAGCCTGTACGGTGGAATTGCCAGGCCGTTCAAACAGCGCTGGCTGGTGCTGTCGCATGCGTTCAATATGGATGGCCGCGCGGCCAGCCAGACCATCACCGACAAGCTGCCGCATATGGAAGCTGCGGGCATAGAGCTGGTGGTGCTGAGCGGTGTGTCGGGCCGCAGAGACACGCACTATGAGCATTACCAGCTGTGGCCTGCAGGACCCGCGGGCATTCGTTTTGAGCTGCGGCACGTGCTGCGCAAACACCTGAAGTCGCCCGTGGCCTACCGCCTGGCCATGGTGCTGCTGTCTTTGCCGTTGCTGCCTTTCATGCTGTTGGAAAAGCTGCTGCGACCCGTGGAAAGCTCCTGGTCCTGGTGGTTGACCGCCTACCTCAAGGGGCGGTTGCTAGCATGGCGCAAACCCTTTGACCTGATTTACTCTACCGGAGGCGCTTTTGCGGCTCATATTGCAGGGCGTGCGTTGCAGCGCGCCACCGCGACACGGTGGTTGGCTGAAGTGCACGACCCGTTGGTCACTCCAGGGCGTGAGGACGCGCTCGATCAGACTGCACAGGAAAAAATGCAAGCGCGTGTAGAGCATGTGATTTGCGAACACGCTGACCTAGCTATCTGGTTTACGGATCAGGCACTGGCTAGTGCAGCCCAACGCAACCCATTGCTGAATGGTAGAGGCCGAGTGATGTTGCCAGGTATTGATCCGCCCTTTCAAATCAGGCCGCATTATCATCCGGGGGCGCGATTTGTCATTGGCCACTTTGGCTCATTGTCATCCACCAGAAACCTGGGGCCCGTTCTTGAAGCGGTAGACCAACTCCGTGGGCGACGCCCTGACCTCGTAGAAAGCATCGAAATCCATGTGTATGGTGGCCCTCTTGACGAAGTGACAAGCGCGAGGCTTACGGCATCGCCCCTTCACTTTAACGTACGTCATTTCGGACGTATTGAGGCCGATCCCCTCACCGGATTGAGTGGGCGGATGCAGATTTTGCGACGCATGCGTTCGGTGGATGTCTTACTACTGCTGCACGGCGAGGAGCCTATCTGCGCCGAATACATACCGTCCAAGCTGTATGAGTATCTTTGGATGCAGCGGCCCATACTGGCTATTGTGCATCGCAACCTCCAGATGGAACGCATCCTACTTGAACAAGGCCACAGTGTCGTTCTTTCTAAGCCAGATGAGGAGGTAGGGGCGCTAGGCGCAGGTTTAGCCTGGACATTGGAGGAGTTGTTTGACCGGTGGCGAGAGCATGGCTTGCCGGACAATGGCAGGGATAGCCCTTACTCTACGCAAGCCGCTGTGACCGCGATGCTTGAATGGACCAATGAGTGCTGTCCCCGCAATCCATGAATAAGCTGAACTATCGACCGGATGTGGACGGTTTGCGTGCGATTGCCGTATTGGCGGTGCTGGGCTTTCACGCCTTCCCCACGCTATTTCCTGGTGGCTTTGTCGGTGTGGATGTGTTCTTTGTGATTTCTGGGTATCTGATTACCCGCATCCTATTACAAGCGCCGCAAGGTGAGGGTATTCGTATCCGTAGTTTTTATGCGCGGCGTATTGTTCGAATATTTCCGGCCTTGATCGTGGTGTTGGCTGCATGCTTGTTCGCCGGATGGCATACCTTGCTGGCTGCTGAATACAAACAACTTGGGAAGCATGTGTTCGCTGGTGCAGGTTTCGTTTCCAATCTCGCACTCTGGTTCGAGGCGGGATACTTTGACGCTGTGTCTGAGAGCAAACCGCTGCTGCATCTCTGGTCGCTAGGAATTGAAGAGCAGTTCTATATTTTTTGGCCATTGGCGTTGGTGGCGTTTACGCGGTATCGGTGCTCGCCTCTCCCATGGGTTGGTGCAACGTTGCTCTGCTCGCTGTGTTACTCGGGCTTGCTGGTCTGGCAAGATCGAACGCAAGCTTTTTACTCGCCGTTGCCGCGGGCTTGGGAACTACTTGCGGGTGCCGTGCTGGGGTATATGCAACATAGCAACAAACACACAGTTTTGCTTCGACTCAACGGTCCGGCAACTGCATGGGTGGGCCTGCTGCTGTTGATGATGAGCGTGTTTTTTTTACGTTCCAGTGATATGTTTCCAGGCTTATGGGCGCTGCTACCGGTGATCGGTGCAGTTTTTCTCTTAGCAGGAACGCCGTCCTCATGGTTGAATTCTCGATTACTAGCCCATCCTGTGATGGTGAACATCGGACTGATCAGCTACCCCCTCTATCTGTGGCATTGGCCGCTCATCAGTTTTGCCAGCATCATCCACAGCGGTCAGCCTGACTGGGACGTTTGCCTAGCCTTGTTGGCGGCCAGTTTCCTGCTTGCTACTACCACCTACCAGTTGGTTGAAAAACCAATTCAAAAAATGGTGCGAAAAGGGGAGGGAAAATTGGTGTTGACTCTGCTCGTGACAATGATGGTGTTGTTGGGTTTGATGGGGAAAAATGTATATGACCGCGATGGACTGGAGCGCATTCGGTACAAGACCCTGATTGGACTGGATGCAGCATCGCAAAGGGACTTTGTGGAATGGGAACATAGCGGATTGATCACACAATCGAACTGTAGAATACCATTTCAGTTTCCGGGCAGAGAGTACTGTCTGACCAAGCATGTGGAGCGCCCGCCCACCGCTGCGCTGATTGGGGATAGTCATGCCTTTCACGCCTATTGGGGTATTGCTGAAGCGCTGGATCAAATTGGGGAAAATCTCATTTTGGTTGGGCGCGGCGCATGTGTGCCCTTGATCGATTACTCACGAGGGCGTGACGAAGACCTCTGCCAGCCCCATATGAATGCGATGCTTTCCTACGCAGCAAATGAACCGAATATCAAGAAAATCATTCTGGTATTCCGCGGGCGATATTTGCCTAACGAGGCAGATCCCCAGACGCAGTCTCGGTTTCGGTCCAGCCTGGAACGCACTCTCAGTCGCTTGCTGGCTGCTGGGAAAAACGTCTACTATTTGCTTCCGGTGGTCGAACCGGGTTTTGATCCACGTCTGTGTCTTGGTAATCTGCCTTTTGGACGGCAATCTCCCATGCCCTGCGATATTTCCCGTTCACGTGACGCAGAAAAGACTGTGCTCTTGCGCAGTATTGTGATGATGGTGGTGAAAAAATACCCTAACGTTGAACTGATGGATCCCAACAACTACCTGTGCGATGGTGACATCTGCCCCGTGATTCGGAACACACATCCCATGTTCAAAGACGAAAATCATTTGTCCTATAGCGGCTCGCTGTTCTTGGGCACGACGATGCCTTGGTCTGAGCATGATCGAACAAATCCCCGCGCGCCATGAATATTACGGATGCTTCTTCTATGCAGAGAATATTTAACGCATGCTTTTTGGGCCTGCTGGCGATATTACCCATGTCCAACACCATTGCCTTGCGTAATCTGTTGTTGTTGGTGCTTGTTTGTCTAGTCCTCTTTTTTCTGTGTTTTCGCCGTGGGCAGTTGGCATTGCCCCTGGGTAAGGCATGGAAAAAAGTGCCATCGGTTGTTCTGGTTTGGGTGGTCTTTCTGTTCTTGTTCCCGTTGTGGGCAGTGCAAGGTAGCGTAGCCTGGGAGAATCTGGCTGGACAATGGGTGGAATCCCTTCTTGCTGGCTTCGTGGGTGCTGGGGCCGTGTTGCTACTAGGTCAGCATGGCCCGAGCTTGTGGCTGTTGGCCTTGGCTAGTTCCTTTTCGCTAGGGCTGCAGTTGCTATTGAGTCTGGCGGCATTGGGCGGATTGCTGAGTGCCGATTTTTATGCAGATCCCAATTTTGCGACGGTATGGGGTTCTTTCCTTCAACTGAAGTCCGCTGGGGTGGGCCCGGTATGGCATTGGCAGAATTTTCTTACGGGATTTCGAGGCATTGAACCCATGCACGGAAATCTTGGTTACGCGGCTTGCCAAGCAATCGTCTTATTGAGTGTTTGCTTTTTAATGGCTTGGCGTGGACAAAACAAAAAAATAATGTTCGCGTCAGGTGCGATTGCTGGTCTGTGTTTTTTAAGCATTTTGATTGCGCATTCCCGAGGTGCAATTTTGTATGGATTGTTGATCCTCGCAGCGAGCGCTCTGGCGTACGCTTGGAAGATGCGTGTGCCGTTGGCAATCACGTCTGCAAGGTCAAGAACACTGCGTAGCTTGCTGAGCCGTTCCTTCATAGGGGTTGCATTGTCCGTATTTGTATTCATTGGCTTGCAATCGGTGCGTCATGATGAACGCTGGTTCTCAATGGTTGACAAAGTGGAGCTTGGTTTACTGAGCGATGAACCTCTCAGGCTTCTGTGCGAAGGCATTTCCAGTGAAAGCGAAGCGCGTATTCGTGAAAAATTTTCCCATGGTGATCCAGCCTACGCACAAGTGCTGCTGGATGGGCTGAAGCTGCAGGACGGTGGACGTATTTTGTTAATGCGTGCTGGATTCGATTTGGCACTAGAGAATCCCCGGGGATTCGACGGATCGCGCCACTCGTATCGTAAGTTAATTGAGCAAAAGTGTGGCCATGTGCCCGCACTGCAGTTCGCGCATTCCCATCAGGGCTGGATCGATCTATCCTTGGCTTTGGGTTGGACTGGCTTACTTATATTTGGTCTGATGATGGCGTGTTTTCTTTGTATCGGATGGCGTCAGATGGAAGATCAAGTGCTCAGTTCCTGGGCCATGGCGTTATTTCTTATTAGCGGGTTCTGGATATTGCGTGGATTTGCAGATTCGGTCTACCGGGAGCATTATTTACAAATGCAAATGCTGCTGCTCACCTACCTCTACGGGCGTTTGGTGTTGGCGTCCAGTACGGTAGAAAACCTGTCAACTACGTTAGATCAACAAACAGTTCGCTGAACAACTTGTTCCTACGGACCAGTTGAAGGCGCAGGCTTTCCTTGATTCTGCGTTTGAGTGGGTTTTTATAATAGAAGCCAATACCACCACCGACTCCCTCAATAATGGGAGCCACGCTGAACAGAGCTTTCTGAATGTGGTTTATTGCAAAAATATCAAAAAAACGGTCTTCCAGACTTCGTCCCAAGTGAACATCAATGCCCAAGTGGGCATCTTCGAAATACTCGGTATAGGTAGCAATACTGGTGATGTAGAACCGTGTGTCGATGTAAGAAAATTGAGTTTTTTTGAACGGGGAAAAAACATTTAAGAACACACCTTTGCACAATAGCGTGTTGTTCCAGTTTGATAGGCATTGCTTATAATTTTTCACCCATAGCTTGGATGTGCACTTGGTGAAACACCCGGCCATGGCTATCAATTTTGAATGGTGAAGGGCGTAGCGGACAATTTCACCTTCTCCATATCCACGGCCATATTTTTTGACCAATTCCTGATTGTTTTCAAAGCAAAGGCATTCAATATTGGCCAAGGGGAAATGTTCGGCGACGAGGTTGCCGAAGTCAAAACTGGAGCCATCACAAAGCACCAGTGAAAGATTGGGATTGATCTGCAGCCATTGCGCCACCGACTCTAGCGCCAGACGCGTTCGTTCTTCTGTATCGCTCAATGCCACTCCGGTGTCATACGCGATAACGCTGGAGGTTAGCAAGATAGGAGGGCTTGTCATAACGTTACATGCATTGGTATCTGGTTCCTCAGATCAGATGCGCCCGAGTTTGCGTCGCATGCGTCGGCCTGTTCTGGAGAGAAAACCTCCACCTTCTTCTGGCCAGTCCATTTCTCGCTCCCATGCGGACTGGTAAATGATGCCGCAGTAGAGTTTGGCTATATCTTGGACTCCAAAACCTGCTTTGCGGTCCTGATCGTGCTGCCAAGCGTAGTGGTATACCTTGAACAGGGCTTGGCAGGGTAGCAAGGGGACGGCCTTAAAACATAACAAGGCTTCTCCATACCAGCGTGACTCGATCGGTGCCAGTGCGATGGCGTCAGCGAAATTCATGCCCCGGGGTTGAAGATACTGAGTGTCCAAGCTCTCCCACACTGCACGATGCCATACAAGGGGAAACGGGCCGAAGCTATAAGTCCGGCCTATACGACCAAACAATTTCTGCACTAAAGTTGCCTCTTGGTAGAAGGTCTGGGCGATGCGCGGCTTTTTGTGGCGCAAGGCGTCTTCCAGCAAATCGTGTCCCTCATCCAGCATTGTGTAGGGCGAGCCATCAGGCGCAATAAAGTCCGCCTCGCCGAAGGTGCGGACAAAAAATGAGTCCGAGTCAATGCAGGCATAACTCGTAGAAATCCCCAGACGCCAAAAGCTTGACTTAACTATCTGCTGCACCACACTACCAGGCATCTGGGATAGGTTTACCTCTCCTATGGTTTGAAGAATGTCTTCATCGGCATGTAGTACCGCGCCAAAATCTGCCAAATGCGCTGCGAAAAGAGGCAGTTCCTCGCGAGGGACGGACACGTGAAAGGGAATGGATTCCTGGTTGAACTCTTGCACAGATTGAGCGAGGCGGACCACGCGCTTTAGGTCGGTGCTATAGCTCTTGCAGTAGAGCACAAAGGGCTTCATGTGCGACGGTCTTCATAGTTACTCAATATCTTGGCGGCAAACAGGCCCAAATGTGTGGCGCGGGCCACCATGATCCGTTTCAGCGTGTACATATCGTCGCCCTCCTGGACCCGGCCCCGTTGGGTGGTCGTCGCCGAGATATAACCCGCTAACTGAATCAATTGGCGGTGCTCAGCAGAATACCAGCCATAAGGGTAACAAAAGTGACGTATCTCGCAGCCCAGAGTGGTTTGCAGCTCTTGCTTGGAGCCTTTGATCTCGTCAAGAGCTTGCTCCGCTGTACTTTTGGTAAGGTCCACATGGTGGCGTGTATGGGACCCCACTTCCATGCCGTTGCTCAACCAGACAAGCCAGTTTTCTACTGTCATGAGTGGCTTTTGGGCAATGCCCAGGTGTTTATCCCAGCTATTGCTACCTCCCATTGCATTGCTAACGGCGTAACAGGTCGCAGTAAAACCATTTTTAACGAGTACCGGCAAGGCATATTGCAGATTGTTTTGATAGCCGTCGTCAAACGTGAGCCCGACCACCTTACCTTGCTTTTTCCCCTGGAGGTAAGGCTCCAGATCGTGCATGGATAGGCAGCGGTAGCCCAAGAGTTTGAGTAAAGCCATTTGGCGCCCAAACGATGTGGGTGACACCACCAATCCGCGCAGAGAGGCACCACGCGGGGGGGGGGCGTCGATCTGGTGGTACATCAGGATGGGAATTTTCATGCCTGCATTCGAGCCAGATTGGCATAGTAGCCTCCGGCTTGTACCAGTTCAGTATGGGTACCAGATTCAACGATACGCCCTTCTTCCAACACCAAAATCTGGTCAGCTCGTTCGATGGTGCTGAGCCGATGGGCAATGACCAGCGTAGTTCTATTCTTCATCAGTATGTTCAAAGCGTTTTGCACTTGCCGCTCGGATTCAGTGTCCAGGGCCGAAGTTGCCTCATCCAAAATTAGTATGGGCGCATTTTTGAGCAGGGCTCGCGCGATGGCGATCCGTTGGCGCTGTCCGCCGGACAATTTAGCCCCATTTTCACCAATCAAACTGTCCAGCCCTTGGGGAAGCTGTTTGATAAATTCCCATGCATTGGCTGCTTGTGCTGCCTGAACAACCTCTTGCCTTGATCGATTGCGCTCCATACCAAAGGCGATATTTGCTTCGACCGTGTCGTTGAGCAGAACGATCTCCTGACTGACCAGCGCGATGTTACGCCGCAGGCTTGACAAAGTTACATCGTTGATATCCTGCCCATCAATGCGTATATGGCCTGCACCATTGGGGTAGAAGCGGGGGACCAGTGCGCCAACAGTGGATTTTCCACCTCCCGAAGCGCCAACCAATGCCACCGTCTGACCAGCCGACACACGAAAACTGATGTCCGACAAGGCCGCTTTTTCCGCCCCCATGTAACGGAAGTTGACCTTATCAAACTCAATGCTGCCTTGCACGTGTTCCAATTCAATTTTACCGGGATCATTTTCGCTAGGACTGTCTAAAAACGTAAATACGCTTTCGCATGCCGACAAGCCCCTTTGCATTATTGGACTGATGGTGGTGAGTTGCTTGATCGGCGAAATCAATAGCAGTAGTGTTGTGATAAAGGAAACAAAACCACCGGCGGAGTCTCCTGCTTGCCCCATGGACCGGCTCAGAGCCATGAAAGTTATGGCTGCAATCGCCAGAGACGCGGTCAGATGGGTAATTGGGGTCAGTGCTGAAGCCGGTATGGCTTCACGCATCATGGAGCGTCGAAATCGCTCGGTGTTTGCGTGAAACCGTTCTGTTTGCTGTGCCTGCGCGCCGTAGATCTTGATGACCTTGTTGGCCACCGCAGTTTCCTCTACGGTATGCGCAATGGTTCGCATCGAGTCAAAGCTTGCACGACTGGCTGTGCGTATCCGTTTGCCAAAGCCTTGAATTATGAAAGCGATCGCGGGCCCAATGGCCAGCGTGATGAGCGTGAGCTTCCAATCCAGATAGAGCAAGTAGGATAGCAGCGCGACCGCTGTGAGCGACTCTCGAACGGCGGTGACAAAGACATTGGTTGCTGCTTGGTTGACATTGTCCACGTCATACAGCAGCTTGGAGATCAATTGACCAGATGACAACTCATGGAATGTCTGTGTAGGTAGGGATAGGATTTTTGCAAAAAGTTCTCTACGTAAGTCGCATACCAGACGTGTGGAGACCCAAGTCATTAGGTAGTTGGTAACAAATGACAATACGCCTCGCGTCATGAAGAGCACGACGATTGCCAATGGAATCAGCCAAACCAAGCGTTGGTCTTCGGTTTTGAATCCATGGTCCAGCAAGAATTTCATAATGGCGGGAAACACAGGTTCAGTGGCTGCGGTTCCCATCATTCCCAAGACTGCAAGTGCAAAGGCCTTCCAATAGGGAATAACATAAGTCAAGAGGCGCCGATAAAGTGCCCGGTCTGAATTAGTCATTGGACATACCGGATGGTTTCAGCGGATCTTTCCACTGGGAGCTCTTTTGAAGTTCAATCGCCTTCACATACCGATAAAACGTACCTTCAAAATTTCCCAGCGCAATCACAAACCCTGCCCAACCATCCAAAAAACCCAGTTTGAAAATATAGTGTTTGGCAAATGACCACAGGCCATGGCCCAGAGCAGTGCCCATGGAGATTTTCTTGTGTTTAATTTTTTCAGCGCCGAGCGAAGAATAGCGATTCGCCTTGTGCATTACTTCGCTCATGTTTTTGAAGGGAAACTGCCAAATCGCATTTTGCATATGGCCGATGGGTCTGGAGGACGGGAGTATGTAGCCCTCATGCACTGGTTTCAGGTCGTATTGCATGGCGCCTTTACGAAACAATTGAGGTTGCCGGTAATTGGGGTACCAACCTGAATGCTTGATCCAACGGCCCATGAAATAATTGCGGCGGGGTGTCCAGTAGGCGTCCAGCGCGTTCTCGTCTGCAGTGATTGCCTTAATTTCTGCGGCAGCTTCTGAAGTGCATCGCTCATCGGCGTCCAAGCTGAATATCCACTCGTGCGAACAGGCCGAAATGGCATGGTTGCGTAAGTCGCCAAAACCATTGAACTTGACCTGCACCACCCGTGCACCCAGTTGGGTGGCGATATCGGCGGTGCCATCGGTGCTCCAGGAGTCGACAACAATGATTTCGTCCGCCCAGCGAACGCTTTCTATCGTCGCACGTACCTTTTCTGCTTCGTTAAAAGCAATGATGTAGACGGAAATCTGGGTCATCGATAGTGATACGATACAAAGTCTATGCAGTGCCGTGGGCACGAAGCGGGTGTTGTGAGTGCCACAGAATAGACGGCACTTGCGTTCAAGCCGCGTAGTCTATTCCAAAATGCCTCCACCCAATCTGATTTCAGTGGTCGTGACCACCTACAACCGCAGCGATGCTTTGATGCAGGTGCTGCGAGGCCTTGCACTACAGGATGACAAGAGCTTTGAGGTCATTATTGCTGATGATGGGTCCTCTCAAAGGCACAGGGATGTCATTCAATCGACTGCTTCAACTTTCGGTTTGCAACTTACCCATGTGTGGCACCCCGATATCGGATTTACTGCGTCCCGCGTTCGCAATCGAGGCGTTTCGGTGGCGCAAGGTGATTACATTGTCTTTCTAGATGGGGATTGCATTCCTGAAATTGACTTTGTGCGTCAGCACAGGCGATTGATGGAGCCAGGGTGCTTTGTTAACGGCAGCAGGGTTTTGCTGTCTGAAACATTCACGAGGGAAATTGTGTCCGATACCGCTTCGGTTTGCTGTCGTTCCCCGAGCTATTGGATCAAGAAGAGGTGGGCAGGTGATGCGAGTAAACTGACCGGGTTACTGCGCTTTCCAGACTTTCCGTTCAGGACGCAGGCCGACTTTGTGTGGCGGGGCATTCGCAGTTGCAACATGGGGGTCTGGAGATCAGACTATGAAGCAATCAATGGGTTTGATGAGTCATTTGTAGGTTGGGGGCATGAAGACGCCGATTTTGTTCTCCGCTTGCACAACTTGGGGTTGAAGCGAAAGAACGGTTTTTGTGCGACTGAGGTTTACCATTTATGGCACCCTGAGTCGAGTCGGGCGCAGGAGTCAAAGAACGCGGATCGGGTGAGGGAACGTCAGCGAAACCACCAAGTGCTTTCTACGGTCGGTTACCGTGAGAGTTTGGGTGGTTCTGATATGGTAGTCAACAGATTGGGATGATTTGTAAACAATGAATAAGTTTCTGCTGGGTCTTTGGATTGCGATGCTGAGTCTGGGTGCAAGTGCCCAATTTCGCGTGGAAGTGTCTGGTGTGGGATTGACGCAGCTTCCCATTGCAGCTGCCACATTTCGTGGCGAAGATGCTGCTCCGCAAAAAATATCTGCCATTGTTCTAGCTGATTTGGAACGTAGCGGTCAATTTAGGGGCGTTGAAACTGGTGGCGTGTCTTTGGATGAAATCGCCCGTCCGGCTGTTTCTGTGTGGCGTCAAAAGGGGGCTGATGCACTGATTACCGGCAGTGTGACTCGCTTGGCAGATGGACGATTTGATGTGCGCTTTCGCCTTTGGGATGTTGTTCGCGGGCAAGATCTTGGTGATCTTGGGGGACAAAGTTATTCAGCGACTGCCGGGGAGTTGCGTTTCGTGGCCCATCAAATAGCGGACTTCGTGTACGAAAAACTGACAGGTGACAAAGGTGTGTTTTCAACACGGATTGCATACGTCACCAAAGCTGGGCAGGCTTTTCATTTGTGGGTCGCAGATGCTGACGGCGAAAATCCGCAAAGTGCGTTGAACAGCGGTGAACCTATCATTTCTCCGTCGTGGTCACCCAATGGCAACCAATTGGCCTACGTTTCCTTTGAATCGCGCAAGCCTGTTATTTTTGTGCATGACCTTTCTAATACCAAGCGTCGCCTGGTTGCAAATTTTAAAGGCTCCAACAGTGCTCCGGCTTGGTCACCAGATGGGAAGACGCTTGCGGTCACGTTGAGTCGTGATGGTGGATCGCAGCTGTACCTCATGGACGCAACTGGCGGTGAGCCAAGACGCTTGGCACAGTCCAATGCCATTGATACCGAGCCAACATTCGCAGCCGATGGCAAGACCATTTATTTCGTCAGTGATCGAGGTGGGTCCCCCCAGATTTATCGGATGCCTTCCGCTGGTGGTAGTCCTGAGCGCGTGACGTTCAGTGGAACCTATAACATATCACCTGCTGTGAGTGCGGATGGGCGATGGCTTGCCTATATTTCACGTGTCAGTGGCGCATTCAAATTGCATGTGATGGATCTGGCTTCTGGCGTTACCAGTGCGATCACCGATACGACAGGGGATGAAAATCCGAGCTTTTCACCCAATAGCCGCCTTGTTATTTACGCGACGCAGCAACAAGGCCGCGAGGCATTGATGACAACAACGCTGGACGGAAAGATAAAAGCCCGATTGGCTGGTCAAAATGGTGACATTCGCGAGCCCGATTGGGGCCCAATGCAAAAATAGTTTCATGTAACAAGGAGTATGGGATGAATCGATTGATATTGGCGGTTGCAGTAGCCGCTTTGTTGTCAGCCTGTGGGTCAGCGGTCAAGTTGGACAATGTCCCGGTGGAGGATAAGGCGGGCGCGGCCGTTTCAACCTCATCCGCTGCAGATAGTGGTAAAGCTGATGGCTCCGCCGTCGGAAAGGGCACCGTCACAGGCCTAGATCTGGGACAGAGTGGCAAAGACACAGCGTTGCAAGCCACAACCCGAATCGTCTATTTTGATTACGACAGCTTTGCCATCCGTCCAGAGTTCCAGTCGGTGATCGAAGCGCATGCCCGCTCTATTAAATCTGACAAGGCCCGTAAGGTCGCTATCGAAGGGCATACCGACGAGCGCGGTGGACGTGAGTACAACTTGGCCTTGGGTCAAAAACGTGCCGAAGCAGTGAGACGCGCACTGGGTCTACTGGGGGTGGCTGAAAGCCAGCTGGAAGCAGTGAGTTTTGGTAAGGAAAAGCCCGCAGTATTGGGCGCAACCGAGGCAGCGATGGAAAAAAATCGTCGAGCTGAAATTAGCTACCGATGAGATCCATATCTTTCTTTTCCGCGGTGCAGCAGGTCCGTCTCGGTGTTGCGGTCTTGTTGATGGCGTGTATTGGCAGTGCGTCGGCCGGACTTTTCGATGATGAAGAGGCACGAAGGGCTATTTTGGAATTGCGCCAGACCAACCAAGAGCTTCGGCAGCAAATTGAAGTGCTCAAGCGTGATTTGGAACAAAGAATTTCCGAAGAAACACGCCGAGCCACAGAAGAGGGTGAGCAAGTTCGAAGAGGACTTGTAGATTTGCAAAATCAGTTGGAAATCTCTCGTTCTGATCTGGCAAAGTTGCGTGGCCAAGATGAGCAGGTGGCACGGGATGTGGCGGAGCTGCAGCGGCGTCAAAAAGACGTTCTGCAGGCAACGGAAGACCGGTTGCGCAAACTGGAACCCGCACGGGTGGCTGTGGATGGGCGGGAGTTTCTCGCGGAGCCTGCAGAAAAGAAGGACTATGAAGCAGCATTGGCAATTTTTCGCAAAGGTGAGTTTGCTAACGCGCAGCTCGTCTTCGTGGATTTCCTGAATCGCTATCCGCAAAGCGGCTACCGGCCGTCGGCACTGTTCTGGTTGGGTAATGCGCAATATGCGACCAAAGACTATAAAGAGGCCATGGCGAACTTCCGGTTTTTGGTGACTCAAGCGTCGGACCATCTTCGGGTGCCGGAAGCCATGCTGGCGATTGCCAACTGCCAGCTGGAAATAAAGGACAACAAAGGCGCGCGTAAAACTCTGGAAGAACTCGTTGCGACGCATCCGGGTACCGAAGCGGCCCTTGCAGCCAAAGATCGACTTGCGCGGTTCAAATAGGGATTTCGCGCCACGTGTCACCACCGTCTTTGGGAAATATGTCCGGCACCGACGATGCTGATTTAGCTCGGCGTTTTTCGGGACTTGATCGCCTGCTGGGCGCCGATCCGGCTCAGCGTGTGCGTCGTGCTCACGTCACCGTGGTGGGTATTGGCGGTGTGGGGTCCTGGGCAGCAGAAGCACTGGCGCGTAGTGGCGTTGGGCGTCTAACATTGATCGATATGGACCATGTGGCGGAGTCCAATATCAACCGCCAAGTGCATGCGCTGAGCACCACTACTGGAAAGTCCAAGGTCGTTGCGATGCAGGAGCGTATTGCACTGATCAACCCCGCCTGTGATGTGACCTGTGTGGACGCATTTGTGGAGCCGGACAATTGGCCCTCAATTCTCCCCGAGGGGGTTGATGCGACGATTGATGCCTGTGACCAGGTGAAATCAAAAACCGCAATGGCGGCTTGGGCACGCAGTAACAAGCACTTGTTTATTTCGGTTGGCGCAGCGGGCGGAAAACGTCACGCACACCAGGTTGACATTGCAGATTTGAGTGCAGTGACCCATGATCCACTCCTTGCGCAATTGCGTTACCGTTTGCGCAAGGAGCACCACGCGCCGCGCGATGGTAAAAGGATGGGGGTTGCATGTGTGTTCAGCCGCGAACCTGTCAGTGCGCCTCAGTCCTCATGCGCTGCACCGATGGACAGCACGCTCAATTGCCATGGTTACGGATCATTGGTGACAGTGACCGCAACTTTTGGTCTGTGCGCCGCAGGATGGGTAATAGATAAAATTTCGAACAATAGCTAAATTCATGGTTAATAGACGCTATAATTTGAGGCTTCGCAGGGTTAAATAAATATTTGTTTTATCCTGTTGGGACGTTAGCTCAGTTGGTAGAGCAGCGGACTTTTAATCCGTTTGTCGTGGGTTCGACCCCCGCACGTCCCACCATCATTTGAAAGCCTGATAGTTAAAATCATCAGGCTTTTTCTTTGAAAATTTTGATGGATAAAGTGGGTTCTTAGCTCAGTTGGTAGAGCAGCTGACTCTTAATCAGTAGGTCGCGTGTTCGAGCCACGCAGGACCCACCACTTATAAAGGATCTGCCCTTTCGGTCAGATCCTTTTTTTTATGCCTGCAGCGCGCCTTCCAACTGCGATGACAGTTTCAACCAGCGGTCTTCCAAGTCTTTGGTTTCATCGTTGACATTGTTCAGGCGTTTTGCCAAGTCAGCGATTTCCGATGCGTGCGGGTTGGCAGCGAGGCGGGCCTCCAGCGCTGCACCTTCTCCATTCAAAATCTCCATACGCGCCTCCACGGCCTGCAGATCTTTCTTCCATTGGCGTGCGGCTTCCTGCGTTGGAGATTGTTTTACGGTGGGCACGGGCAAAGTTGTTTTTTGTACAGCTTTGGCTTTGGATGCTTGCGCCTGGGCTTCCTTGATCAACTCCCTTTGGCGTTTGGCCTCGTCTAGCAAATAGCGCTGGTAGTCGTCCAAATCACCATCGAATGGGGCAACGCCACCACGGGATACCATCCAGAACTCGTCACAGACGGCACGCAACAGTGCACGGTCATGGCTGACCAGCATCACGGTGCCTTCAAACTCATTCAGCGCCATGCTCAGCGCTTCGCGGGTGGCCAGGTCCAGGTGGTTGGTGGGCTCGTCCAGCAGCAGCAGGTTGGGGCGCTGCCACACAATCATGCACAGCACCAGTCGGGCTTTTTCGCCGCCGCTCATGCTTCCCACGGCCTGCTTGACCATGTCGCCACCGAAATTGAACGTGCCTAAAAAACTGCGCAAGTCCTGTTCGCGGGTGGCTTGTCCGGCAATCTTTCCCGCAGCGGTCAGCTCTTTGACCAGAGCGATCATGTGCTCCAACGGTGTATCCGTGGGCCGCAGAACATCCAGTTCTTGCTGGGCAAAATAACCAATGTTCAGACCCCGGCCTTCCGTGATCTCTCCGCCAGTGGCTTTGAGGGCACGGGCCACAGTCTTGACCAGGGTGGATTTGCCCTGGCCATTGGCACCCAAAATGCCGATGCGTTGGCCTGCCAGCACCGAGCGGTTGACGTTTTGGACAATGACCGTGGGTGGCGTGCCTTCCGGCGCGTCTTCGGGGGCCGGGTAGCCAAAGCTGGCCCCTTGCATGGACAGCATCGGGTTGGGCAGATTGGCGGGCTCTTTGAATTCGAAACTGAAGTCGGCATCCGCCAACAAAGGCGCAATTTTTTGCATGCGGTCCAGCGCCTTGACCCGGCTTTGTGCCTGCTTGGCCTTGCTGGCCTTGGCTTTGAAGCGGTCAATAAACTTTTGCAAGTGGGCAATTTTGTCTTGCTGCTTGGCAAATG
>Ga0156087_1136_pt1 | contig 17274 bp, 17 predicted proteins | sample RifCSPlowO2_02_FD_107740 | JGI IMG/M metagenome (GOLD analysis project Ga0156087, IMG submission 107740) | Burkholderiales bacterium RIFCSPLOWO2_02_FULL_57_36 | reverse complement strand
AATTGGGCGAGGACGCCCGTTTTTACCCCAGTGACGCTGCATTGGCGCAGTGGCGCGCCCAGGCGGACCAGGGGAAGGCGGTGATTGCCTACGAATAACAGGGCCGTGGGTGAGGAGCGATTTCTCCATCGCATTGGAATCCGTTCGTTCCCCATATTTGATGGTCTTGGCTGACCAGCGGCGGCGCCCATGCGATCAATGGCAACGCAGTTTTGAGCGTTCGGCCTATGATTTAAACCATGTTTGGAACACGTTCTTCTCCCAAGTTCATCACCGGTGTTACTCTCACTGAGGCCGTGGTAGTGGTCGCAATTGTGGGGGTTTTGGCGGGGTTGGTTGCCCCGACATTCCAGGACGCAATGGACCGCTACAGGGCCAATGCCGTTTACGATGAATTGCGCTCCACCTATGTCTTGGCGCGAAGCGAGGCCGTTAGCAGTCGGTCCAGAGTGATTGTTCAAAGAAGGGTGAGTGCCAACTGTGCCACGGTCCAGGAGTGGCAATGCGGCTGGATTGTTTATGTTGACGCCAATGGCGATGGTGTCCAGTCGAACGGCGAACCTTCTTTGCGAAGTGTGGATGAATTGCCGGCTCGCACCGTGGTCAATATGTTCAAAGCCGGCAATGTAAGCCAGGTGACTTTTGACAGATGGGGCAATATCACGCCACTGGGTCCGTTTAGGCAAAACATTGTTCCGCGTGAAGATATTAATTCCAATGGCGTAAGAACGCTCTGCGCAAGTTCAGGGGGGCGCTTTCGTTTGGTTGAAGGTGATGCGACTAATGCTGCGTGTACCGGTCTATGAAAAAAAACCCCTTGGGCCAGTGTTCTCCACAACGTGGCTTTGCATTGATTGAGGCCATGGTGTCTCTGGTTGTGTTGGCTTTTGGTGTGCTGGGCTTGATCGGCTTCCAAATGCAAACGCTAAGGGACACGCGGGACAGTGTAGGCCGCTCGCGTGCCATTGTGGGCATTCAGGACATTGGTGACCGTATGCGCATCAATCCCAATCTTGTTCCTGCGAATTACACAGCTGGTTTTGGTGCGGTGGCAACACCCACCGACTGTACTGCAGCGCCATGCACAACGGCCCAATTGGCGGCATTTGATATATGGCGTTGGAAAGCCAATATTGCAGCAGCTTTGCCCGGCGGGCAGGCGGCCATTGCCCCTTCGCCCAGCGATCCCCGTCAGTTTGCGGTCATGGTGGGGTGGCTTGAAAATAAGTCGGATGCTTTGGCCTCGGATGCGGCGGACAGGACTGTGAACAAAGGTACCGCTATTGGTGGAATTGCGGTTAATGGAATGCTCTGTCCTGTTGGTTTGACTTGTCATTTGGTCTATGTACAACCTTTTCTTTAAACCGCTTACGGGTGGCGCGCACGTCAAGCGCAGTGTTGTTGCGCAACGCGGCAGCACTCTGGTTGAATTGTTGGTCGGTGTTGCCGTGGGCTTGGCGGTCATAGGGATTGCTTTTAGCACCCTGGTGGTGTCCCGCACTGTGACGGTGGCTGTGAATGACCAATTGGAGTTGCAGCAACAGGCCAATATGGCCATGCGCATTATGTCCACGGCGTTGCGGCAGGCCAGCTCCGTGGAGTTGGTTCCCAGTGGCGTTCCCACTATTCCCGGCGTCTCGTATTCACTATCGCCAAATTATGACGCTTTAGGGAACATTGTTGGCACCTCGTCTTTGTTGGGCTTGGTTAGGGATGCGCAGGATAACGACAGTTTTGGCGTGGCATACGGCGACGCCGGGCCCCCAAATCCCACGCTGGATTGTTTGGGCAATAAAAACGCGGCGCCGGTGTTGGGCGGTGTGGTGAATAACAGATTTTATGTAAACGCAAGTCGGCTCATGTGCGAGGGCACCAATGCTGCGGCGGGGCCGCAACCCCTTATTAGCGATGTCCAGCGCTTGCGCGTACTGTACGGTGTTCTGATTGGCACCGGCGCAGCAGCCACTATGCGTTACTTCACGCAGGCCAATGTACCAAGTTGGGGGGCGGCGAATGGGGTCGTGGCGGTGGAGCTTTGTCTCGAGCTGGCCTCGGCAAAGCGGCCGATGGAGCCTGTAGGCAATTACACCGACTGCGATGGAGTTGTGATTCCTAACGACCAACGGGTGCGCGTGGTGGTGCGCCAGGCGGTGCGTTTGCGTTCGGTGCCAATATCATGAGAAAAATTAGTTGTCCGAGGTGCGGGGCCGGTGGTGTTCGCCAGCGGGGCATATCGTTGATCATGGTCATGCTGATCATGGTGCTGGTGGTGCTGACCTCACTGGGAGCCTCGCGATCCTCTTTTTTCAATGAGACGGTTACGGGTAACGAAGCCGACTACAACCGCGCGTACATGGCTGCGGAGGCATTGGTACAGGATGCGCAATTGGATATCAATGGTCAATCGGCCCCCGGTGTGGTGTGCATTAATGGCTGTCGCCCGAGTGGCACGCCAAGTTTGGCCCAGCCTACGTTTCCTGAGAATACAACCGAACACGACCAACTTAAAGCGGCATTGGCGGCAGCCCAGTGCGCACAGGGTATCTGTGCGCCATCCGTCTGGCCCACGAACGCGCTGCCAGACAACTTCTGGATGACCCCCGCCACGTTGGCGATCAACACGGCCAGAGCTGCAACCTATGGGCAATTCACCGGTGCTGTGCCGGCGGCAAACGGGAACCCCATTCTTACCGCCAATCCCAGCGCGGGATGGTACTGGGTGGAAGTGATACTGTTTAATGCAAGCGGCTGTGCCGCAGGAACAGGCGCGTGTCCTCCTATAAATAGGCCCTTCGTTTATCGCATTACCGCAGTTGCCAAGGGCAAAGGCAACACCATTGCCGTAATACAGACTTTTTTTACCTCTAATTAGACATAGTAATTCTGCTGTCTGCATTGCTGTTTTTTGTCCTTATGTTCCTCATTGGAGAGTCATCATGAACCGGTCGCTGAAAATCTCTGCCAAGTCGTCTTTGTGTCTTTCAACCCAACTGTCCAGTGTTTCCGTCGCCTCCAAAATAGTGGTGGCCGCATTGTTGGCGCAGTTGGGAGCGTCAACAGCGCTGGCGGTCCCGTATTCATTGGCACAACAACCCGCTGGTACCGGTGGGCGCGAGCCCGCGCCCAATGTGATTCTTTCCATTGATGACTCCGGCAGCATGGGGTGGGATGTCAACGGTTGCATGACGATGGACTGGGATTTCGCCTATTACGGGAGCAGATTCGATGCCGGTGCCAGTGCCGGCAATTGTCCAGCCAGGGAAAGCAATCCCAATCCCTCGCGGATGGCCTCGTTAAAGTCAGCGCTGTTTTCACAATTTGGTGACGCATCCTTGGCCACGCCGACCAAGGGGAAAATTCCCGACGGGCGCATTCGTCTGGCTTGGCAAGCCATGTGGAATAACGGGAGGGGGAACGACAATCAAGCCGGTAATTTGACGGTAGGGAATCTTAACTCCATGAAACCATTCAGTGGCACACACCGCGCCAACTTCAGTTCTTTTGTGACCAGCCTGCGGGCAAAACAAGGCACCCCGTCCCATAAGATGATGGAGAACGTATACAACTACATGCGTTCACCGGTGGGGGACAACAGTCCTTGGGCAGACAACCCCGGTAGTTCCCAATCAACAGCTTATCTGGCCTGCCGACGTACCTACCACGTCTTCATGACAGACGGCGCATGGAATACAGATGGAGGTCGTACAGCGGGCAATGCTGATGGGTCTTCACTGACCTTGGGTGATGGCATCACCAGCTACAGTCCCACGTCCAGCCAATCCAGGGTTTACAAAGACGGCTTTGGTGCGGAGGCTGACAAACCCAGCACCTTGGCAGACTTTGCATTCAGAAGTTGGGCGACCGATTTGCAAGATGGAACGGGTAGCACGCAAAACATGGCCAACTCAGTCAGGCCGCTGATAAGAAAGTCAGGAACCGAGACGGTGATTAACCCCGCGAATGGACATAGCACGGCGTTGCAGGAATTCTGGAATTCGAAAAATGACCCAGCCACTTGGCAGCATATTGTTCAGCACACCATTGGGTTTGGCAATGCTGCGGTTACATGGTCAGGTGTTCCAGTCTGGGACCCACAAACCGACAACACCTATGGTGGTGACTACGCGATGCTGGTCAACGGCGATATAACTTGGCAAAACCCTATTGCTGTTGCCGAGTCCAATCGATCATTTGAGCTTTGGCATATGGCCCTGAATGGACGCGGCAAGTTTTATCCAGCCAGGAATGCTGAGGCGCTGACTGCTGCGTTTTCTGATATTTTGGACAATGTGATTATTGACACCTCCACGTCCCTGGTGTCGGTGGCTGCCAATGCGTCCCGAATTCAGACTGATACCTTGGTTTATGTGGCGGGCTACGAAAGTGCGGCTTGGAATGGTCACCTGCAGGCCTATGCAGTGACGAACGCAGGTGTTTCCTCGACCGCTTCTTGGGATGCGGCTACATTGCTCAGCGCGGCTGTCCCTGCCAACCGGGTGGTTCTTTCCTATAATGGGTCTGCCGGCATTCCTTTCCGTTGGGGTTCCCTGCCCAGTTCCTCGCCTGCGATACAACGCACCTATTTGAACAGCGCTGATACACGCGGAGCCGAGCGGGTGGATTATTTGCGTGGTGTCAGGACCACCGAGGGAGCTGCTGCCAACACGTTCAGAACGCGGACGTCCGTGCTGGGTGACATAGTGAATTCCAATATTTGGTACCTGGGTGCTCCGACCTCGGCGTCTGGATTGGCGGGCTATGCGGCGTTCGCCTCTGCCAACGCGTCTCGGGTTCCTATGTTGTACGTTGGTGCCAATGACGGTATGCTGCACGGCTTTGTGGCGTCTTCTGGCGCGAATCGCACGGCAGGGTCTGAACGCATTGCCTATGTTCCCGCGGGTGCTTACCCCAATTTGAGCAACTATACCCAGCAGGCCTATACACACCGTTATTTTGTAGACGGTAGTCCGTTTTCCGGGGATGTAAAGGTGGGGAGCACCTGGCGCACCTATCTGGCAGGTTTCATGGGTGCCGGAGGAAAAGGTTATTTTGTGCTGGACGTTACCGACCCCAGCACCACTAATTTTGCGGAGAGCAATGCCAGTTCACTGGTGGTGTTGGACAAAACCATGCCTACGGACGACGATGTTGGCAGCATCTTTGCGCAACCGAGCAAAGACCCTGCAAACCCCACGCGTGCAGTTCAGTTCACCATGATGAACAACGACCGGCCGGCGTTGATTCTTGGCAATGGTGTCAACAGCACGAATGAGCGGCCTGTACTGCTGATTCAGTACCTGGACGGCGCCAAAGAAGTGCTCCCACTGATTGCGTCGACAGCGACCGGTGGGAGCAATGGCTTGGGCAATCCCCAGGTGATTGACATCAATGGCGATGGCAAGGCTGATTTGGTGTATGCGGGTGACCTGAAAGGCAATCTTTGGAAGTTTGATGTTTCTAAGGCCTCTCCATCCAATTGGAAAGTGTCTTTTGGTGGCAACCCTCTGTACACCGCCGCCGATTCAGGGGGGACTCGGCAGCCCATAATGACTGCACCCGTATGGTTACCCCACCCCAAGGGCGGCATCATGCTGGGCTTTACCACAGGTCGTACCTTGACCTCTGCGGATAGAACAGACACTTCGCAGCAAACGCTCTACGGTGTCTGGGATAATACCGTTTTGGCGCTTGGTGCGAACCAGACTTTGACCGTTACCGATGATCCCGCCAAACGGGTGACTGATGGGCAAGACAGTCTGGTGCAGCAAAACATGGGTACCGTCGTCTTGACCACCGTCGCAGGGCGCAGCTTTTTTACCCATGCCGCAAACCCTGTGAACTACGGAACTACCGGCATCAACCCCAACCGGCGTGGGTGGTATATGAACTTCACCGACTCGGGGGAGCGTGCCTCCAGCAACCCCTATTGGTTTAATGGAAATTACGTGATGGTGCCAAGTGCCGTTCCGGCTTCGGGGACGGACTCCAATACCGAGACATGTAGCCTCACCTCGGTACGGGAGGTGGGTTCCTTGACCGTTGTAGACCTGATCAAAGGCGCGCCACCTAAATTGCCGGTGTTTGATACCGATGGTGGCGGGTTCACTGGAAGCGAGGTGGTTTCCTCCAAAGTCTCCAATCAAGACGATTCTGTGAGTTTCAGCACGGGGGGGGGGCAGGGTAAATTGCTGGGAACGAAGTGTATTGGCGATGGCAACTGTTCTGGATTGGGTACGGATAAACACTGGGGTGGAACAGTGACAGGTTGGCGGGAACGTTGATGTGTGCAGCGAGAGGAGGCTTTATGCGTATTGACTTGGAAAACACTGATGAAAAATAGCAAAGGATTTACTCTCATAGAGTTGATGATTGTGGTGGCTGTTGCGGGTATTCTGGCGGCTATTGCCATTCCCAACTACACACAGTACGTCCAGCGCGGTCGGCGCGCTGAAGCCCGCTCCGCGTTGCAACAGGCGGCTTTGTGGATGGAAAAAGCGCAAACGGCAACCGGGGCATATCCTCTGGTGCTCCCAGCTTCCTTGCGCACGGTCCCTTCAGGCCTCTACGCGGTTTCATTGGTTTCCGATGGCGCGGCTTATACCTTGAGTGCCACCCCCAGCGGTGCCCAAGCCAGCGATGGGTGCAACATTTACACACTTACCGGCGTAGGGGTGACTTCTGTAACTGGCAATTCAGGATCGTGGAATGCTGCAACTTGTTGGCAAAAATAGGTGGCGTAGCGATCTTGAAGTCTTGCCCATGTAATCTGCTCACAGGGCTACATGAATTGCCACGGCGGTGCCGAGCAACCTGTATCGACTGCGAAGCTATGCAGCGAGATTAAGCGCGCTTGGCGCCATGCTTTGATGCGCAGAAGCCAACGACCCAATGCCGTGGAGCGGATTCCAGCGCTTTGCCAAGCGTTTTATGTCCACTACCCGTTAACGCACATCCCAATCTGGAGGCACGCTTATATTCGTCACATACCAAACGCAGAAGGCCTATGTGGTAATTCTGCAGTAATGATTTGCGCGGGGGCAACCTCAGTTTCCACTGCAACTTAAAATTACAACAATAGCGCTGCATGTCCCCGGTCAGTTCAATCTTTTGGGCTGTGCGCAATGAGCAAGTAAGGGTGTATCCGGCCATCGGTATCACGCGGCATCACCCCCGCCTTGTCGATGGCATTGATCACGGCCTCGTCCCAGGATTTCACACCGCTGGATTTGAGGAGTTTGCGGCTGATGACGGTGCCGTCGGATGAAGTGCGCACCTCCACCTCCGCAGTGGGGTTGCCAACGACGGTTTCGGTGTAGGTGGTATTGCGTTTCAAGAGTGCCCTGATACGCCCCGCATAACCCGCCGAAGGCCCCGAGCTTTGTGCGGCCGTACCCGTAGAGCGTGCATCCCCATTGCCGCTGGCAGCGCCTGCCAGCCCGGCGATGCGCTTGAGGTTTTGTTGGCGAAGCTCTTCCAGTTGTTTGGCTTCTTCCTTGGTTTTGGCCGCTGCTTTTTGCTTCGCCGCGTCCGCCGCCTTGGCGTCCTTGGTGCTTTGTTCTTGCAGCTTCTTGTCGCGTGCGGCTTTGTCCAGCTTGTCTTGCTTCTCTTTTTCGCGCTCCAGCTTCTCTTTCTCTAGTTTGGCTTGCTGTAGTTTGGCCTGTTTTTCCGCTTGTTTTTCCCGCTCCAAGCGTTCGCGTTTTTGCTTTTCCTGCTCTAGCTTGATTTGTTCGAGTTTTTCTTCGCGCAACTGCTTCTCTTTTTGCAGGCGTGCTTTTTCCTTGGCCAGGACAATGTCCGCGTCGGGGGTATGCACCGGCGGTGGCGGCACCACCACCGGCCGTGGGGGCTCCACCGGGACGACGGGCCGGACCGGTTCAGGGGGGGCAATCGGTTCGGGTGGCACCTCCGGTGCCGGTGGCGCAGCCTCTTGGGGCACCGCAGACCACAGTTCCGCTTCAAAGGCCACGGGTGTGGCGTCACGTTTCCATTGCACGCCGATAGTCAGCATGGCCACCAGCAGGCCGTGGGCCAGAATGGCCAACGCCAGGGCGCGCAAAAAACCCGGCGGAGGTGGCGGGGCAAATTCGTGGCGACCGCTGGCAATGCTCATGGTCCGGGTGCCTAGTTGACCAGCTGGACCGAGAGGCCCACCCGTTGGATACCGGCGCGCTGCAGGGTGTCCATGACCTTGACCACGTTTTCGTATTTCACGTTTTTGTCCGCGCTGATCACCACGGCAGAGCTGGCAGCCGTAGCGCTGTCTTTGGCGCCCTGGGCCCGTTTAACCGCGCTGGCCAGTTCCTTGAGGGGCAGGGTGCTGCTCTGGTCTTTGACCTTGACTTCCACCACACCGTCGGTTTTGCCCAGAATGATCTGGATGATCTGGTCGGGTTGTTTGGACGCCTTGCCGATGCTGGGCAGGTCGATCATGCTGGGGGTGATCAGCGGCGCGGTGACCATGAAGATGATCAAGAGCACCAGCATCACGTCGATGAAGGGCACCATGTTGATTTCGTTGATGGTGCGCCGTCCACGGCCACGGCTTACAAGGGCTGGCATGGGGTGATGGCCTTCAGGCGGTACGCGGCGTGGCGGCCTGGGCGCTCACGTTGCGTTGCAGAATATTGGAAAACTCTTCGATGAAAGTTTCCTGGTGGATGGCAATGCGGTCAATATCGCGTGCAAAACGGTTGTAGGCCACCACGGCGGGGATGGCTGCAAACAGGCCAATCGCAGTGGCCACCAGTGCCTCGGCAATGCCGGGCGCCACGGTGGCCAGTGTCACCTGCGTGAGTGCCGCCAGCCCGGTAAAGGCGTGCATGATGCCCCACACCGTACCGAACAAACCGACATAGGGTGATACCGAGCCCACCGAGGCCAGAAACGACAGATGGGTTTCCACCACGTCCATTTCGCGCTGAAAACTGGCCCGCATGGCGCGCCGGGCTCCGTCCATCAGGGTGCCGGCATCGGTGACCCGGCGTTCGCGCATTTTTTGAAATTCACGCATGCCACTGGCAAAGATACGCTCCATGGGCCCACCTTCGCTGGGGTTTTTGGAGGCGTTGGCAAACAGGTCGTTCAGGCTGGAGCCGGACCAGAAGTTGCGCTCGAACACCTCATTGAGCGATTTCACACGGTTCAGGGCAAATAGCTTTCTGAAGATGGCAGCCCAGCTGGAGATGGAAATCACCATCAGCAGCAGCATGACGGCTTGCACCACTACGCTGGCATTGAGTACCAAATGGAGAATCGAAAGGTCTTGGTTCATGGCAGGGTTGGGTAAATGAATTTACAGCAGCACCGAGCGAAGCCGCTCGACTGCCGTCTGCAGTTGTTCCATCGAACTGGCGGTGGAAAAACGTACAAAATGGTGGGTCTGGTCCAGCCCGAAGTCACGCCCTGGGGTGATGGCCACATGGGCTTGGTTCATCATGGCAAAAGCAAAGTCCCAGCTGTCTTGGATGCCGAGTTTGGCGCAGGCGTTGGAACAATCTGCCCAGGCGTAAAAAGCGCCATCGGGAACCACGGGAACGTTCAAGCCCATGGCGTTGAGCTGCGGAATGAAATAGTCGCGCCGCGCCTTGAACTCCTGGCGCCGTGCCTCGTACAGCGCAATGCTTTCGGGCGCAAAGCAGGCCAGGGCCGCATGCTGGGCAATGGTGCTGGGGCAGATGAACAGGTTTTGCGCCAGCCGCTCAATCACCGGTACCAGTTTTTCCGGCACCACCATCCAGCCCAGGCGCCAGCCGGTCATGCTGAAGTATTTGCTGAAGCTGTTGATGCTGATGATGTGCTCGTCGATGGCCAGTGCCGTTTGTCCAAACTGGGCGTCAAAACTGAGTGGCAGGTAGATTTCGTCCACCACGGTGATGCCACCGCGCGCCTGCACCACCTGGTGGATGCGGCGCAACTCGTCCGGGTGGATGGAGGTGCCTGTGGGGTTGGACGGTGACGCCAACAAGACGCCCCGTGTGCGTGGCCCCCAGGCGGCTTGCACCTTGTCGGCACTGAGCTGAAAGCGCTCTTGGGCGGTGGTGGGAATCAGCACGGCGCGGCCTTCGGCGGCGCTGACAAAATGCCGGTTGCAGGGGTAGCTGGGGTCCGGCATCAGGACTTCATCACCCGCTTCGATCAGCGCCATACACGCCAAGTGCAGGGCGGCGGAGGCCCCCGCCGTCACGATGATGCGGCTGGCAGGCACGTCAGCGCCGAAACGGCTGGCATACCAGGCGCTGATGTGTTCGCGCAAGGCGGGCAATCCGGTGGCGGGGGTGTACTGGGTGTGGCCGTCGCGCACCGCTTTTTCTGCGGCCTGCTGCACCAAGGGCGGCGCGGTGAAATCTGGCTCACCGATGTTCAAAAAAACCATGGGCGCATCGGTGTGCGCAATTTCTTGACCCAGATTGGCAGCCGCCTTGGCCACCTCCATCACGTAGAAAGGCTCTATCTTTTGTGCACGGGACGATATCTGCATGGGAGGTGGAAGCGGTCGGTGTTTAGGCGCGGGACTTTTTGACGCGGTCGGATTCGACCTCCGCTGTGCGCAGGGAGGGGGCCATGCCGTTCAGCACGCCATTGACGTATTTGTGGCCGTCGGTGCCACCAAACTCTTTGGCCAGCTCCACACACTCATTGATGACCACGCGCCAGGGAACATCCAGGCAGTGCTTCATCTCGTAGGCGCCAATCCACATGACCGCATGTTCAATGGGGGAAATCTCGGTCATGGGGCGGTCCAGCAGCGGGAGAATCAACACGTCCAGCTCGGCGCCTTGTGCGATGCACCCGTGCAAGAGTGCGTCAAAGTGCACCGAATCTGCCTTGTTGAAGCCCGCGAGGTCGCGCGTAAAAATGTCGATGGCACCGGCTTCGTTACCCCCCACCAGGCTCTGGTACAGGCCTTGCAGCGCAAATTCGCGTGCGCGGCTGCGGTCCGACTTGGAGCCCGCCTTGCGCGCGCCCGTACTGGTCACGCCGGTGCGTGGCTGGCGGGGCGGGCGGGTGGGCGAGGAGGGAGTATTGAAATCGCTCATTAAATAGACTCCAGCAGATTGGCCATTTCGACGGCCACACGGGCCGCATCGCGGCCTTTTTCTTCCTGGCGGGCCACGGCTTGGGCCATGTCTTCGGTGGTCAAAATGGCGTTGGCAATGGGCAACTGGTAATCCAGCGAGATGCGGGTCACACCGGCGCCGGACTCGTTGGCCACCAACTCAAAGTGGTAGGTTTCACCGCGGATGATGCAGCCCAAAGCCACCAAGGCGTCGTATTTAGACTTCTCGGCCATGGCCTGCAATGCCACGGGCACCTCCAGTGCGCCGGGTACGGTGACATGGTCGATGTCTTTGTCGGACACACCCAAGCTCATCAACTCTGCCTTGCAGGCCTTGGCCAGCGCGTCGGTGATGGGGGCATTGAAACGTGCTTGCACGATGCCAATGCTGAGTTTTTTGCCGTTGAGACGGCTGTCGTTAGAGGCAACGTTGCCTTTGTCTGCACCAAACATGGGGTAAACCTTTATCAATTTTGATTATTTGCTGATGTAGCCGGTGATTTCCAGGCCGTAGCCCGTCATGCTGGGCATGCGCCGGGGGCTGCCCATGAGGCGCATTTTGTGCACGCCGCACAGGCGCAGGATTTGTGCACCAATGCCGTAGGTACGCAGGTCCATGCGGCCCCGTTCCGGGGCTTGGGCCGGGCGGGCGGTGCCGTCAAACTGCGACAGCAACTGTGCGCCGCTTTCACCGCAATTGAGCAACACGACTACGCCTTTGCCTTCTTGCGCCACAAAGGACAGGGCGGCATCCAGACTCCAGGAGTGCATGGTGCGGCCCACTTCCAAGGCGTCCAGCACCGACAAGGGCTCGTGTACGCGGGCGGGCACAGTGTCGCCCTCGGTCCATTCGCCTTTGACCAAGGCCAGGTGCACGCCGTGGCCCGTGGTATCGCGAAACGCGTGGGCGGTGAACTCGCCAAAAGCGGTGTGTACCGTGCGCGAACCCTGTTTTTCAATTAGAGACTCCACGCGGCTGCGGTGTTCAATCAAATCGGCAATGGTGCCGATCTTCAGGCCATGCTGGGCGGCAAAAATTTGCAAATCAGGCAGACGGGCCATGGTGCCATCGTCTTTCATGATCTCGCAAATCACCGAAGTGGGCGAGCAGCCCGCCATGGCCGCCAGGTCGCAACCGGCTTCGGTGTGGCCTGCCCGCATGAGCACGCCACCATCCACCGCCTGCAAGGGAAAAATGTGGCCGGGTTGCACCAAATCATCGGGTTTTGCGTCTTTTGCGACGGCCGCTCGGACGGTTTGTGCACGGTCGGCCGCCGAAATGCCGGTGGTCACGCCTTCAGCGGCCTCAATGGACACCGTGAATGCTGTGCCCTTTTTGTCGCCATTGCGTACCGTCATTGGCGGCAATTGCAGGCGTTCACAGCGTTCGCGGGTGAGGGTCAGGCAAATCAGACCACGCCCAAAACGTGCCATGAAATTGATGGCGTCCGCGGTGACGTGGTCGGCCGCCAGTACCAGGTCGCCTTCGTTTTCGCGGTCTTCTTCGTCCACCAAAATCACCATGCGCCCGGCGCGCATGTCGGCCACGATGTCTTCAACAGGGGAAATAGCCACGGGGGAGAGGGCTGTCATGCAAATGTCTTTCACAAAATAGGAGAGGAGGCGGGGCTCCGAGTTATGACGCGGGTTGTCCGGCTTGTTGTGGGTCGGCGTTCAGCATGCGCTCGACATACCGCGCGATCAAATCGATTTCCAGATTGACCTGAGAGCCTGCGCCCAGGGTGCCCAAAGCGGTGTTTTGCACTGTATGGGGGATCAGGTTGATGCTCATTTCACAACCGGTGTCGGTATCTTGGATACGGTTCACTGTCAGGCTCACGCCATTGACCGTGATGGAACCTTTGTACGCCAGATATTTGGCCAATGTCCGTGGGGCCATGATGCGCAACTCCCAACTCTCACCCACTTGGCCAAAGTGCGCCACAGTGCCGATCCCGTCCACATGGCCTGACACAATGTGCCCGCCCAAACGGTCGTGCGCACGCAAGGCTTTTTCCAAATTGATGGTGCCCAATTGCCCCAGTCCCGCAGTTTTGTCCAGCGATTCAGCGGAGATGTCCACCGTGAATTGCTGCTGCGCAGGGTCGAGCGTGGTGACGGTCATGCAAGCCCCATTGAGTGCAATGCTGTCGCCCAAACTGACGTCGTCGAGGTAAGCGGGCGGGCACGCAATGGTGAGGCGCTTGCCGTGCGTTGAAGAGCTGCCTTGGGCGTGAACGGCGACGATGCGCCCCACGCCGGTGATGATTCCGGTAAACATCTGGGTATTTTCGCAGGGTTTGGGCCTTGGGTTGGCCAAAGCCCCCAATTCTTCTGTTTTAAAAGCGGTCGCGCCCGCTCACGCGTGCCACTATCCGCAGGTCTGGGCCCACCATGGCGGTCGATTTGAACTCCAGCGGCAGGGCAGCATTCAAATCGGTCAGTGGCCCAAAGTCGGCCATGCCAGAGCCCTGACCCATGAATTTGGGAGCCAGATAGACCAGAAATTCGTCTGCCAAAGCCTCACGAATCAGTGAACCATTGAGTTGGTGGCCAGCCTCTACATGCAGCTCGTTGATCTCGCGTTGACCCAAGTCCCGCAACATGGCAGCCAGATCCACTTTGCCAGTGGGGCTGCCGTCCAAGCGCACGCCGGGCAGGTAGATAACGGTGGCGCCCGCAGCCTCCAGCGCTGCCTTTTTCAAGTCATTTTGGGTTGCAGCGTAGATAAATACTGCGCGGCCCGCTATAAAAAGAGGAGCGTCGATTGGGGTTTGAAGGTTGCTATCCACCACCACCACATGCGGCTGGCGCGGTGTATCCACCAAGCGCACGTCCAAGCGCGGCGTGTCTTGTAACACGGTGCCAATGCCGGTCAGGATGGCGCAAGCGCGTGCGCGCCACGCATGACCATCGGCGCGCGCTTCAGGTGAGGTGATCCACTGACTCACGCCATTTGGCAAGGCGGTTTTACCGTCCAGCGAAGCAGCCACCTTCATGCGCACCCAGGGCGTTTTACGGACCATGCGGCTGAAAAAACCGATGTTGAGCTCGCGCGACGCAATGGCCAGTGGGTCATCAACTGGCAGTACTTCGACCTCAATGCCAGCAGCTCTTAGCTTTGCAAATCCTTGGCCAGACACCAGGGGGTTGGGGTCGGCAATAGACGCCACCACTTTTTTTATGCCTGCCTGGATCAGTGCGTCACAGCAGGGGCCGGTACGGCCGTGGTGGGAGCAGGGCTCTAAGGTGACGTAGGCGGTGGCACCCACAACCGAATGACCCTTGGACTGTGCATCTCGTAGGGCCATGACTTCGGCATGCGGACCACCAGCGCGCTGGGTGTGACCTTGTCCAATGATCGTACCATTTGGAAGAGTTAATGTACAACCAACACGTGGATTTGGGGATGCTATACGGAGTGAGTGAGTTGCCAAACTCAATGATGCTTCAATCATGAAATGCGAATTAATAGCGTTTATTTACCACACTGTAGTGCTGATCGAAACTAAGCCACTATTGCCTCACCTCATCCACCAATGTTTTGAACTCATCAATATCCTCAAAACTCCGATAAACGCTGGCAAATCGCACGTATGCCACTTTGTCGAGCTTTTTGAGTTCACGCATGACCAATTCGCCAATCAAGTTGGATTGAACTTCACGTAGTCCCAGGTTGCGGAGCTTTTCTTCAATCCGGTCTATGGCGGCGCCGACCTGTTCCGTGCTGACGGGGCGCTTGCGCAGAGCTAGGGAGAATGATCCCCGCAGCTTGGATGCATCGTATTCAATCCGACGGCCATCCTTCTTGACGATGATAGGGAAATTGACTTCAGGCCGCTCATAGGTAGTGAATCGCTTTTCGCACGACCCACACTGGCGCCGGCGGCGGATGAAGTTCCCGTCTTCAGAAACGCGGGTCTCCACCACCTGGGTTTCTGTGTGACTGCAAAACGGGCACTTCATCGAATCAATGCCTATTTGTAAACAGGGAAGCGTGCGGTCAAAGCATTGACTTTAGCGCGTACTGTTTCAATGTTGGCTGCGTCACGTGGGTTGTCCAGTACGTCCGCGATCAAATTGGCAGTGGCGCGTGCCTCTTCGTCTTTGAATCCGCGGGTTGTCATGGCCGGGGTGCCGATGCGCACACCGCTGGTGACCATGGGTTTTTCTGGGTCATTGGGGATGGCATTCTTGTTGATGGTCATATGGGCGCTGCCCAACACGGCCTCGGCTTCCTTGCCGGTAATGCCTTTGGCCCGCAGGTCCACTAGCATGACGTGGCTTTGGGTGCCACCACTGACAATGCGCAGCCCACGGCTGGTCAGGGTTTCCGCCACAATTTGTGCATTCTTCAGCACCTGCTGCTGGTAAATTTTGAATTCAGGCGTGAGCGCTTCTTTGAAAGCAACTGCCTTGGCTGCGATGACGTGCATCAGTGGGCCGCCTTGCAAGCCGGGGAAAATGGCGCTGTTGATGGCTTTCTCGTGTTGTGCCTTCATCAAGATAATGCCGCCGCGTGGGCCGCGCAAACTCTTGTGGGTGGTGGATGTCACTATATCGGCGTGGGGTACCGGGTTGGGGTACACCCCAGCAGCGATCAAGCCCGCGTAGTGGGCCATGTCCACCATGAAAATGGCTCCTACGTCTTTGGCGACCTTTGCAAAGCGTTCAAAATCAATCGCCAGCGAGTAGGCGCTGGCACCAGCGATGATGAGCTTGGGCTTGGTTTCGTGCGCCTTGCGCTCCATGGCGTCGTAGTCGATTTCTTCCTTGGCATTCAGGCCATAGCTCACCACGTTGAACCACTTGCCGCTGATGTTGAGTGCCATGCCGTGGGTCAAGTGGCCACCTTCGGCCAAGCTCATTCCCATGATGGTATCGCCAGGCTTCAGAAAGGCCAGGAAAACGGCTTCATTGGCCGAGGCGCCGCAATGGGGTTGCACATTGGCAGCTTCCGCGCCAAAAATTTGCTTAACGCGGTCGATGGCCAATTGCTCGGCCACATCAACATGTTCGCAACCGCCGTAATAGCGTTTACCTGGGTAGCCTTCGGCGTATTTGTTGGTCAGCTGGCTCCCCTGTGCCGCCATCACGGCCGGTGAGGCGTAGTTTTCGCTGGCAATCAGCTCAATGTGGTGCTCCTGGCGCGCGTTTTCAGCCAGGATGGCGGCCCACAGTTCAGGGTCGGTTTGTTCTACGAGAATATTACGGTCGTACATGGCAGTCCTTAAAGACAATGGGCCTGTGTGGGTCTTGGAAATAACACAGGGCTGCCCAGGCGAACGGCTGAACGCAGTTTCCCGCAAGGGTTGTGCGGCACGCTTCCCGGTGGTTGTCCCACCTCGGCGCACTGAACCAAGCTGGTTCGGCGCCTATCGCCAGTCGCGTACGGGCTTGAGTTTACCCGACGTGGCTTATGAGTTGGAAAGACTGGCTAGGTTTTCAGGTGGAGCCAACGTTTTGCTGGGCACAATTGCCGGGACTGACGGGGGCATAGTGTGTGGCGTCGATATTGGAACCCCACGTCCTGCGGCCACCTGTTGCAATCGGTTATGTTCCGCCATTACTTTATTGGCGTACCCGCCGTCATCTTCTAAATTGCCAGCGCCTACGTAAAACTTGAGGCCGCCTTCGACGGAGCCTGCACGGCTAATGCATTCTTGCAACACCTTGGCTCCGACCCGCAGATTGGAGACAGGGTCAAAGGCGGCTAATTTGCCGCCAAACCCTTCGTATTTGTCGCTGTGGATTTTGGTCATCACCTGCATCAAACCCTGCGCACCCATAGCGCTTTGGGCAAACGGGTTAAAGCCAGACTCAATGGCCATGATGGCCAATATCAGCGTGGGGTCCAGTTTGGTGTGGGAGCCGATCTCATATGCTTCGGAGACCAGTGCGCCTACAGGTTCGGGCGCCACACTGTATTTTTTGCTGAGCCAATAAGCCACAGCCGCTTGTGGTTTGGGTAAGTCCTTGAGGTTGGTTGCGGTTGTGCGATCAATGGCTTCTGCATCCGTTGCCATGCCGGTGACGGCGATTTGACGGTTTTGCAGCCAACTGATCAACTGAACTTCACCGGCCTGACGGATTTCTGGGCGGGCAGTCAGGGTGACTGCTGCGAACATGACGGCCAAACCCAGCAGGGCAAAACCGTTGTGTGTGATTTCAAAGAAGCCTTGGGCGATGTCGCTGAGAAATATGCGAAAGCCCTTGGT
>Ga0156087_1097_pt1 | contig 18005 bp, 13 predicted proteins | sample RifCSPlowO2_02_FD_107740 | JGI IMG/M metagenome (GOLD analysis project Ga0156087, IMG submission 107740) | Burkholderiales bacterium RIFCSPLOWO2_02_FULL_57_36 | reverse complement strand
AGGCCATAAGGGGTTCTCCTATGCGCTTATTTGAGTGCTAATTATATGATATTTATAGGAAAATGCCTTAAGTTGATGACATTGGGCTAAAGCCCGCCCCTTAACCAAACGTTAGGCAAATAAATACATGAGCGACTGGGATTTTCTTTACGAGATGAACGAGCGGGGCTGCAGCGCAGAGGAAATTGCCGATGCAGCAGGGTCAGGTGCTGCACCTTGGGAATGGGAATACATCGACAGAGAGTGGGTCGATTCTCAGCTTGACGATGCCTCTGGCTATAAGTCCTTCTCGGCCAAACAAATACCACCCTTTCAGAGCAGAGCCGGGTTCCCTTTCAGCTCTTTGGGGCAAGCAGAAATTTTTTACGATCTGATCGATTGCGCTATTCGTCACTTCGAGAATACAGGCAGGTACTTACAAATCTGGGGAGAGCTAGGAGAGATCTACGCCGAAATCGAATTCGGTCTTCGCCGTCATGGTTCTCACAAGCGTGGTTCTGACGGCACGATTGAGGGGAGGCTTGTTGAGGTAAAAACCATCTCTCCAGAGAAGTCCGGCGATCATGTTCTCGTCAAGAGCCAAGGAGACTTCGAGCAATTGCTCATCGTTCGCATTGATCATGACTTTGAGTTCACTGGCAAACTATTTGACCGAAGCGAGCTAAAAGGTGGCTCCGGAAAATTCCTGAGAGGACAACTCAAGGATGGCGTGGACAGTACCTAACCCTCCGCCGCTACGGCGGCCCCTAACGTCAAACGTTGGGGGCTTGGGATCGAAAAGCTGTCTTACGTGAGCGACCGCTTCTGGCGGGTAGCTGCCTCTCACGAAGGACAGCAAACGACCGATTCTGTTGAAAACTCGGTGTGCGACAGAGCTGTTTGTTCGTAACCTGAAAAATTAAATGACCCGGCTGCTACCCACAGGGAATCACGCCCTAGTGCTCAGCTCATCGGATCTTTCGCTGCTTGAACCAGACATGCTCCGGTTCAAAGTAGAAGGCTTTGCGAACCTCCTTTTCGAACTGTGAACGCGTGAGTGCTTTGCCCGTGTAGCGGTAGAAAGCAAGCTCGTGCAAATGCTCTAGGATGGACTGCTCGCTATCGAGGTCGGCTGCATCGAACTCATATCCCTGGCCTTCCTCGTCTTCCTTCCAAGAGTTGAACAGATGGGGCCGGATCGCAGCAATTATGCTGGCTTCAGTACTGGTCCCCATAATCGTTGTTTGTTTCCAAACAGATTCAAAGTCGAGTGAAATCTCGTGCTTAGGGTCAGTCGCTACCAGGCCAATGGAGTCCATTGGTAGCTTGTGAGTGGTTTTCAGCCAATGACCTTGGGTTTTCTCCATCCAACGGTCGAACTTTTGTTGCAACTGAAGAATCTCGCCCAGCAACCTCGATCGTGGCGTGCAATGTTCGTAGCCTGCCTCAATGCAGTCTCGGATAGACTGAATGGCGGTGCGAGCAGCTCTCTCCTCTGCAGGCGCAAGGAATGGCACTGCTCGGTAAGCGCGGGACATAGCGAAATAGCACTCGTTGGCCCTTTCCTGGTCACCAATCTCTAAAGCCATCCATCCAGCCAGGGTTTCACGGATTTCGCTGAGGTTGCGCGTCAAGCCTGCTTTCCCATGGGCAAGCTTGCCGACACGCGCCAAAGCAGTGGAAAGCTCTTCATGATTTTCGTGTGAGAGCGAGTTCAGCGGCCTGCGCAGACGTGGGTGCAAGGGGGAACCAATCACCATCGACACGCCTGCATTGGATTGCTGGCTCTCCAATTCCTGACGGCCGACCCAATACAATCGTTTGGGATCGATGAGACCAGAGGTTGCCTGTACCCAGGCGCTGATTTCCGCGTGGGCAAAAAACCTGAGAAATGTCTCTTTAGACTCCTTATCGGCCAGTAGGGCATTCAATGCAAAACCGGCAAATTCTTTGAACCCCGGGTGCGCAACAACTTCCTCAGGAGACCCAGTCAACGAACGGATCACGGATATTGAATGCAATGCGTGCAGGTACTCGATAATCGTAAGGCGCGCGACTTCCGGGGTTGGAGGCTGGGCGTGTAGCCACGCATTTTTAGAAGCTTTTGGCTCATTCACCAGTGCGTTCGAAAGGCGTCTGATTTTCCACGGAGCACCGTGGCAGATCTCAGCGGCGTCATCGAACAGCATCGGCGCACGGAACCAGAGCCGAGCACTAACTGAATGACAGAGCCCCTTGGGGGCATGAATGTCCTCGAATAGCTGGAGCAACACCAAGCGCTTGGCTACGGCTTCGGTTTGTTGCTTGTCAGCTGGTTCAAATCTCACACCGGTACGATCTTCTAGCCGGTACGGATAGCCGGGTAATACATGCAGTTCTGCAGCCAGGCGGGTAACCTCGCTGGCAAACGACGCTTGCGCGTCTCGTATCCGAATTTCAGCCATGGCCATGTGTGCGGTGGCTTGCTTCCAACCAGAAAATCCAAAGTCGGCCGCAGCAATGTCCAAAGCTTCGCTGTGCCTAGTATCGGCAGCAGAGCGGAGCTGCTTGGCGTGATTCTTGAGATGGCGCTGTAGGCGAGAGGCATAGCTGCTCATACGAAATCCTTCGTGCTTACGCAGCCGAAGAGGCATCACCCGCGAATACCGACAAGGCTGCTAGCAGCACAAAGTCAACGTATGAATAGAAAGATTGCAGTCCCTACGAGGGTTCGCTAAAGCGGGTGGCAGGCCTCTGCATAAGGCCGACGACTGATAAAACCATAAGCACGCGCATCATTCAAGATGTCACGTTGCCCCCTCATATGTGACCTATAGTCGGCAGGCAGAACCATCAGCAAAGGACGCCAGTTCAACTCCCTTAACTACCATTCGTCGGGAGTATCTCAAAGGGGGCACTTCAGGGGGCACTTATCAAGAGACCAATATAAATATTATTCTATATCAACAACTTACAACGACAGTTATAAAGCCCCCGGCTCCACCAATTTGTCTTCCCAGGAAGACCCAGAAAAGCCGTAAAGCCTAGAGGAATCAAAGCTTTACGGCTTTTTTTTACCCGCACTCTCCCACGTAATCCCAGGGCATCCCATGCTTGACGGGGCACAAATGGGGGGCATTCGGAAAGAGGGTTGATATTAGGCAGCTCACTTCGAATCAGCCGAAGGGGCGATTTCCGGGTGCTGGTAGAGGGGAGCAGAGGGCCAAGAAAGATGCTTTTGGTTACAATCGCGTATCGCTTCCGGGAGCCACAAAAGCTCTGACTCTGGCCCGCGAACTCCGCACTCCCAAAGCTCTATCACTCGCCACCCAAGTTCCAGCAGCTCGTTCCGGTTACGGGCGTCACGTGCAACATTCTGAGCAAGCTTCAGCTGCCAGAATTCTTCACGGGTTCGAGGAGTAGTGGCGTAGCGGCATCCGGGATGCCTGTGCCAGAAGCAGCCGTGAATGAAAATGCAGACCTTGTAGCGAGCAAGCACCACGTCCGGCCTTCCTGGGAGATCGCGCTGGTGCAAACGAAATCTGAAGCCATGCCGATGCAGCAACCTCCGGACTTTCATCTCCGGGGACGTATTGCTGCCGCGGATGCCAGCCATCATGCGAGACCTGACTTCTTTGCTGACTATGTCCATGAGTGAAACCCAGATATTTCCGGCCCTTCCGGAGGATACTCCCCCTGAGCTCACAGGAACGCTCGACGAGCCAATTCAGATCGTAGATCTCTTTGCCGGCCCTGGCGGGTTGGGCGAAGGCTTTGCATCTTCCGGAAACGGCAAGCGGTTCGAGATCATCGTCTCTGCCGAGATGGATCCCAAGGCCTGGAAAACCCTTCGGCTTCGCGCATTCTATAGGCTGTTGAAGAACAAGAGACCGGAGTACCTGAGCGACTACTACAACTACTGCAACGGCAAGACGGAAAAGCCTGAATCGCCCGCTACAGCTGACCTGTGGGAAGAGGCAGGAGAAGAGGCGAAGTGCATAACCCTGGGAAGCGAGGCCGGCAACAACGAACTCGACGAGATTCTCAAGCACCGGCTCAAGAAGGATCTCCCTTGGGTTCTGATAGGTGGGCCGCCATGCCAGGCGTACTCGATAGTCGGTCGAGCTCGCAATCAGGCGAAGGCCGACTACAGCGCCGAGAAAGACCATCGACATTTCCTCTACAAGGAGTATCTGCGAATTATCCGGCAGGGGCAGCCCACCGCATTCGTGATGGAGAATGTGAAGGGCATCCTTTCCTCGAAAATCAATGGAGAGCAGATCTTCTCGAGTATCCTTCAGGACCTCTCTGACCCACACCGCGCACTGGGCGAGGAAGGCTCGGGAAAGAAATATCGCATCTACTCTCTGGTCACCGGTGCGTCGTTCGGTCCAGGAGATGATGTCGAAAAGGTCGATCCTCGAACCTTCATCATCCAGGCCGAGGACTATGGGATACCTCAGGCAAGGCACCGGGTCATACTGCTGGGAATTGCGACCGACAGTATTCCGGCGTGTACGAAGTCTCTGAAGCTGACTAGACAGGAGCCCAAGGTCTCAGTCGGGCAGATCCTGAATGATCTTCCCAAGCTACGCAGCAGGCTGACCAAGAAGACCGATGACAGCGAAACCTGGCACGAGGAAGTACTCGAACAGCTTCAGCATATTCGCGATGAGATCGATCCTGCCGATACAAAAATGTGGATCCCGCTTTCCTACCTATGGACAGCGCTTGACGACGCCCCAAAGAGTCCAGGCGGCCTGCGGGTTGGTAGAGCCCCACATAACGGTGACGGCAAAACCGGGTTGCCAGCTCTTGACGAGTGGTACAGGGATTCAAAACTAGACTACTGGTTGAGTCATGACGCACGAGGCCACATGCCGTCCGACCTGCGCAGATACATTTTTGCTGCTGTCTACACGCAGGCTCATGGAACTTCTCCAAAGGGGCACAAGCAGTTCTCTCTTGAAGGACTCGCCCCAGACCACAAAAACTGGGAGAGCGGCAAGTTCATTGACCGCTTCAGGGTTCAGATGGAAGGGATGCCGGCGACAACCATCACCAGTCACATATCGAAGGATGGCCACTACTTCATCCACTACGACCCGGTTCAATGCCGAAGCCTGACTGTTCGGGAAGCAGCTCGCATCCAGACCTTCCCGGACAACTACTTTTTTCAGGGCAACAGAACGGAGCAGTTTCATCAGGTCGGCAATGCAGTCCCTCCATTGCTGGCGTCTCAGATCGCTTCCGTAGTGTATGGCGTGGTGTACCCCAAGGCACATGCACAGGGAGCCAGGGAAGTTGAAGTTGAGGATGCCGCGCTGGAGGCCTGAGCTTTTGGCCGCTGTGGCCTGAAGCGCTGAGGTCGCTTTTGCAGATAGCACGGATCCGAATTGACCTTGCCCTTGAAAAACGTATCCCTTGCCAAGTGTCCTATTAGCCGCAAGGATACGAAATGACTAAGCCTAAAACAGTCCGCGTTAAGTACACCCTATAATTCAAGCAAGAGGCCGTGCGCCTGGTCGAAACCGGCCTGACTCTGGCTGCGGCAGCCCGCTCTCTGGGCATGTCCGATCAGACCCTGTTCAACTGGGTCAAAGCCCATCGGCAAGGCAAGCTCACGGGGGCCGACAGCAAGCCTGTCAGTGCCGAGCAAATGGAAATAAGCCGTCTGCGTGCCGAGCTGACACGGGTCAAGATGGAGCGCGATATCCTGGAAAAAGCGACGGCGTACTTCGCAAAAGCATCCAGCTGAGGTACGCCTTTATCCTGACACCTCACCTAAGAAAAGGCAGACAGTGAGCGTCTCCCGGCAGCCTCTGATCTCCTGGAATCAAACCAAGGGCTTCTTGGCTACTGCTCAGCCTTTTTCAGGCAGGTGAATCACCAGAAAGGCTACGAATAATGCTTGCCAAAATAGGCACCACGTCTCTGCCTGCCTAGCCCTTGTGTGCTCTTGGGATGGCCATCTTGTTCACTCGGACAACTTTGTCAGATGGCGAACCCTTCAACCAGCCCACACAGGAAGCCAGCTTCCGGCTTCTGCGGCGTTCCCACAATCATCGCCCGGTCTAGACCGCTGTTGATAGTCTCGCATGCGGTCTCTGGCAGGAGCACGCAGGCATGGCAGGCAGCCATGTTTACCAGCCGTGAACCACTGCCACCCAAATTTTCTGAACACACCGGATCCGCCGAACACCAAGATGCACGCGAGACAGCTCGACGCACCACCGGCTCGAACAACTCCGGACGACCGAGGCGAACCAGTCCCCCAAGGCTGCCTTCTGAATCACCTGCAGCCGTGTAAATGAGAAAGGCAGCCATAGGCGCCACCACATCACATGACACAAAGATGCGCTCTTTCAGTGAAGCGGAAGCATAACCACACTCAAAGACAAGTTGATTGATCAAAATGTGCGCGAGCGTATGAACCAGCAGATAACGCGCGGCCCATTGCCAAGTGCAGGCGCTGGTCAAGCCGGGTGGCAGGAGCAATGTCTCGCTTGCCATACGACCCACGAACTCTTTATCAAATCGCTCTTGCAGCCAGACACAGTTTTTATCGAGCCAGGCTCTGATCGCCTCCTCTTGCAGTTCAACAAACAGCCCTTCGCCGTAATTCTTGATGGCGGGTAGCCACTGGTACTCTGCTTCTGGCGGATCGCGAAAAAGCTGGCGCATGGCAGCCGCCGGCATGCCATCGAGCGGACTGCCTGATCGGGTCAGACGCTCAAAGCCGTAAAACACTCGCGTTTCCCGCAACCGCTCCACCAGATTGACCGCGCCCAGCCACGATGAAAAGTCGGAAGGAATGCAGCTGGGCATTACACGCAGCTCACTGCTCTTGCCGGGGCCGATTTCCCGCCTGAGTACGTTGTATTCGGCCCGCCTAAACGCAAGACCCTTCGAATCCTCCAGTTCGGGCTGAAGACCGCTATAAACACTGCGGTCCCCCCGGCCAAGCGACTCGAAGGCCTTCAGGATAGAGTCGTCATCGGGCAGTGTTGCGTAATGTGGCTTCAGAATATCTTGGAGCTGCTTTAAGGCATCCTCTCGCAAGCCTACTTTAAGTAAAACTTGTACTCCCGTCAGCTTAAGCTCCTGCCCCCCCAGTATTTCTTGTATTTCAAGAATGTCCCGTTCACTTCCGAGGTTCGGCAGAAAGATCGATGAAATGGTTTTGCCAAAATAGATGTTCGACTGATTGATCAGCACAGCCACCGGGGCTTCAGCACATGCTTCCGTTGCATCACCCAGCCACGGGCGCTCGCCGCCACATGCAATGCCTGCTCTCGCAAGACCTGAAGCAGTGATTTTGCCAGTCGCAGGATCGCGATCCATGAACATAGCGCCAGCCAGCGTATGTGATTTATTGCACGCCTGACAGGTGACTTTTACAGACCTAAGGTCAGGACCGCCCAAGTCACGCAGAATCAGCCCTTCATCGCTCGGGCAGATACATCCGCACCACCGCTTCCACGGGAAATCCGCGATGTGGCCATGGGCACAGACGCTGATGAACCGAACCGGCCGCCACAGCCCTTTTGGACCCGTTGGACCTTTTTCTGGCGGCGCCAACCGTAATGCGTTCAAACTGAACCTGCGCAGTTTTCCGGTGACGTTATTGACATACCAAGTCGGAAACCGGTGAGTCTGCACGTCCAGCCGCGAAAGCTCTTGGTTTTGATGATCGGAATAGTACTGGGGAGGTTGCCGGAAATGCGGAACGTTCAGCAGTTCGGAGAGCCGTGGCTCGATAATCACGTGCTTCTGGAGTGCTGTTTCACCCGCCTGCCACTGGCCACGTTCATCCTGCTTCTTGTACCAGAAGTCCAACCCACAGATGATGTTCGGAACACCGTTCTTGTCGGTATAGATGCTCCCGGGACCAAATGGTGCAATCAGCTGTCCCAGACGAATCTCACTGGCCATATTCGGCCTACTCCTCTCCGAAATAGTTGTTGCTGATCGCCGCACGGGCGTTGCCATCGACGTTGCGCATGCTGCTGAGGATGCGCTCACCCTTGTTTTGCTGCTCTCGCGTGGCGTACTCGCCTGACCACAGCATCAGATACTCCCCTTCCGCCTTCTGCGGGTACTCCCACCACTGTTGAGGATTTCCCCGCCACTTCTTGCGAAGCCGCTCACCGACTTTCTTCATCGCTGTGCGGACGCGAGCCGCTTCCGCAGGCTCCGTCACAATGGCATCACAGCGCTCGAGGAGCAGATCAAGCGCCTCCTCTAGGTAACGGTCATAACTGCCAAATGCTTCGCCGGGTGATTCAGCGTCATAACGCTGCCGGGCCCAGACGAGCAGGACTCCGGCTAGCGCACGCTCCACCGACTCGACCGAATACGGGGTTGCCGATGTCGGCTCAACACGCTCGTACAGCCGACGGTGATAGCTGTGAAACTGCTCGAAATGCGAGCGGTCGCGACTCTTTGCGGGGTTATACATGCTCAGGATCAGTCCGGGACGCTCGGCCCAGCGCCTTCCCACACGACCCGTTACCTGAATGTACTGCGCCGTCGACTTTGGCTGCCCGACCACAGCCATCAGCGCCAGCCGATCTATGTCGACGCCCACCTCGATGATGCTGGATGCAAGACAGGCATCAATGGAGCCCCTCTCCTTCCACTCCAGTGCCAGCCGATCCATCATCTGTACAAGCTCTGCCTGACCGCGACGGCTAGTCAACTCTTCGACCGCATTGAGATAGCGCTGCTCACTTCCCTTGAGACCGTAGCGATATGAGTAGTCTTTAAGGCGAGCGGAGATGTCTGAGTTGAACAGTGTTCGGGCGCCTCCAAGTTCGCGGAGACTGTTGTAGAACGCCAGCAGCGTCCACCACGCGTCTTTATAGCTGTCATCGAACAGCCAAGGCCTGAACAGTGCGGCCGAGAACGTCCGCACCTGCGTGGTCAGGAAGGATCGGTAACCACTGGCATGAATGCCGAGGTACAGGCGTCCATCCGCAAGCCGGTCACCATCCTTTGCATAACACCCGAAAAAGGAATCCCCCATCTTCAGCCCCGGGCTCGGAAACAGCTGCAGCTGCTCGCGCGCATACACCGCGCGTACCTGTTCCGCTGAACCGCGGATGGTGGCCGTCGAGGCGATGATCTTCGGCCGGATCAACCCCGAGCGATCCTCTGCGCTGCACAGCTGCTCCATCACACCTTCGTACAGCCCGTAGATCGTGCCCAGCGGCCCCGAGATCAGATGAAACTCGTCCTGGATGATCAGGCCCGGCGGCTGACTTACCCGCGTGACAGCGCCACTATCACCGTGACGGAAACCAAATAGCGCACCAGTTTCAGGCTTCCATGCCATCATTGCGAACTTGTCCGCAGTACCAATGAACATAGACGGCGGGCTGGCGTAGATCGCTTCGTCGATCACCTCAACGGGAAGGCTGGAACTCTCACCACCGTAAGGGCAGCAAGTGTCGGAACACTTCAGATAAGGGCGCTTATTCGACTCAGCCAGACCTGCAAGGTTGTTCTCCCTTCGTTTGCCGGGACGAGCGGATCGATCACTCGCCAGCCGACCAATCTCGCTGCGGCACCATGGACATTCGGTGAGAACCAGTGGATTGCCCTCCACGTCGCCTCGACTGAACTTGGCGATCTCGCTGCGTGCGGCTTCCCAGTTATTCGGAGAGCCATCACCGCCAATCCATAATCCCAACGAGAAACGACGATCCCCGAGTTCGGGCAATGCACTTTCCGCACGCCGGCGCACACGGATCTGCTCCATGGCACAGATCAGACTGGCAGCTCGCTGAAATTGCTGCGTTGTCAGCATGCGCAGGGTATACCGCATGAAGACGCTGGTTCCGTCGCGGCGGAGCGTATCGTCAATACGAGCAATCAAACGCTGGTGAAACATGTAGAATGCGGCCACCGCGAGATACGCTTCGGTTTTGCCCCCTCCGGTCGGAAACCAGATCAGGTCCACGATTTCGCGGTCGTCGGAATGCTCGTCAACGAGCCCCGGAATGCTCATAAGCAGAAAGGCGGCCTGGAATGCGCGCCAGCTACCGATCTTTGGCCCCTCCGAGCCGGCAGCCCAGACGTCCCAAGCTGTGCGTGCTTTGCTTGGCGCAAGCTCCTTCGCCGCGATGTAACCGTCAAAACGGCTAAGGGGACGGCGTTCAATCTGCTTGGAGGCGATCTGCTGCAGCATCATGGCCTGATTCGCGAGACGAAACGCTTCCAGCGCTGTTTGATCCGCCTGCAGAATGGCAATCCCCCGCCGGATACGAACCAGACACTGCCGGCATGCATCCAGATGTCGGTCTGCCACCTCCCGATAATGCGGATCCAGCCCTGCGCCGTCCTGCTCCCTTGCCGCTATCCACGACGCGTATTCACCGGCGAGACGGTTGAGTGTCAGCCAGCCACCCGCTGCTTCCGCGAAGGACGGTAACCCGGCGAGCTCGCGCATGGACAAAGTAATCGGCTGACCGTCAAGCCCCTTGATATCAGGGGTCATGCTCGGAAGCTCTACTGCCGGCATCACATCCGCGAAAATCACTTCCGGCGTATCGCCGTCCGCAGCCTCCCATGCTGCCGCACAACCATGCCCGATCGCCCAGGTTGCTGCATCGCGATACAGCAGCGCGAGTGTCTGCTCATCGGCATCAAACTGCCCGAACGGCCTGACACCTTCAGGGTAGCGGCTGAACTTCGCACCGGCCTGTACCCGCACTTCGAAATACGTCTGAAACAACACACTGCGAATGCGCTCCTCCTGCGTATTCAGATTGCCTGCGTCCTGCAGATTTCGCAGCACACAGGTGATGACCCATTTGCCAAGCATGCGCCGCGGAAACAGTTGGATTTGCAAGGTCAGCCCGCAGGGCAGATTCAGTGGCCTGGACTCCGCAACGCCGCTCTGCAGCTCACCAACTACAAATCGCTCCCATGACTTCGAGGTGGTCGCCGGCAAACGCCTCCACGCATCGAAGCGCTGTTCACTGCCACCTTCCGGGCGTACGACTTTGGAACAGCGTTCGTAAATGCCATTGACCGGGAACGGTGTCGCATCCGGCAGCTGCCAGAAGAATTTTTTCTGCGGAGGCAGTGACACAACGATCTCGCCCGGCTCATCCTCGAGGCAGAAGGAAATGCCCATAACCGAGGGTTGATACAAGTCCGCGCTGACTACTTCGAAATCATCATCCTGCTCCAGATCCACTGCCTCGGAGCACTCGGGCCCTGTAACCTGCAGCTCCCGCTCTTCTGCCTCGACAACCACAACTTGTGTAACTTCGATCTCTGCGTCTGCGCCAGGCGAGTCCCCGGTAGCTTGTGATCTGGGGGATGAGTCATCGTTGACCGGTCGGCGCATATCGTTCTGCGGATGCAGGAGTCCCGTGCCATAACGTTGCAATGGGGTTTCGCCGCTGTAGTGAACGACTTCCTGCGGGGCATGGATGCCTTCAGGCGTCCAGAACAGCGTGCCGCTGGCATCCGCCGGCTCCTGAAAACCGCGCTGCGCATCAAAGACCACAGTGACACCAGGCCGGACGGTATCCAGAGGGCGCGCTGGCCCCACCAGCTCACCGCGCAGAAATTCGATCTCGGCAGAACGTTCTCTATTCATTATTCATTGTCCTTCCCTGCACTGGCCGCCCATTTGGCCAGCTGGGACGCGCCTGACTTATGACAGAAGATGTAGAGCCGTTCCGTCGCCCGGGTGATTCCCGTGTAAAAACGATTGCGCTCGAACCCGCTGTCGGACGGAACCACGTCGGTAATGATGATGACCTTGTTCTCAAGGCCCTTGTAAGCAGAAACGGTAGACTTGCGGATGCCCTTGGCCTCGAACTGCGCGGCGGAAACAAGGCTTCGTCGAGACTGCTCCCGCAGCAGTGGCAGCACCGAGCTTTCTTCGGCGCCGAAACTCAGCACTGTGATGTCCTCTTCCCGAAAGCCACTGCCCAGCACCAGGCCGATGCGCTCGCTGACGCGCCGTGCCTGATCGGCAGCATCCTCGTACATCGTCAGATCCCACGTCTGCAGGCCGCCCCCCTGACGCAGATAGCCTGAATACGTATTCCGGTCAGCCAACGACAGGGTCATCGCCACTTGACCAATTGACTTGTAGTTCCGGCAATTTTCCGAAAGCAACCAGCGGGCAGCCCGATGCCGCACGTCGGCAAGATTCGCTTCGAGCTCCCCTGCTCCCGTCAGTACCTGATTTCGGAAGTCACCGAGCATCAGATAACTACCATCAACAAGATCCCCGTCGATCAGCAGACGGACGCAATCCAGAAGATCAGGCCTCGCAAGAATATCCTGCGCCTCATCAATGACCAGATAGTCAAATCGGGCATCATGGGCGCATTCCGGATCGGTCAGGAGATCCTGGATCCGTAGGGGCAACTCCGCCCAGAAATCATTGTCGGGATCATCCGGGGCTTCAATACCAGTCACGGCCATCAGCACACTGAACACCGATCCGCCGATCAGATGAGGATGGCAATCAGCTCCAAGATTACGAGCTGCCCAGCTGCCGATCAGCCGGTTGAAACACAGATAGCCGACACGCAGCCCCTGTGCGGCCTTGCGCCGGGCAACCTCAAGGCCTATCAGAGATTTGCCCGTCCCCGCCCCCCCCTCGACCAAAACCCGGACGTTGTACTCCGTCAACCGGAGAACCGGCCGCTGCTGCTCGCGTAGGCGCTCCTCAAGCTCCTCCTGGCAATACCGGATTTCGGCATCCTTCTCTGGGCGGCGCCTGCGGATCGGATAACAGAAACTGACGAATTCATCGATGTGAAATGCCGACAGAGGAACCATCAGTGGGATGATCTGCGGATCGGCACCAATGGCCAGCTGAGCCATACGTTTCAGTGCATCGCAGAATGCCTCGCCCGAGCCGCATCCAGAGAACCGGCCACGGTCCAGCACCTCGAACGGCTGAATGGACACATTGGCCGGCACGGCGAAATCCGCTTGCGGGAAAACACAGCAATGAATGACTGGCACATGCGCAAACGCGGACAGCCGATCTACCAAGCGGCGACGCAGCGCAAATCGTGCATCCTGTGCTTGGCGGAACGGCGATTTAGTGATGCTGTCCGGAAACCAGCGGCTGCCGTCGAACCCGATTTCACGATGTGACTTCACCTCAACGCAGAGAATTCCGCAGTCGGGGATAAGAATGACAAAGTCGATCTCGGTACGGCGATTACTGTTGTACGGTGCAAGATCGAGAGAATGAATCGCTACCCAGTCGTACCGCGAGCTTTCCAGCTTGCGGAACACCGCGACTTCGCCAAGTGGAGCGGACTCATCGATAAAACTGGGAATCATGCGCACAGCGAGTCATCTCCTGGATCTCCGCGGTACTGCTCGGCGACCAGCATTTTCATTGGCTTGCCGAATTCCTCCGGAAGGGCAGCGAAGCCGGGCGAAATGCTAATGACCTGATGAAACGCCACGTTACCGGTCAGCCCGCTCTCCGGTGACAGCAGGTGCCGGTACTCCGCGGCCATCAAAACCAGATCGCGCAGATGGCCGATTTCTTTGCGCAACTCTGCAACTAGCTGCTCATTGACGATGGCAGATTCCAAGACCCCATTCTGAACGGCTATCACCCGTGAAGACGCCACCTCGGCCCAAGCCAGGCGCCAGCCCGGGATCACCTCCTCGTTCACGTTCCGCGGGGGGATCAGGTCCGGATCGAGCACACTGGTAAGCAGCGCCTGAAAATGATTGCGGCTCTGAGGTGCATGAATCACGGTGCCGCTCATGTCCATCCAGCTTTGTGCCGCGCGGCGCAGATCCAGTAGGGCAATTCCGGCGGCCTCCATTTTCTGGACGCACAGGCTGGGCTGCCGCCTGTAGGTATCGGCCAGTGCCGTTTTCCAGACGGCTGCCAGCGGCGCCTTGGCGGCATCCACACTGACCTCTCCGAGATCCGCATCAGCATCGTGAATCAGCAGGTAATCGCCTTCCTCCACGTCGCTGATCTGGCGGTAGTCAATTGCATCGGTATCTTTACGACGGGGACTGAACACCAGCAAGCCTGATCCAGGGCGTAGCAGCACGCCGTAGTCATCGGAAAACTCCACCAGTACACCTCGCTGCAGGCCCCGAACAGCCGACTTGGTCTTCGCGAAGTAGGCAAGATCATCATCCGGCTCTTTGGCCAGCAGGAACGGCACCGTACTCGAGTCCCCGGAGACTGTGCATCGCTCCACCTTCATGTTGGGCAGATAGTTGTGCGTAGGGAGCACGGGGTCTTCAGCAAACCCCTCTTCATCTGCCAGTCCCTTCCAGACAAACCGAACTAGCCTGCGGTAAGCTGGCGAAGTAATCAGTGACTCCGGCGTTCTCGCCCAACCTCGCATACGCAGTGGCCCGAACCGGATCAATGCATCAGTCGGCGAGCAGCTTCGATAATCGCCGAGTGAGCAGAGAAATGCCTGGTCATCGAGTTCAGTCAGCCCCTCGAGCAGCTCGCGGAACAGATCGCGCTCATTGGGGTGGCACCAGATTTTTATTCGTTCCTGCCCGAATTCGCCCGTCAAGTCGCAGAATACCCGTATGAATTCTGCATTGAGTACCGAGCCCTCTTCGCGGTAGCGGCTGATTAGTCCTTTCAGCACCGCGACTTCGCGCGCGACATCCTCGCCCCACTGACGACGAGTCCGGGTTTCATCAGCCAGACCGCAGACTTGAAGAAAACTGACATCCGGCATCAGCGGTGATGTCAGCCACTTCATCATCTCCATGCGCAACACCTGCGCCGATTCATTCTCGCGCAAATCGCCATCTGGCAGATGGACGGCGAAAAACAGCGCCCGCATATGGCTGCGGATCGCGGAAAACAGCGCCGATTCGCACACATGGAGTTGCTGAACAGGCGTGATCTCCGCCAGATAAGTCATGCGTTCAGTCGTCGAGATGGGCATTATTAGGTTTTCCGCTGGAGCACACGCAGCAATACCCCCGTAGGCAGGGAGCCAGACATACAACTGTCGATGTTCATATCGCTGTAGTAGCGGACAATCCCGCTCAGACGGTCTCTGAGCTGATCGATGGTGTCGATAGCCGCGTCGCGGTTGCAGACACCAATGATGTCGCTGGTGGGAAACAGTCTCTCCGCTGCGAGCAGTGCCGGTATGCCATCGGCAACAACCAGCCAAGCCTCGTACCCGGAATCTTCCTGTACGCGCTCATTCAGAAAGCGCAGACGCCGAATGTATTTCTTTTCAGAATGATGCAGGGTCAGCAGCTCGCCCAGAGGGAACCGCTGCTCGTCGGATACAAAGCCCACCGCATAAAGCTTCTGCATATAGGTGGTATCGCGCGCGGCCCCCTGGCCGATCAGCACCAGACCGTCATAGGACCGGCGCAGATTCTCTTCAAGGATAGGCCCGCAGCAGCCGGGCAGAGCACTGTACACCGCCTGTCCCAGAGCCGATCCGCCGGCAGTTATCTGCGGCAGCGGAAGATTGTGCAGCTGCCAGCCGAGGGCGTTTTCCCTAGTGATGTACCGGCGGCATGGTCCATTCGGATTGGGAATAAGTTTTCCGCCACGCTTGATTTGCAGCCGATGCGCGCTGTCCTCGAGCACAATTAGGTCAGAGCTGTCATTGTCAGCAGCAAAACGCCAGCAGGTTTCCTCAACGACGTTACGCACATCCCACGAAGAAAACCCGGCAGACTCACCACCACGTCTCAGTACGGCCATACGCTCGCGACACATACGCAGCAGAAGATCGAAGTGCGTACCGACGTGGTTTGCCGTCGCGCGCTCAAGATCGCTCCGCAGCGCCCCTAGCGCGATGAGAGCGCCCGCCTCCGACTCGCACGGCATCGACAACATTCCGATCCGGCGAGAGTGACTGCCGCTCTGGCGCCACCGGTAACCCAGACTGAGCGCTGCAGCTGCCCATGCAGGGACAGCATCATGTAACACATTCCCTTCAAAATACCGCATCCGGCCAACCCTGACTTTCTCGAGCATCCGTAATCAGCTGCGGCAGTGCCCATCCGGGCACCCCAGCGGGAGTCCCCCGCCAGCTGTGCATTTATCTTGGAGGTGGATACCAGCTTTTCCTCGCGAAAAAACACGAGAATTTGTCAACTCCATTACCCCTGTGCTGCGCGGCCCCGTTTTCTCGTAACGAAGTCCAGACTGCCATACCAGAGGATTCGGATCCAGATCGGCTGGAATCTCGTGTGGAACTCTCCATTTGCGCGACCTGCCGCCTAATCCCTTGCAAATTCGCTTCGTCATTGCAAAACCATCAGCCTATCGCTGCGCGACGGTTAGTGAACGAAACACCCAAGATCCTGACCAAGATTGACATGCCCTATTAGGTCATATCTTGCAAGCAACAGCCTGTTCAGCAACCGCCTATAGCTTAATGCCATTATTCGCAGTATTCCCTTTTGGGCAGATCAAGTCACTAGCGGCATATGCCGCAACGAACCGCTGGACTACCCCCGGAATCATAGACATTCCCGGCCTATGATTTGAGCATAGGAGGAAGTCCATGAGCACTCAGCGTTATCCCGAAGAATTCAAAATCGAAGCGGTCAAGCAAGTGACCGAGCGTGGACTGCCCACCGGGGTTTGTCGCGCCGACCTGAAACGGGCCGATTGGGCTGTGGTGGAACGTCTGGCCAGCGAAACACTCAGCCGCAAAAGCAAAGACATGATGGTCGCCGCCTGGCTCGGCGAGGCCTGGCTGCACCGGCATGGCTTCGCCGGTCTGGCGGCGGCGCTGAACCTGTTGGCCAACCTGTGCGAACGCTTCACCGACGAGCTACACCCGCAACCGGAAGATGGCGACCTGTCCTGGCGTTCCAGCCCGCTCGAATGGCTGGTGCGGCGCTACGCCGAGGTGTTGCTGATCCGCGTGCCGCTGATCGGTGAAGTCAGCCAGGACTTCGCCAAATTCAGCTATGCCGACTGGCAGCAACTGCAACGCAAGCTGCTGATCGGCAGTGACAGCAAAAACGCCAAAGCCGAACGGGAGGCCGCGCAGGCCACTCAACGCCAGCTGAACGACAGCCTGCGCCTGCTGCCCGGCGTGCAGTTTCGCCAGAACCTTATCTGGCTAGCAGAAAGCCATGACGCGCTGGCCCGCCTGGAGGTTTGGAGCGACGCACAGTTGGCCTTCGACTCGCCGTCCTTCACACCGCTGCGCCAGATCATCGAACAGTTGGCCACCCTCATGCAGGAGTTCCTCGCCATGCACCCCGCGCCCCCACCCCAGCCGGCCATCGATGAATCCAGCTTTGTTACCGAGGAGGAGAGCCCGTCAGCCACGCCCGCCGCTTTCGGGCGCGCACCGACCAACCGCGACGAGGCCTATCGGCAACTGGCGCTGATCGCTAACTACCTGGCCAAGAGCGAACCCCACAGCCCGGTGCCCTACCTGATCAACCGCGCCGTCGAATGGGGACAAAAGCCGTTGCGCGACCTGTTGGCCGAACTGATCAGCGCCGATGCTGAAGCACGCCGACTGTGGACCTTGCTCGGCGTATTGCCGTAGAGAGCGGCCTGATATGGCTCAACAATCGCGGTGATCGGCCATCGGGGTCTTATTATTAGCCGCAGGCGCTTCGACCGCAGGCGCTACAGCCTCCTGCCGCTGTGCGAGCGGGTAGACCGGCAGGGCCTCCTGACGCGCCTGTTCCATCCGGGCGACGGTACGTTCGCCTCCCCCCTCGGCCATGACCAGGGAGGAAGCGCTCAGGGCGGCCATGGCGATAAGCATTTTCACAGCGTTCATTTGGGTATCCTCAAAAAGCTTGGGTTACCCCCACGCCCTCTATTCGGTTGGTCGTCGGGGTTGAGCGTCAGGCCCGAGACCACCTTAATCAGTAGCGCCTGTCAGCAAGCTGAAGTGAAGATTACCGTTCTGTCAGCTTGCCAGCGCCGGCTGGGCGGGCCTCCCCTGCGCGCGCCAGGAGAGGCCGCGATTACATTTCTGTAAGCTTCTGTTTGGGCGGAGCGATTCACTGCACACTTATGCCATCCGCCACCTGGGAACCGTCACATGAAACTTCTG
>Ga0156087_1010_pt1 | contig 18200 bp, 14 predicted proteins | sample RifCSPlowO2_02_FD_107740 | JGI IMG/M metagenome (GOLD analysis project Ga0156087, IMG submission 107740) | Burkholderiales bacterium RIFCSPLOWO2_02_FULL_57_36 | reverse complement strand
ATTGTGATTGTGATTGGGTGTCGCAATTCAATCTTGGCACTTTGATGCCAGCAGTGCTACTGCACCGCAGTGGGGAAGTCTCCTTTATATTCGCTGGGCGCTGACGCTGTGCGCTGGTCAGCTTAAGCGTTAAATCCCTCGAATTCCATCAAACCCCTCCTTCTGTTATTGGGCAAAGACAGCCTTGGTTTCATGGCGTGGTTGCGTCGTCGTTTCACTCCTGAGTGTGCCTAGCCTTTATGACTTAGGCAAAAATCGTGACAGACCTTATTGTTTCCGATCAACACGATCCCCCCGCAGAACAAACTATTCCACTGTCACCGACTTCGCCAGATTACGCGGCTTGTCCACATCGGTGCCGCGCGCCAGTGCCGTGTGATATGCAAGCAGTTGCAACGCTACTACATGCAGGATCGGTGATAGCAAGCCGTAGTGCTCCGGCAGCCGGATCACGTGGATTCCTTCGCTGGGGGATATGCGCGAGTCGGCATCGGCGAACACATAAAGCTGGCCGCCGCGCGCGCGGACTTCCTGCATGTTTGATTTCAGTTTCTCAATCAATGTGTCGTTCGGCGCGACGGTGACCACCGGCATGTCTTCGGTGACCAGTGCGAGCGGTCCGTGCTTCAATTCGCCGGCCGGATACGCTTCGGCATGGATATAGGAAATCTCCTTCAGCTTCAGCGCGCCTTCGAGCGCGATCGGATAATGCAGGCCGCGGCCGAGAAACAATGCATTTTCCTTGCGCGCAAATTCTTCCGCCCATGCAATGATCTGCGGCTCCAGCGCCAGTACCGCGCTGATCGATACCGGTAGATGGCGCATCGCCTTTAAATGCGCCGCCTCTTGCTCATCGCTTAATCTTCCCTTGATTTGCGCAAGCGTCAGCGCGAGCAGGAACAGGGCGGCAAGCTGCGTGGTAAATGCCTTGGTCGATGCGACACCGACTTCGACACCGGCATGGGTGATGTAGGACAGTACGCACTCGCGCACCATCGCGCTGGTCGACACATTGCAAATTGTGAGCGTATGCGGCATGCCTTGCGCTCTTGCGTGCTTCAAGGCCGCAAGCGTATCGGCGGTCTCGCCGCTTTGCGAAATAGTGACTACCAATGCATTCGGGTTCGGCACGCTGTCGCGATAGCGATATTCGCTGGCAATTTCGACATTCACCGGAATGCCCGCGATCGACTCAATCCAGTATTTTGCGGTGAGGCCGGCGTAGTAGCTGGTGCCGCACGCCAGGATCAGAAGCGAATCGATTTTCTTGAAAATGCCGAAAGCCGCATCGCCGAACAGTTCAGGCATGATGCCGGACACGTTGCCCAGCGTGTCGGCAATCGCACGCGGCTGCTCGAAAATTTCCTTCTGCATGTAATGACGGTACGGGCCGAGCTCCGCTGCGCCACTGTGCGCGTGCACTGTTTTTACTTCGCGCTGCACGTCCTTGCCCGCATGGTCCACGATCCAGTAGCGCTGCAATTGCAGGTCGACGACATCGCCTTCTTCCAGGTAGATGATTTGATCGGTTGTGCCGGCCAGCGCCATCGCGTCGGAGGCGAGGAAATTTTCGCCTTTGCCTACGCCGACGATCAATGGCGAGCCTTGGCGCGCACCGATGATGCGATGCGGCTCGTCCTGGCAGAACACGGCAATCGCAAACGCGCCGGTCAAGCGCTTAACCGCTTGCTGTACCGTCTCGAACAAATCGCCGGTGTATAGATGATCGACCAGATGGGCGATGACCTCGGTATCGGTCTGGCTTTCGAACACATAACCCGCCGCCTGCAATTCGGCGCGCAACTCTTCGTGGTTCTCGATGATGCCGTTATGGACCAATGCAATGCGCTCGCGCGAAAAGTGGGGATGTGCGTTATGGGAGGCCGGTGCGCCGTGGGTTGCCCAGCGCGTATGCGCTATGCCGGTAAATCCTGTCAATTCAAGTTTGTTGGTCTGCGTTTCCAGGTCGGCTACTCTGGATGTGCTGCGCGAGCGCTGCAGCTTGCCATCCACATGCAGCGCAACGCCGCAGGAGTCGTAACCGCGGTATTCCAGGCGTTTGAGGCCTTCGATCAGGAGGGGAGTGATATTGCGTTGCGCAACCGCGCCGACGATGCCGCACATGAGAGCCTCTTTTGCTGTTAAACGTTGATCGCCTCCATGCTAAAGTACAGCGCGTGAAATAAATCGTCAAAATTAGCAAATATTTGGATTATTATTCCATATCGACTAAGCCGTGAAATTTAAATTCACTAATATTGATACTGATTAAACGGAATCCAATGGCCGACCTTCCCATTTTGCTCGATGACCTTGACCGGCGCATTCTGAATATGTTGCAGGAGGATGCGTCTCAAACAAATAACGAGCTTGCCGAAAAAGTGCATGCGTCGCCACCGACATGCCTGCGGCGCGTCAAGCGCCTGACCGACATCGGTGTCATCGAGCGGCGGGTGGTCATCGTTGCGCCGGGCAAGGTGGCTGCGACATTGACCGCCATCGTTGAAATCACGCTGGATGTCCAGGCCGGAGAACGTCATGCGGAATTCGAGGCGCTGATGGCGGCAGAGTTGGCAGTGCTGCAATGCTATCGGGTCTCGCCGGGCCCCGACTTTGTGCTGGTGGTGCAGGTGGCCGATATGCCGGCATACCATGCATTCGCGCACCGCATGTTCTCGACCCATGCAAACGTGCGCAACGTGCGCAGCTTTTTCGCAACCCATCGCAGTAAATTCGAAACCCGCGTCGCGGTGTGATGCGGGCAAAGCGCAACGCAAGCGATGCGTGAAGCCTGCGGGAAATTACTTCTTTATCTTGGCAGGACGTTTCCAACTTTCGATGGTGGTCTGCCTGGCTCGTGAAACAGTCAGTTTTCCTTCCGGCGCGTTGGTGGTCAATGTCGTGCCGGCGCCGAGCGTGGCGCCCTTGCCGACGCGCACTGGCGCTACCAATTGCGTATCGCTGCCGATGAAAGCATCGTCTTCGATCACGGTGCGATGCTTGTTGACGCCATCGTAGTTGCAGGTAATCGTTCCGGCGCCGATGTTGACGCGCGATCCGATCGTCGCATCGCCGATATACGCCAGGTGATTGGCTTTGCTGTGCGCCGCAATCTGGCTGTTCTTGATCTCGACGAAATTCCCTACATGAACGTCTTCCGCAAGCTCCGTGCCGGGACGCAATCGCGCATACGGCCCGATCACCGATTGCGCGCCGATGATTGCATCTTCGATATGGCAAAACGGCTTGATATTCGCGCCGTCGGCAATGCGGGCATTCCTGATCACGCAATGCGCACCGATTGTCACGTTGTCGCCGAGGTCGACCGTGCCTTCGAAAATACACCCGATGTCGATGCTGACGTCGCGCCCGTACGTCAAAGTGCCGCGTACGTCGATGCGGGATGGATCGGCCAGCGTGACGCCTTGCTCCAGCATCGCATCGGCGGTATTGCGCTGATGAACTCGCTCCAGTTCCGCCAACTGAACCTTGCTGTTGACACCCAGCGTTTCCCATACCGCTTCCGGTTGGGCCGAAACGACCGGTACTTCGTCCGCCACGGCGCAGGCCACGATGTCGGTCAAATAATATTCGCCTTGCGCATTGTCGTTCGACAGCGTCGCGAGCCATTGCTTCAGCTTGGCGGTGGGTGCAACCATGATGCCGGTATTGACTTCACAAATCGCGCGCTCGGCTTCGGTGGCATCCTTTTGCTCGACGATGCGCGCAATACTGCCTTGTTCACGGACAATGCGGCCATAGCCGGCGGGATTGTCGAGATTTACCGTCAGCACGGACAACTTATTGCCCTCCGCAATGTCCAATAGTTGTTGCAGCGTGCTGACTTTTGTCAGAGGTACATCCCCGTACAAAACCAGGGTTGGCATATCATCAGCCAAATGCGGCAACGCCTGCATCACGGCATGCCCCGTGCCGAGTTGCGGATCTTGCTTGACGAAGGCGATGTCAGACGATTCGAGACGTTGGGGCACCATGTCGCCGCCGTGGCCGTACACCACGCACAATCTGGAAGGCGACAATGTGCGCGCAGTATCGATTACATGCGATAGCAGCGATTTGCCTGCCAGCGGGTGTAGAACTTTCGGCAGCGCAGATTGCATGCGCTTCCCCATGCCGGCAGCGAGAATGACAACGTTCATAAGAAGATCAATGGAAAGAATTCAAAATTTTATCATGCGCCCATATCGTACAACTGCGGCAACATGCGCATTGCTTTTGCTGGTTAGTCTGCTGGCCGCCTGCAGTGCTGCGCGCCTTGCCTATAGTAATGGCGAAACGCTCACGTATTGGTGGCTGGATAGCTACGTAGGGTTTGATAGCAATCAGAAATCATGGGTCAAAAAAGAAATTGACGACTTGTTCATCTGGCATCGCAGGAAGCAGTTGCAGAATTATGTGCAATTCCTGAAGCGCGGTCAAAGCCGTGTTCAAGCCGGTGTCAGCGAAACCGAGTTGCAGAACGATCACGATGAAATCAAAAAGCACATCCTGGTTCTGGCCGACAGGGCGCTTCCAGTCTTGGCCGATCTTGCGTTGTCCCTGCATCCGGAACAAATCGACAATATCAAGAAAAAACTTGCTTCAAATAATGATAAATATCGTAAAGATCATTTGCGCGGCAATCTTGAGAAGCGTCAGCATTCCCGCTACAAGAAAGCAATCCGCCAGGCTGCACACTGGTTCGGTGATTTCAACTCAAGGCAGGAACAGCAGATCCGCGCCCTATCCGATGCGCGACCATTGAATAACGAACTGGTGCTGAATGACCGGATCCAGCGCCAGGTTGCATTAATTGCGCTGCTCAGAGATATCCAGCGCGAGAAACCCGGCCGGAATGTGGCCATGACAATGATCCGGAGTCATATCGTAGCTGCGCTCGATCGATCTTCCAGCCCCGAGCACAAAGAGTTCTTCGATACATTCAGGGCAAGTACGATCCACATGACGGCTGTGATTATCAACAGCGCAACACCGGCGCAAAAGACGCACTTCGTCAAGACGACGCAGCATTGGATCGATGATTTCAGCGCTCTTGCGCCATAAGCCTCGCGCCGGCAGCTGACTCTCATTCAATCCGGCCCGCTCAAGTCCGGTCGTATTCTTATCAACGATTCAATGCAGGCTTTTCAGTGATGGAAATTCCAACGCGCAAACGAGCAAAATAAAATTTGATTTCCAGTGGATATTTCCATCATTCCGAGGATAATATTTCTTCTTGGAAACTTGCCCTGCGAGCGATATTCACCGCATCTCTAAACAGCAAGCGGAAAATTTAACAGTCGTAAGCGACAACCTCGGTAATGAGGAATTAAGAATGACGATTACTCAATCTGTGGGCTCGCCGCATCATCACGGCGCACCGTTTGATGAGGCAAGAGACGAGCTTTTGCATCAGAGCGCGCGATCACGCGTTTTTCGCCGCTTTTTGCCGACTGAGCCAAAAAGCATTATTTGCAAGGAATTGCTCGGCACGAATTTGTCTCATTGGGTGCAGCACGAAGTTAAGATTCTTGAGCGCTTGTCCGATGTCGCCGGCGTGCTTCGTGTATCGAAGGTTCCCGGACCGGTAAACACAATCACGCTGGAGGACGCGGATTGCGTGTCCCTGGCGCAGGCCGCGGATGCGCTACGCGCGGATGTCCCTGCATTGCTGCGATTTGCACTCGACCTCACCGAAATCATCTCCGCCGTACACCGGCGCGGCGTTGTGCACAAGGATATCAATCCGACCAATATCATGCTGGCCGGGCCGGAGTGCGCAGTTGTGCTGATCGATTTTCATCTTGCCACCACCTTTGCCGAAGCGCGGCCGGGTTTCATTCACCATAGCGAAATTCTTGGCACGCTAGCCTACTTGGCGCCGGAGCAGACCGGCCGTACCGGCCGAGCGGTAGATGCGCGCGCCGATCTGTACGCGCTCGGTGCGACGCTTTACGAGATGGCCACCGGTGAGCCGCCGTTCGACCGCGACGACGTGCTGCAATTGATTCATGATCACCTGGCTCGCGTGCCGACCAGGCCGGACGAACACGACTCGCGTTTGCCGCAGGCACTGTCCGACATCATCATGCGCCTGCTCGAGAAGGAGCCGGACCGGCGCTATCAGAGTGCGGAAGGTTTGGCGCATGATCTGCGTCGGCTGCGCGACCGGTACGCGCGGGGCGAGCGCGGTTCTTTTCGATTGGGTGGGAACGATTTCCCACTGCGCTTGTTACCGCCGTCGCGCTTGGTTGGCCGCACTGCCGAAGTCAGCGCGCTGCAAAAGGCGTTCAAAAAATCGCTGCAAGGCAAAAGTCACGGTGTTCTGGTGTCCGGTGCGCCCGGGGTCGGCAAGACGGCCCTGATCAACGAGTTGCGCTCGATCGTGACCGCGAAGCGCGGCTGGTTCGTCTCGGGAAAATTTGACCAGTACCGGCATGATGCACCGTCGGCAATCGTACAAGCCTTGCGCGCGTTGGGCCGGCTGCTGCTCGCCGAACCGGAGTCGGAACTCGCGCCGCAACGCGAGCGCATTCGTGCGGCGCTAGGCCCCAATGTCGGCTTGATTGCGGCGCTGCTGCCGGAGTTCGCCATCTTGTTGGGACAGCACCCGACTGCCAATGACGATCCGCTGCAATACCAGGCGCGAATGAAGCAGGCGGGTCTGGATATGCTGCGTGTGATTGCCTCGCCGACGCGGCCGGTCGTCGTTGTAATTGACGACCTCCAATGGGCCAATCCTCTCGCGCTTGGCGCATTTGAGGGTGCATTAAAGGACGAAACACTGCATGGACTGTTGCTGGTAGGCGCCTATCGCGAAAACGAGGTTGATGCGCTGCATCCGCTGTCAGCCATGCTGGCACGCTGGTCGGCGTCGGATGCGCCGCCAATCCGTTTGCAACTGCAGAATCTTCCTCCAGCGGAACTGGGCGAGCTTTTGGAAGAAATGCTGCGCTTGCAACCGACGCAAGCCGCGAGCCTTGCCGACGCGGTCTGCGCGCGCACGCGCGGCAACCCTTACGATACCGTCGAGCTGATCAATGCGCTGCGGCAGGATGGCGTATTGGTGCCGACCGGCGACGGATGGCAATGGGACGCAGCGACGATTCGCCGCTTCGTGGGCAACGGCGATGTGGTCGACTTGCTGGCTTTGCGAATTGACCGGTTGCCATCGGAGACGCGCTCACTGCTCGAAATCATGGCGTGCCTGGGCGGCTCGGTTAAGCTTCACTGGCTGCAGGTCGCCGGCCATCGGACTGCGGCGGCACTGGATGCACAATTGGCGCCCGCACTGGAAGACGGGTTATTGTTGATTGAACAGCATGGTGACAGAGCTGAAAGCACTGCGGTTCGCTTTCGTCATGATCGGGTACAGCAGGCGGTCTATGGGCGGTTGGACTTGGCCGCCAGGCACAGGCTGCATCTGACAACGGGCCGGCGCCTGATGACTGTGCCGGAACTGACATCGATGGCGGCAGAACAGTATCTGACCGCGATAAATGTAATCACCGAACCCGATGAAATCCGCAGCGTTGCCGGCTTGTTCCGGCTATCCGCCGCCCATGCACGACGCATCGCGAATTATGCGGCTGAAGAACGATATCTTTCAGCGGCGCTAAGCTTGGTGCGCAGTAGTGGCAGCACGGCGGGTGACGCGAACCTGGTCGCGTTGGATATATCGTGGCACAGCGCGTTGTACAGCTTGGGCCGTCACGACGAAGCCGATCAAGTCTATGCGGAGATTGCCGGCAACTGCCAGGATTTGAGCCAGCTGATGGCGCCGACCAACGTCCAGATCAATAGCCTGGTTAGCCGCCGTCGACCGCAAGAAGGGGTAGCGCTAGGTATAGAGCTGCTGAATCGTACGGGGATGGATATACCGGAAGAGAAATCCGATGTACAAGACGAGATTGCGTTAAAAGCGCTATATGACTGGTTGTCGAGCGATGCGCGCAATGCCGACCTGAAAAGAGAGGAGTTATGCGAGCCGCATATGCTCGCCTTGGCGCAACTACTCCACCGTACCGGCGGGACTGCTTTTTATGCCCGAGACCCCAGAATTACAGGCTTGCTTCTGCGGTGTCATCAAATGTGGGTCGAGCATGGCCCGTGTGCGCCGCTGCTCAAGATCTTCGGCACCGTGCCGTTGCTCATGTTACGCCGGCAGGACTATCGTGCCGGTTACATTGCGAGCACGCACGGGCTGGCAGTGGGGGAGGCCCGTGGCTATGTCTACGAGACCGCCTGGGTGCGCCATTGTTTTGCGATACTGGTTCAGCATTGGTTCGGACCTCTGGAACACAGCGTGCTTCAGGCGCGCCAGGCGCGCGAAGGACTGTTGCAGAATGGAGATTTGCAATATGCCTGTTTTAGTTACCATACAGAGCTCATCGCGCAACTGGAATGCGCCCCGACGCTCGATATTTTTGCGGCGGCGCTTGCCGAAGCGAATGCATTTTCCTCTCGTACCGGTAACGTCGTCGCGAATGGAGTTAACCATGGATACCGGCTGTTGCTGGAGGCACTGCGCGGTGAAGGCGACCTTGAAACCAGCTTCGCTGGAAATGAAGCCGACAGTATTCAACTCCATTTGGTACGTGCCCACGCAGCAATGATATTCGGCGATACCGCGCTTTTGCAGCAAGAGGTTGCCGCCGCAATACCGCTTATGCCCACGATCACCGGTTTTTATCCGACCGCACTAATCCATGTGTTCGAAGCCCTCTTGTTTGTCGAGCAGGCTCGCACAGCCTCTTTTGCCGCACGTGGCGCCATTCTTGCGGAATTCGATATTCGTCGCGATTGGCTGGCATTGCGCGCCGCCGATGCCCCCGGTAATTTTTTACATCTGCTGAAATGGATTGAGGCTGAACGTGCTTGGGCGGTGGGCGAAACGTGGCAGGCGGCTTCGTTGTTCGACACGGCGCTACGCGAAGTACATTCCCGTCAACGCCCATGGCATTGTGCGCTGATCACTGAACGCACCGGTCTGTTTTATCTTGCGCATCACATGGAGCATGCCGGCCGCATGCTGCTGGCTGACGCACAGCAGTTGTATCAGGCCTGGGGTGCAACCGCAAAAGTACGCGCACTTCGACAAACGCATAATTTCCTGCGCAGTACGGCCCGAAGCAGTCAGTACTATTCCGATGTGCCGCACAGCAGCAGCACATCTGCCGATACGGTCGACATGCTCGCCATCTTGCGCGCATCGCAAACCCTGAGTTCGGAAACCAGTCTTAACCGGCTGCATGAGCGTGTTCGTGAGCTGCTGGGAGCGTTGACCGGTGCGACCGCGGTACAAGTATTGTTATGGCGTGATGACCTGCGCGAATGGTATCTGGCTGCGGACAGGGCCGAAGATACCGATCCCGTATCGATAGAACAGGCCGGCATACGAGGCATGGCGCCGGTATCGGCATTCAGGTACGTGGAACGCACAAAGGAGGCGCTGTTGCTTGAGGACGCCACGCGTGATGACCGCTTTGCACGCGACCCCTATTTCGTCGGCCTTGACCAATGCTCACTTCTGGTGGTGCCGATTCTCAGCAAAGGCGTTGCAATCGCTGTCCTGATGCTGGAGAACCGGGCCACGCGCGGCGCGTTCTCGACCGACCGGCTGGACGCGGTAAGGCTGATTGCCGGGCAGCTTACAGTCTCATTGGATAACGCGCAGCTTTACGCGTCGCTTGAGCGCAAGGTGGCTGAGCGAACCGCAGCGCTTGAAGTAGCGAACCAGCGGCTGTTGGCGTTGAGCATGACCGATGCATTGACCGGGCTGGCCAACCGGCGGCGGTTCGACGATGTGTTTGCCGCCGAATGGTTGCGCGCCATACGGCCCCAAATTCCGCTTAGCCTGGTGATGATCGATATCGATCATTTCAAACAGTACAACGACCACTACGGACACCAGGCCGGCGACATCTGCCTGCAACGCGTTGCCCAGGCGCTAAGCCATGGGTTGCGCCAAGGCTCGGATCTGGTGGCGCGCTATGGCGGCGAAGAATTCGCCATCATTCTGCCAGGCGCCGAACTTGCGGCGGCATATCGTGTGGCAGAGCGCGTCCGCACTGCGGTGGCCGCGTTGGGCGAGCCGCACATGTTGGCAAGTCATGGCATTGTGACGGTCAGCATCGGCATCGCGACCTTGACGCCGTCGGCGCAAATCGCCTTCGATCAGTTGTTCCGGAATGCCGACACCGCTCTATACCAAGCCAAGCACAATGGCCGAAACCAGGTAGCCGGCAGTTAGGGCTCGCGCAGGAATAAGTTAGCCAATTTTACTGGCCGTACCGGGCGCCCTGCAGCGTTGTCCGTCGCTAGCAGTGCTCGCACTGCGTCGGCATCCTCTCCCTCGATCCCTCTCCACAAGTGGAGAGGGAAGCTATTCGCACCCTTCTCCCTCTGGGAGAAGGGATGGGGAAGAGGGAAAGCGCCTTGCATTGCATCCCGCTACGGCCGCCAAATTACCTAACTTATTTCTGCGCGGGCCCTTAAATAAACCAACCGGGTTTCCGCGGTTGGCGCATCAGGTTCTCTCGCGTCGCCAAACAAAATGCCTGTCGTCCCTCGCCATATCCGGAATGGCAGCACGGTTTGATTTTGCGGCTGCTCTAATCCATTGATTGCATCATGACGACATTGGGCAGGGCGCCGCTGGCCGCACATGGTTCTTCATCGAACGCGATATCGCCGTCCATCACCGGTTCGCCTGTTGCCTTCAGCCCGGAAAAACCGAACAAGTCGTGATCCATCAAGTGTGACGGAACTACCGTCGACAACGCTGAAAAGACATTATCGACCCGTCCCGGAAACTTCTTGTCCCATTCGCGCAGCATGGTTTTCAGTTGCTTGCGCTGCAGATTTTCCTGGCTGCCGCACAGATCACACGGAATGATCGGGAATTGCTTGATCTCGGCATAGCGCGTCGTGTCGGCTTCCTTTACGTAAGCCAGCGGACGAATCACGATGTGCTTGCCGTCATCCGATTGCAGTTTGGGAGGCATTCCCTTCAGCTTCGCGCCGAAAAACATGTTGAGGAAAAAAGTTTCCAGAATATCGTCGCGATGGTGGCCGAGTGCGATCTTGGTTGCGCCAAGCTCATCGGCAACCCGGTATAAAATGCCGCGGCGCAGGCGCGAGCACAGCGAGCAAGTGGTTTTCCCTTCCGGGATCACACGTTTGACGATGCTGTAGGTATCCTGATTTTCGATATGGAACGGTACGTCCAGCCTGGTCAGATAGTCGGGTAAGACATGCGCCGGGAAATTGGGCTGCTTCTGATCGAGATTGACGGCAACGATGTCGAAATGAATCGGCGCGCGTTCGCGCAACGTCAGCAGAACATCCAGCAGTGCATAGCTATCCTTGCCGCCGGAAAGGCAAACCATCACCTTGTCGCCGTCTTCAATCATGTTGAAGTCGCCAATCGCCTGGCCGACCAGGCGGCACAGTCGCTTGTGAAGCTTGTTGTTTTCGTGGGCGGATTTTTCGGCTTGCTTCAGCGTTGGCACGGCGGCCGCTGAAAAATCAGTCATGGACAGGTCCGACACTTAAACCTCCTTGATGCAAAACACTTCAACGCCGACCGATTGACAATCGGGATACACATCGGGTTTTTCCGTCGATACGCGCACGGCACGCACTTTCGGATGCAACAGCATGGCGCGCGCCACGTCGTCGCACAACGTCTCCTGTAGATGAATATGTCCCTGCGCCATGCGTTTGGCAATTGTGTCGCGCATGAAGTCATAGTCGACCACTTCATGCAAATGGTCCTCGTGCGGCGTCGACAATGCAAGCGGTATGAACAAATCCACATTGATCAATACGCGCTGCTCGCCCTTTTTTTCAAACTCGTGCACGCCGATATTGATTTGCACTTCATAGTTGCGCAGGAACAGGCGGCGGCAATTTGCCAAGCCGGGATGTGACAGGGAAGAGAGCATATTTTCAGAGGGTTATTTCGCAATAAACATCACATCGCGTTGCAAGGGAAGCAAATGCTGGCCGCCATCGACCAACAGCGTGGTGCCGGTGATTGCCGGCGATTCAACGATAAAACAGACGGTTGCGGCGATATCGTCCGGGGTGCTGGAGCGGCCTAGCGGCGTCACTGTGTGCGCTTTCGCAAATCCGTCGGGAGTCTGGTTGCCGGACCGCAGTGTAATGCCCGGTGCGATACCAACGACCCGAACTTTCGGCGCAAGCGCTTGGGCGAGCATCGTGGTGGCGCTATGCAGCGCCGATTTCGACAGCGTGTAGGACAAAAAATCCGGATTCAGGTTGAAAATTTTCTGGTCCAGCAGATTGATCACAACCACTTGCGCTCCTTCTGCGGTCGTATCATACAGTGCCTGAGCCAGTACAATCGGAGCGGCGAGATTGGCATGCATGTGCCTGTCGAGCCGAGATACCGAAAAATCGGACGCGCCATCGTGTTCGAACAGAGATGCGTTATTGACCACGCATGAAACCGGACCAAGGGCGGCAACGGCATTCGGCAGCAATTCCCTGACGGCGGATTCATCGGCCAAGTCGCAGGAAAGGGCGATCGCGCGCCGTCCAAGTGCCTCGATATCGCGCACGGTAGCTTTCGCTTCACTCTCGGAATGGTGATAATGCACAGCGATATCCCAACCCTTTTGCGCCAGGGCGAGCGCGATGGTGCGCCCGATGCGTTTGGCGGCCCCTGTAACAAGTGCAACTTTTTGGCAATTTGTGGTCATAGAGTGCTTGCGCCCCGGTAACGGGTCATTTCGTCGAAGATCACAATCCCTTCGGGGATTTCACTACAATAGCGATTATGCAACTGCAATTGCCTGAACCCTCTGCCGATGCAATCTCGGCATCGCGCGCGCTCCAAACCCTGATCGCCAATGATATTCGCCATAATTCGGGCTGGATTTCATTTGCGCGCTTCATGGAGCTTGCACTGTACGCGCCTAGTCTGGGCTATTACAGCGGTGGCGCTACAAAGATCGGCAAAGACGGTGATTTTACAACCGCACCGGAAATCACGCCGCTTTTTGGCCAGACTTTGGCGCATGTCGCCGCCGAATTGATGGGAAAAACCGCACCGCAGATCATTGAGTTCGGCGCGGGTACCGGCACGTTGGCACGCGATATCCTGACCGAGCTTGCGGCGATGAATGTACCGGTGCATCGATATTCAATCGTGGAATTATCCGGCGAATTGCGTGCGCGCCAGAAAAACGCGCTGCGCGGTTTTCCGCAAGTGACCTGGCTGGACCAGTTTCCCGCCGCCTTCTCAGGCGTGGTGATCGGCAATGAAGTGCTCGATGCAATGCCTGCGCACCTGGTCGTCAAGACGGGGCAGGGATGGAAAGAGCGCGGCATCGGGCTGGCGCCCAAGAAATTCGTCTATCGTGATCGGCCTTGCGAACCGTGGCTGATCGAACAGATTCCGCAAACCGAATTGCTGCCGGTCGGATATCTGACCGAAGTGCATCCGATTTCAATCAGCTTCATGAAATCGTTGGCGGAAATTATGTGTGCCGGCTATGAAAGCACCAGTCAGGGCGCCGCCGCGATTCTGATCGATTATGGTTTCCCTGCGCACGAGTATTATCTGGCGCAACGTTCGCAAGGCACGTTAATGTGCCACTATCGCCATCATGCGCACGATGATCCGCTCTACTTGCCGGGCCTGCAGGACATTACCGCGCATGTCGATTTCACGGCGATTGCGCGTACTGCGATCGAAGGTGGCCTGGACCTGTTGGGGTATATGAGCCAGGCGGCATTTTTGCTGGAAGCAGGCATCGGCGACTTATTGCTGCGTACGCTACCCACGGACCGGTTGCGCTACCTGCCGCAAGCCAATGCCGTGCAGAAGCTGACGTCTCCAGCCGAAATGGGTGAGCTGTTCAAGGTTCTGGTGGTTGGAAAAAACGTGCAGTTGCCGGCGAAGTTCGACCGTAGCGATCGCAGTCATCGGCTGTAAGGCCTCATAGAATTCTTTCGGAAACCCGGCCATGTTTCGTTGGTTCCTTACCATTTTTTTTGTGCTGATCATTTTTTCAGCGGCGTTGCCATGGCTGGAAAAATTAGGGGTCGGACGACTGCCGGGGGATGTGCGCTTCAAGATGTTCGGCAAAAGCATTTCCCTCCCGTTCGCGTCCACCATATTGTTATCGACTCTGGTGTTCCTGGTAGGGCGCTTGCTCTGACAAGTACACGCTGGTAAATTCCATGAAGCCGGTCCGGCGCGACAGACAGCGCCGCATGCTTTCCTAAAGGGCAATTCATGATCCGTTGGGTCGCAGTCATTTTTGTTGGATTGGTTGTTTTTTATGCGCTCTTGCCCGGCTTGGCGAAGCTCGGCGTCGGCCGCCTGCCTGGCGATATCCGATTCAAATTATTCGGCGCCATTCTTTGCCTGCCATTCGGATCAACGGTATTGTGGTCGGCTGTGGCGTTTTTAATTGCCGAAGTAGTCAAACGAACCTGCGTCTTTTGCTGATGCCGCCGATGGTTTGTTGAGGCAAGAAGAGGTCCGCCCGAGCGTCCGCTTTTTGCATGTCGACGTTCCGGGCGCCAAGCTGTCCGTCGGAGAGTGCCGACGATGGATATACTGGTGACCTTATCGACTGCTCCTTACCGTGTTTACTCGCCGGATACATGCCTCCAACTTTAGAAGAATTGCGCAATCGTTACGGCAGTCGTTACAAGTGGCTGGTGCTGCTGACAGTCATGATCGGCACAATGGCGTCGATCCTGTCGTCCACCATCGTCAACGTCGCTGTGCCCGACCTCAGCAGGCATTTCACGCTTGGACAGGAACGTGCTCAATGGGTGTCGGCCGCATTCATGCTGGCGATGACGTTGTCGATGTTGACGACGCCTTGGCTTCTGTTGCGTTACGGTTTGCGCCGCACCTATACCGGCGCGATTCTGGTGCTGCTGGCAGGCGGCGTAATCGGCGGGTTCAGCGTTAATTACCCGATGCTGTTGACGATGCGTGTGGTGGAAGGGCTGGCTGCCGGAATCCTGCAGCCCATTCCGGCGATCGTGATTCTGCGTTCCTTTGATGCCAATGAGCAGGGCAAGGCAATGGGCATTTTCGGATTCGGCGTGGTACTTGCGCCGGCGCTCGGCCCGAGTGTCGGCGGCATACTGGTAGAGCAGTTTGGCTGGCGCTCGATTTTTTTCGTGGTAGTACCTTTTTGTCTGGTGGTACTGCTGATGATAAGGCGTTTTCTTTCCGTGAACTCCCCGTTAATGGGTGATGCCAAGGCGCTGGACTGGAAGGGATTGCTGCTGGCAGGCGTATGCGCGGTCAGCCTGCTGAACGGGTTGGTGCATTTGCATGATGACGCGATGCAGGCGATCGGATTGCTTGCGCTGGGCTTGGCGTGCCTTGCTATTTTTGTTGTATATCAGTTGCGCGCGAAAGAACCGCTGATGAACATGAAACTGTTCGCCTATCGGCCGTTCGCGATGGGTGCGCTGGTTGCATTCATTTATGGAATGGGATTGTTCGGCTCGACTTATCTGTTCCCGATATATATGCAAATGGCATTGCAATATGCGCCATCCGACGCCGGCCTGGTTCTGTTGCCGGCCGGGATTGTGTTGGCATTCACGATTCCGGTTGCTGGTAAACTGGCGGACCGTTATCCGCCTTATATATTGGTGTCTTGCGGCCTCGGATTGCTGGCGTTGTCGTTCGCATTGATGGCGGTGGGAGCGACGGGCTCCAGTTACTCCATCTTGATTGCATGGGCAATCATCGGACGAATCGGCTTGGGGTTTGTCTTGCCGGCCTTGAGCTTGGGAGCAATGCGCGGCGTGGACATCGGTTTGATTCCGCAAGGCGCCAGCGCGATCAATTTTTTACGGCAGCTGGGCGGCGCTATCGGTGTGAGTCTTGTCGGAATCATCCTGGAGTGGCGATTGACCGTCTATCAATCCGGTTTGGAAGCATCGGGTAGCGGCAACATGACAGGAACAATCCGTGCATTCAATGAGACTTTTTTATTTGTCGCGGTGGTTTGTGCAAGCGCCATTTTTGCCGCCTGGCGGATGCGGGCCAAGCCGCTTGAATAGCGGTCAAGCCGCCGTATAAGCACGGCAGACTTCAACGCCTTGGCTTTTTGCCACCCGAAAACAAATTTTGAATTCGGGGAAATTGTTTGCCGCAAGAGAGGTCGTACCAGGAAGAACTGTTTTCGCTATTAGCCTTTCATCAAATCATTAACGTTTTTTGGGCTTCCCCAAAAAATGTGCAAATCCTCCGGGTTTTGCATTGATTGTTAATCCACCTGTTTTCTAATGCATACTTGACATCATGTCCGATACCCATGACCCTGACGCGTTAAAGCGCGTCGCTGCTGATATTGACGCAGTGCCTGTTGTTGATGCAGTACCTGTTATTGACGCGGCACCAGTTTCCAAGACGCCTGAAGTAAAGCGGCCCGATAACGGACCGTCGCGCTATCTTGAACCGAACGATACGCCATGGTCATTGACCTGGCGTGTATTGGCTGCACGATTCCAATCCTTGTCGGATCAAGTCGGCCGGCGCATCATGCAGCGCACCTTGAAGATCGGGGTTTCAGCGCGTATCTTTCATCCGGAATCCGGCGCCAGGGGATTGCGCAGCAAAACATTGCAATATCTGGAAGAGTCGATCGCACAGTGGGTTATGTCGCGCGACGTGCTGGTGTTCATGATTCCGACGGTGAATATCAATGGCTTATTACGGCCAAGTAATATCAGATTGCGTGATTACGCAAAACATCTTGATGGATTGGTACTGCAAGGCGGCGCCGATGTGTCGCCGCAATCCTACTCGGAAGCAGCCACTCGCCCGGAGTGGGCCGGCGATCGGACGCGTGATATGTACGAACTGGAACTGTTGCATGAATTTATCGAAGCGGGTAAGCCGGTGCTCGGCATTTGCCGCGGCTGCCAGTTGATTAATGTGGCTTTTGGCGGAACGCTTTATCAGGATATCGCCTCGGATGTACCGACCGCGATTGAGCACGTCAATGATTTGTACGACAACCATCGTCATGTAATTCATTTCCCCAAAGGATCTTCGCTTGGACCGCTGTTTGCGCCCCAGCCGGCGCCTTTGGTCAATTCAATCCACCATCAGGCGGTCAAGGATCTGGGTCGCGACCTGTCGATTGAAGCGATTTCCGGGGAAGACAATATTGTCGAGGCGATCCGTTATCGCAAAGCGCGTTTCGTGATGGGTCTGCAGTGGCATCCGGAATTTCATCATGCCGGAGGCAATGAATTACTCGACTGCACCCCGATTCTCGACCAGTTTCTGCGCGCGGCGCGCGAGACGCGGTTTTAGCAAGCGCGGCGCAACTGCCGCGAAGAATTCCCAAATCTCAATGCCGCCATGCAAAAATTGCATAAAGACAATTAATCATTTCATGTTTGGATGCAGACACATCGCGCCTGTGGCGGATGTGTCTGGCGAATCTGGGATCGTCGGAGCGCAAGGCATTATTCAAAAGTAGTCTCGCCTGTTATTGCATGTTCCAAAGGATCGGCTCCCCGCTGACGTATACGTCGATGTATGTCAAAACGTGTTCTCGGAGTACTTTTCGATTGACAAAGGTTCTCGGCTCAAATATAGTTTGGGGTTCCCTGCGGAGGGGTGGCCGAGTGGTTAATGGCAGCAGACTGTAAATCTGCCCTCTTACGAGTACGCTGGTTCGAATCCAGCCCCCTCCACCACAAAAAAGTGGAGTTTGCAGTGGAAAATGATGTTGTGTGGCTGAGGTGGTCGCCCTTGCGGGTGTAGCTCAATGGTAGAGCTGAAGCCTTCCAAGCTTATGACGAGGGTTCGATTCCCTTCACCCGCTCCAGTTTTTAAGTTGTACGTGCCGTAAGTAGTAAATAGGGCAGCGGACAGCAGGTATGCCCTTTTAGCTCAGTGGTAGAGCACTCCCTTGGTAAGGGAGAGGCCACGTGTTCAATCCACGTAAAGGGCACCAGATTTTTTAGTATTGGTATTTCCGAAATACAGTCGGGCGCGTGCCTGGACATTCTCATCAAATCGTTAGGAGTCTAAGATGGCAAAAGGCAAGTTTGAGCGGACCAAGCCGCACGTGAATGTGGGCACGATTGGTCACGTCGACCATGGCAAGACCACGCTGACGGCGGCAATCGCCACGGTGTTGTCCAAGAAATTCGGCGGCGAAGCCAAGGCGTAC
>Ga0156087_1095_pt2 | contig 18521 bp, 13 predicted proteins | sample RifCSPlowO2_02_FD_107740 | JGI IMG/M metagenome (GOLD analysis project Ga0156087, IMG submission 107740) | Burkholderiales bacterium RIFCSPLOWO2_02_FULL_57_36 | reverse complement strand
TTTCTTGGACAACACCGTGGCGATTGCCGCCGTCAGCGTGGTCTTGCCATGGTCGACGTGGCCAATCGTGCCCACATTCACGTGCGGCTTGGTCCGCTCAAACTTGCCTTTTGCCATTTTATTCTTCCTTCAAAAAGAACGATTTTTATCTATGAATTCAAAGACTCGCTCCATCGGAGCGAGTAACTCAATTACTTGTTCTTGGAGTTGATGATTGCTTCAGTGACGTTTTTCGGTGCTTCGGCGTAGTGCTTGAATTCCATCGTGTAAGTTGCACGGCCTTGCGTTGCGGAACGCAACGAGGTCGAGTAACCGAACATTTCAGACAGAGGCACTTCAGCCTTGATGATTTTGCCGCCGCCGCCTGCGATTTCATCCATACCCTGAACCATGCCGCGACGGGAAGACAAATCACCCATGACCGTACCAGCATAATCCTCTGGGGTTTCGACTTCAACCGCCATCATTGGCTCCAGAATCACCGGACTCGCCTTGCGGCAGCCATCCTTGAATGCCATCGATGCGGCCATGCGGAATGCATTTTCGTTCGAGTCCACGTCATGGTATGAACCGAAGAACAACGTGACCTTGACGTCGACAACCGGATACCCAGCCATCACACCGGAGGTCAATGTCTCCCTGACACCCTTTTCCACTGCGGGAATGTATTCGCGCGGAACTGTACCACCCTTGATCGCATCAACGAATTCGAAACCTTTGCCCGGCTCTTGCGGCTCGATTTTCAAAACCACGTGACCATATTGACCGCGGCCGCCGGATTGCTTGACGAATTTGCCTTCAATCTCTTCGCAGGTCTTGCGAATCGTTTCGCGATAAGCAACTTGCGGCTTGCCGACGGTTGCCTCGACATTGAATTCACGACGCATACGATCGACGATAATTTCAAGGTGCAATTCGCCCATACCGGCAATAATCGTTTGACCGGATTCTTCATCGGTACGCACGCGGAACGATGGATCTTCTTGTGCGAGACGATTCAATGCCAAGCCCATTTTTTCCTGATCCTGCTTGGTTTTTGGCTCGACTGCCTGCGAAATCACCGGCTCAGGGAACACCATGCGCTCCAGCGTAATGATGGCACTTGGATCGCACAAGGTTTCGCCCGTCGTTGCTTCCTTCAAGCCAACCGCTGCAGCGATGTCGCCCGCGCGCACTTCCTTGATTTCTTCGCGCTGATTGGCATGCATCTGCAAAATACGGCCGACACGCTCCTTTTTACCTTTGACCGGGTTGTAAACCGTATCGCCGGAGTTGATCATGCCGGAGTAGACGCGGAAGAAAATCAATTGGCCGACGAACGGGTCGGTCATGATCTTGAACGCCAACGCCGAAAACTTTTCAGCATCATCGGCCTTGCGCTCGACAGGCTCGTCATCTTCATCCAGGCCTTTGACAGGCGGAATATCGATCGGCGACGGCAGGTATTCAATGACGCCGTCAAGCATCGCCTGCACGCCTTTGTTCTTGAACGCGGTTCCGCACATCATCGGAACGATTTCACTGGCGATCGTACGCTGGCGTAGCGCGGCCTTGATTTCAGCTTCCGTCAGGTCGCCTTCCTCAAGATATTTGTTCATCAATTCTTCGGTGGCTTCAGCGGCGGCCTCGACCATTTTTTCTCGCCACTCCTTGGCTTGCTCGACGAGCTCGGCGGGAATATCACGGTAGTCGAATTTCATGCCTTGCGACGCATCGTCCCAGTAGATCGCCTTCATCTTGACCAGATCGACCACGCCCAGAAAATTCTCTTCGGCACCGATCGGAATCTGAAGCGGAATTGGGTTCGCCTTCAGACGCGCGCGCATCTGCTCGTACACCTTGAAAAAATTCGCGCCGGTACGGTCCATCTTGTTAACGAATGCCAACCGTGGAACCTTGTATTTGTTGGCCTGACGCCATACGGTTTCCGACTGGGGCTGCACGCCGCCAACCGCGCAATAAACCATGCACGCGCCATCCAGTACGCGCATCGAGCGCTCTACTTCAATGGTGAAGTCAACGTGACCCGGCGTATCAATGATGTTGATGTGATGCTCAGGGAAGTTATTGGCCATCCCCTTCCAGAAACAGGTGGTTGCCGCGGAAGTGATCGTGATGCCGCGCTCCTGCTCCTGCTCCATCCAGTCCATGGTGGCCGCGCCGTCATGCACCTCACCGATTTTGTGATTGACACCGGTGTAAAACAGCACACGCTCGGTTGTCGTGGTTTTGCCAGCATCGATGTGAGCCGAAATTCCAATGTTGCGATAACGCTCAATGGGGGTCTTGCGAGCCATGATTAATCCTAAATCTTTTTAATGTACAAAACCGAGCGCCATTTTCTCGAAAATGTGCCCGGCCTCGAACAAATTACACATGCGAATGGTCGCCCGCATACACGGAACGCGACCGCTCAATCCATTAGAAGCGGAAGTGCGAGAACGCCTTGTTCGCTTCCGCCATGCGATGCACTTCATCGCGCTTCTTCATTGCACCGCCGCGGCTTTCAGCAGCTTCCAGCAACTCACCGCCAAGACGCTGCGGCATCGATTTTTCGCTGCGCTTGTTGGCGGCTTCACGCAACCAGCGCATCGACAACGCCATACGACGGACCGGACGCACTTCAACCGGCACCTGATAGTTCGCACCGCCGACACGGCGCGATTTAACTTCGACCATCGGCTTGCAGTTATTGATTGCAGCAACGAACACTTCGAGCGGATCTTTACCAGACTTGGCCTGGATATGCTCAAACGCACCGTAGATGATGTTCTCGGCGACCGATTTTTTGCCGGACAGCATCAAGACGTTGACGAATTTGGCGACATCAACATTACCAAATTTCGGATCCGGCAGAATGTCCCGCTTGGGGACTTCACGACGACGTGGCATTTCAATTCCTTTCAATCTTCAGTTGAGCGCACAGCACTTGGTTTGCGCACTCGCGGATGGCCATCATGACCAACCACTTACTCGGCCCATTGGAGGCCGACTCTCATTCCACCCGACTGCTGCGGAAACCTTTTATTATTTCTTGCCTGCTTTGGCGCGTTTCGCACCGTACTTCGAACGCGCCTGCTTGCGGTCTTTTACGCCCTGAGTATCCAATGCGCCGCGCACCATGTGATAACGCACACCCGGCAAGTCTTTCACACGACCGCCGCGCAACAACACGACGCTATGCTCTTGCAAGTTGTGGCCCTCGCCGCCGATATACGAAATGACTTCGAAACCGTTGGTCAGTCGTACTTTGGCGACCTTACGCAGCGCCGAGTTCGGCTTCTTCGGGGTCGTGGTGTAGACGCGGGTACATACGCCGCGTTTTTGCGGGCTGTTTTCCAGCGCCGGCGATTTGCTCTTGACGCGCACGGAAACGCGCGGCTGGCGAATCAATTGATTGATGGTTGGCATCGGTATAAATCCAACAAAATAACGACATTAATAATACAAGCCCGAAATCGATTGCCCGGGGACTAAACAAGATCATTTTGCGCACGGAATGCGCAGTTCGAATTGACTATAGGGAAAAGCGTCGCAGGAAGCAGAATGATGCAGACCAAAGAACGCTTAAGCCCGAAAGAGCTTAAATTCGAGAACTCGCGAGTATATCCCTCCGAAGACACTCAGTCAACTGGGATAGCAGAATAACTCCTTTGCCGCCACCCGGGTGGCCATGCCGGCCGGTTTCGGATTTCGGCCTGCATACGGCGCCAGATTGCGGACCCTATCGAGATCGTGATTGTATTGCCATTCGAATTAACTGATTTCCGAGTTCACTTATCGTCTATTGTGCACGGCACACAGGAAGAAAGTATGCGCTTACTCTGACGGTATGTGGCTCATTGTCGGATCTGTTGATGTGTCGCCGACTACGCCTATTTACTGAGCTGTATTAGGCAAGTAAAAGTTATTCCGCGATAATTGCCGTTGTTCATTTTTCTTTGATCGAGCACATGTCCGTATTGTTTCGCCCAGCCAATTTTTTTGTGTTGACGAGCTATTTGATCTTGTCCGCTGTGCCATTCATTTCCGTGTTTTTCGGCAGCAACGGTGGCCGTTCAGTCCCCATAGCAGGAATGGCCATCGTGGCATGGGTCGCGGTTTGGGCCATATTCAAACGACCGGCCTGGTTCCATTGGTTGCTGCTGCCGGCATTTATCACCTTGCCGATCGAACTGTATCTCCATGTTTATTATGGCCAAGGTATCTCAACCCATCACTTAGGCATCATCGTCGAGACTAGCCCAAAGGAGGCGTTGGATTTTTTGGGCGATAAAATCTGGCTGCTGTTAGCGCTTATCTTGGCGATTGCGGCGTGGTTCTGCCTATCGTGGAAAGCGGCGATTGATACACGGGATCTGGACTGGACCGATCGATCGCGCTGGCTGGCTATAGGTTTATTGACTGCCGCGTTTTTGTTATGGCTGTACGATCGAGCCGTTTCGGCACAAATAGCCGGTTCAAGCACAACAAAAGAAATGGCGGCTGGCGGCAGGACATCAAACCAGGACGGTGCCTGGGTGCGCCTTCCGCGATTGCCGCGGTGGGCAAATGTACCCTTGGATACCAAGGCCTTCGCCGGAACATGGCCGTTTGGGTTGATAGTACAGGGCCAGGAATTCTGGAAGGAACGCGTTTATTTGTCCAGCTTGAAAGAGAAGAGCAGTCAGTTCAAATTTGGAGCGCACCAAGCGAATCAGACAAATTTTCCGCAAACACTGGTCATGGTTATCGGTGAATCGTCTCGGTATGACCGATGGAGCGTGAATGGTTACGGACGTGAAACCAATCCCTTGCTTCGGGCGGAGCCGAATCTGGTCAGTTTGCAGGATGTCATTACAGCGGTATCGGCCACAAGGCTATCGGTCCCCGTGCTAATGTCCCGCAAGCCGGCCATGCAGAGCCTGGAAGCCGGGTTTTCCGAAAAATCTTTTTTGACCGCATTCAAGGAAGCCGGATTCAAGACCTACTGGTTATCGAATCAAATGTCGTTCGGCAAATTTGATACGCCTGTCTCGGTATTTGCCAATGAGGCCGAGGTGACTCAGTTTGTTAATCTGGGAGGATTTACCGGTGAATCGAATTACGATGACGTACTCTTGGATCCGCTTAAAAATGCAATCGCGGATAGTGCGCCAAAAAAGCTAATCGTACTTCACACCCTCGGCAATCACTGGAATTATAGCCATCGTTACCCGGAAGAGTTCGATAAATGGCAGCCATCGTTGCGCGGCTTGTCCAATCCTGCGCATACCGACTTGAGACTCAAAGAGCAGCTTAACAATAGCTATGACAACTCCATTCTGTACACCGATTGGTTTTTGGCACAAGTCATCGGTAGGCTAAAGTCTTCAGGACAATTGGCTTCGATGATGTACATCTCGGATCATGGGCAATCCCTGTATGACGGAAGTTGCCGATTGGCTTTTCATGGGCATAACACGCAATATGATTTTCATGTGCCGGCACTTGTCTGGTATTCCGACTTGTACAAGTCGGTCTATCCGGAAAAGGTCAAGCAACTGCAACGCCACAAGCGCTCAAGACTCGCGACGGAGAATATTTTCCACTCATTGCTGGATATGGCCGATGTCCGTTACGGCACCGAACAACTGGAGCGAAGTTTGTTCCACAAAAAATTCAAGCAACATAAGCGCTACGTCGATAGCTATGGCTGGACCGACTATGACAACGCAACATTCAAAGGCGATTGCCGCGAGGTGATCGGCAAAAGCAAGCCCTTGCCGCGAGCACGTTGAGCTGAAGGCGGGCCGCCATTAACGAGCAACCCAAACCGGCATTGTTCAATGCGGGATGATCGTTTCGCCCCCAAAAAAAACGGCCTCCGAAGATTTAACTTCGGAGGCCGTTTTGTACAACTAAGAACTTTTGGAATTACGCTTCGCTATCCGGGGTTCCGGTAGTCTCCGCTATTTCCTTTTCCAGTTCCGCCGCACGTGCCGCCCGCTCGGATTGCAGCAGAGCGGTACGCTCCTCCGCTTCCCACGATTCTTTTTCCTTGCGAGCGCGGTGGAATGCGAGACCGGTGCCGGCTGGAATCAAGCGCCCAACGATGACGTTTTCCTTCAATCCACGCAAACCATCGCGCTTGCCCATGATCGCAGCTTCGGTCAGGACACGCGTGGTTTCCTGGAACGATGCGGCAGAGATGAACGAGTCGGTCGACAGCGAGGCCTTGGTGATGCCGAGCAATACGTTGTCGTACGTCGCCGGAATCTTGCCTTGAGCAATGACGCGATCGTTCTCATCCAACAATTCGGAGCGCTCGACTTGCTCACCCACGATGTAATTGGCTTCACCCGGATCGACAATCTGGACGCGGCGCAGCATTTGCCGCACGATCACTTCGATGTGCTTGTCGTTGATCTTCACGCCTTGCAAGCGGTACACGTCTTGCACTTCATCGACGATGTAACGCGCCAGCGCTTCGATACCCAGCAGTCGCAGGATGTCTTGAGGATCGGCCGGGCCGTCCACAATCATCTCACCCTTGTTGACCACCTGGCCGTCATGCACCAGCACTTGCTTGTCCTTGGTAATCAGGAACTCGTGCTTGTTGCCATCCATGTCGGTGATTTCCAGGCGCTGCTTGCCCTTGGTTTCCTTACCGAACGCCACGGTACCGGTAACTTCCGCAAGCATACCGGCGTCTTTCGGCGAACGCGCCTCGAACAACTCGGCTACACGCGGCAGACCACCGGTAATATCACGCGTTTTCTGCGATTCCGTCGGAATACGCGCCAACACTTCACCGACCGATACTTGCTGGCCGTCTTTCACGGTGATCAGTGCGCCAACCTGGAAGCCGATGGTCACCGCATGTTCGGTGCCTGCGATTTTTACTTCCTCGCCTTGTTCGTTCAACAGTTTGACCTGCGGACGCACAGTTTTGGTCACAGAGCCGCGACGTTTTGCATCGATCACCACCAAGGTCGACAGTCCGGTAACTTCATCGACCTGACGCGCGACAGTAGAACCTTCTTCGACATTCTCGAATTTCACGGTACCGGTGTATTCGGTAATGATCGGACGTGTCAGCGGATCCCATGTCGCCAGGGCGGTACCGGCCTTGATGGCCATGCCGTCCTTGACTATCAATGTCGCACCGTAAGGTACTTTATGACGCTCGCGCTCGCGGCCATGGTCGTCGGTAATCAGCACTTCGCCGGAACGGGAAATGACGATCTGACCGCCCTTGCCGTTGGTAACGTAACGCATCGTCGCGGTAAAGCGCACGGTGCCGTTCGATTTGGCTTCAACCGACGATGCCACTGCCGCACGGGATGCCGCACCACCGATGTGGAAGGTACGCATCGTCAACTGGGTGCCCGGCTCGCCGATTGACTGCGCAGCGATCACGCCAACTGCTTCACCGGAGTTCACCATCGAACCGCGGCCCAAGTCACGGCCGTAACACATGGCGCACAAACCATAGCGGGTGTCGCAAGTCAGCGGCGTACGCACCTTGACTTCATCGATGCCCAGGCGTTCGATTTCCTCGACTGAATCTTCATCGAGCAAGGTGCCAGCCTCATACAACGTGGCTTGCGTATCCGGATTGATGATGTCGTTGGCCGCCACGCGACCGAGGATACGATCACGCAAGGCTTCAATCACTTCACCGCCCTCGACCAGCGCTTTCATCGATGCGCCGTTCGCTGTGCCGCAATCATCCTCGATTACAACCAGATCCTGCGTTACGTCGACCAGACGGCGAGTCAGGTAACCGGAGTTTGCAGTCTTCAATGCGGTATCGGCCAGACCTTTACGAGCGCCGTGAGTCGAAATAAAGTACTGCAACACGTTCAAGCCTTCGCGGAAGTTCGCGGTAATCGGCGTCTCGATGATCGAGCCATCCGGCTTGGCCATCAAGCCGCGCATACCTGCCAACTGACGAATCTGTGCTGCGGAACCACGCGCACCGGAATCGGCCATCATGTAGATGGCGTTGAACGACTCCTGCGTACCCTTGGTGCCGTCACGCCTGATGACGTCCTCTACCTTCAACTGCTCCATCATCGCCTTGCCGACTTCATCGCCGGCCTTGCCCCAGATATCCACCACTTTGTTGTAGCGTTCGCCGGCAGTTACCAGACCTGACGAATATTGTTTTTCAATCTGTTTTACTTCCTGCTCGGCCTCGGCAATCAGCGTTACTTTTTGCGGCGGAACCAGCATGTCGTCCACGCAGATCGAAATACCGGCACGGGTTGCGAGGCGGAAGCCCGACTGCATCAACTGGTCGGCGAACACGACGGTTGCGCGCAAACCGCACTTGCGGAAAGACGTGTTGATCAGCTTCGAAATTTCCTTCTTTTTCAGCGCGCGGTTCAGCACGGTGAATGGCAATCCCTTCGGCAGGATCTCCGACAGGATTGCGCGGCCAACCGTGGTTTCGTAACGCTTGATCGTCTTCACGAACTCGCCGGTTTCCAGATCCTTCGGGAATTCGGTGATGCGCACGGTAACGCGGCTGGTCAGTTCAACTTCCTTGTTGTCGTAGGCACGGATGACTTCCGACACGTCCGGGAACATCATGCCCTCGTTCTTGCCGTTGATCTTTTCGCGGGTGGCATAGTACAGGCCAAGCACGATATCCTGCGACGGCACGATCGATGGTTCGCCGTTGGACGGGAACAGGATGTTGTTGGAGGCCAGCATCAGAGTGCGAGCTTCCATCTGCGCCTCGACCGACAGCGGCACGTGCACAGCCATCTGGTCGCCGTCGAAGTCGGCGTTGAATGCGGCGCAAACCAGCGGATGCAGCTGAATCGCCTTGCCTTCAATCAGTACCGGCTCAAACGCCTGGATACCAAGACGGTGCAAGGTCGGCGCACGGTTCAACATGACCGGATGTTCGCGGATCACGTCTTCCAGGATGTCCCAGACCACCGGCTCTTGAATCTCGACCAGTTTCTTGGCCGCCTTGATGGTAGTCGCCAGACCCATCAATTCGAGCTTGTTGAAAATGAAGGGCTTGAACAATTCCAGCGCCATCAATTTCGGCAAGCCGCATTGATGCAATTTCAGCTGCGGACCGACTACGATCACCGAACGGCCCGAGTAGTCGACGCGCTTGCCCAGCAAGTTTTGACGGAAACGGCCGCCCTTGCCCTTGATCATTTCTGCCAGCGATTTCAGTGGGCGCTTGTTGGCGCCGGTCATCGCTTTACCGCGACGGCCGTTGTCCAGCAGCGAATCGACCGCTTCCTGCAGCATCCGCTTTTCGTTACGCGTAATGATTTCCGGCGCGCGCAATTCCATCAAGCGCTTCAAGCGATTGTTACGGTTGATGACGCGGCGATACAGATCATTCAGGTCGGAGGTCGCAAAACGGCCGCCGTCCAGCGGCACCAGCGGACGCAACTCCGGCGGCAGCACCGGCAGCACTTCCATGATCATCCAGTCCGGCTTGATGCCCGAACGCTGGAATGCCTCAAGTACTTTCAGGCGCTTTGCATATTTCTTGATCTTGGCTTCGGACTTCGACTCTTTCAATTCGACGCGCAGCATCTCTGCATCGCGATCGATGTCAATCGAGCGCAGCAGTTCACGGATGCCTTCGGCGCCCATGAATGCGGTAAAGTCGTCGCCGAATTCCTCATACTTGGCGGCGTAGTCGTCTTCCGACATGATCTGACACTTCTTCAGCGGCGTCATGCCCGGATCGGTCACGACGTAGGCTTCGAAGTACAGCACGCGTTCGATATCGCGCAGCGTCATATCGAGCACCATGCCCAGACGCGACGGCAGCGACTTCAAGAACCAGATGTGCGCAGTCGGCGACGCCAGTTCGATGTGGCCCATGCGCTCGCGGCGCACCTTGGCCAGCGTGACTTCGACGCCGCACTTTTCGCAGATGACGCCGCGGTGCTTCAGGCGCTTGTACTTGCCGCACAGGCACTCATAGTCCTTGATCGGCCCGAAGATCTTGGCGCAGAACAAACCGTCGCGCTCGGGCTTGAAGGTACGGTAGTTGATGGTTTCCGGCTTTTTGACTTCGCCGTAGGACCACGAACGGATTTTTTCGGGCGACGCGAGGCCAATCTTGATCGCGTCGAATTGTTCATTTTGCTGAACTTGCTTGAATAGATCGAGCAGTGCTTTCATGTATCACTCCAGGTTGGCGTGAAAAAACGCTTGATGTATGACGCGGAAGGCGCCGGCCCGCTTGATGACCCTGTTCGCATCAGCGGGAGAGCCCTCTCTTTTGGAGAAGGTTCCGCTGATACCGGGCACGGGCCGGCGCTTCCAATACTGCCAATTTGCTGCTATTACTCTAAATCCTGCTGACGACCACTACTGTTTAGTCGCGTTCCAGATCGATGTCGATACCCAGCGAGCGGATTTCCTTCACCAATACGTTGAAGGATTCCGGCATGCCGGCATCGATGACGTGATCGCCCTTGACGAGATTTTCATACACCTTGGTACGTCCATTCACGTCGTCGGACTTGACCGTCAACATCTCTTGCAACACGTACGATGCACCGTAAGCTTCCAGCGCCCAGACTTCCATCTCACCGAAACGCTGACCGCCGAACTGCGCCTTGCCACCCAACGGTTGCTGGGTAACCAGCGAGTATGGACCGGTCGAACGGGCATGCATCTTGTCATCGACCAAGTGGTGCAGCTTGAGCACATGCATGTAACCGACGGTGACCGGACGCTCGAACGCCTCTCCGGTGCGACCGTCATACATCGTCACCTGATTCTTCGATGGCGTCATGCCGAGTTGCTTGGCGATATGATCGGGATAAGCCAGATCAAGCATCCGATGAATTTCGCTCTCATGCGCGCCGTCAAACACCGGCGTTGCGAACGGCACGCCGTGCTTCAGGTTATCCGCCAACTCCAGCACTTCGGTATCGGAGAAACTGTCGAGGTCTTCCTTCTTGCCCGATTCGTTGTAAATCGTCTTCAGGAATTTGCGCATTTCGATCGCTTTGGCTTGCGCCTTGAGCATCTCGCCAATACGCAGACCCAATCCTTTCGCGGCCCAACCCAAATGCACCTCAAGGACCTGACCGACGTTCATCCGCGACGGAACACCAAGCGGATTCAATACGATGTCAGCCGGCGTACCGTCAGCCATGTAAGGCATGTCTTCTACCGGGACGATGCGCGAAACCACACCCTTGTTACCGTGACGGCCGGCCATCTTGTCGCCAGGCTGCAGGCGGCGCTTCACAGCCAGATAGACCTTGACCATCTTTTGTACGCCCGGCGGCAATTCGTCGCCCTGGGTCAGCTTCTTGCGCTTCTCTTCAAAATTGAGATCGAACTGATGGCGCTTTTCTGCGATCGATTCCTTGATCGCTTCCAGCGCACCGGCAGCGTCGTCATCCGCTGGCCGGATGTCGAACCAATGGTACTTATCGAGATCGGCCAGATATTCCTGGGTAATCTTTGCGCCTTTCGCCAGCTTTTTGGGTCCGCCGTTGACGACTTTTCCGATCAGCATTTTTTCCAGACGCTGGAATGCATCGCCTTCAACAATGCGCAACTGATCATTCAAATCGAGGCGATAACGCTTCAGCTCATCGTCGATAATCTGTTGAGCGCGCTTGTCGCGGGCAATACCTTCCCGGGTAAACACTTGCACATCGATCACGGTGCCAACCATGCCGGACGGCACGCGCAACGATGTGTCTTTCACGTCTGATGCTTTTTCGCCGAAAATCGCGCGCAGCAGCTTCTCTTCCGGCGTCAATTGCGTCTCACCTTTTGGTGTGACCTTGCCGACCAGCGTATCGCCTGCTTGAACTTCCGCTCCGATATAGACGATGCCGGATTCATCCAGGCGAGCCAGCTGGTTTTCCGCCAGATTGGAAATGTCACGGGTAATTTCTTCCGCACCCAGCTTGGTATCGCGCGCAACTACCGACAACTCTTCGATATGAATCGAGGTGTAGCGATCGTCGGCAACCACCTTCTCGGAAATCAGGATCGAATCCTCGAAGTTGTAGCCGTTCCACGGCATGAACGCGACCAACATGTTCTGACCCAGCGCAAGTTCACCCAGATCAGTCGATGCGCCATCGGCGATCACGTCAAATTTCGCGACACGATCACCGACCTTGACGATCGGACGCTGGTTGATATTGGTATTCTGGTTGGAACGTGTGTACTTGATCAGGTTGTAGATATCGACACCGACTTCACCGGCTGCCGCTTCATCGTCATTGACCCGAATCACGATACGTCCCGCATCGATGTAATCCACGATGCCGCCGCGCAGTGCCTGCACCGTAGTGCCGGAGTCGACGGCGACGGTACGTTCGATACCCGTGCCGACCAGCGCTTTTTCAGGGCGCAGGCAAGGTACTGCCTGGCGCTGCATGTTGGCGCCCATCAAGGCGCGGTTCGCATCGTCATGCTCAAGGAACGGAATCAGCGAAGCTGCGACCGACACGATCTGGCCTGGGGCAACGTCCATGTACTGAACGCGTTCCGGCGATACCAGAATCGTCTCGCCGGCCTGGCGGGCTGATACCAATTCGTCGGACAATTTGCCGGACTCATCGATCGTCGCGTTTGCCTGCGCAATGATGTAACGGCCTTCTTCGATTGCAGACAGATAATCAATTTGAGACGTGATCTTGCTGCCGTCCACTTTACGGTACGGCGTTTCCAGGAAGCCGTATTCATTCAAACGCGCATACAACGCGAGCGAATTGATCAAGCCGATGTTCGGACCTTCCGGTGTTTCGATCGGGCAGACGCGGCCGTAGTGGGTCGGATGCACGTCGCGCACTTCGAAGCCGGCACGCTCGCGGGTCAAACCGCCCGGGCCAAGGGCCGATACGCGGCGCTTGTGGGTGATTTCCGAAAGCGGATTGGTTTGGTCCATGAACTGCGACAGTTGCGACGAACCGAAGAACTCGCGGATCGCTGCCGAAATCGGCTTGGAATTGATCAGGTCGTGCGGCATCAAATTATCCGCTTCGGCTTGACCAAGGCGTTCCTTGACCGCACGCTCGACACGCACCAGGCCGGCACGGAACTGGTTCTCGGCCAGTTCGCCGACGCAACGCACGCGACGATTTCCGAGATGGTCGATATCATCGACTTCGCCGCGGCCATTGCGCAGCTCTACCAGGATCTTGATGACGGACAGCACGTCTTCGTTGGACAACGTCATTGCGCCGGTCAGTTCTTCGCGGCCAATGCGTCGATTGAATTTCATGCGGCCAACAGCCGACAAATCGTAGCGGTCTTCGTTATAGAACAAACCGTTGAACAAGGCTTCAACCGAATCTTCGGTCGGCGGCTCGCCTGGGCGCATCATGCGATAGATGGCTACCTTGGCCGCCATTTGATCGGCCGTGTCGTCCATACGCAGGGTTTGCGAAATATAAGCGCCCTGATCCAAGTCGTTTGTATACAGAGTCTGAATACCGGCCACATTCGCTTCACGCAAACGACCGAGCAATTCCTCGGTCAATTCATCGTTGGCAATGGCAATCACTTCACCGGTTTCGGAGTCGACAATGTTTTTCGCCAGCAAACGGCCAAGCAAGTAGTCTTCAGGCACAGAGATGTGCTTGATTCCCGCAGCCTCGATGTCACGCACATGCTTGGAGTTGATTCGCTTGTCTTTTGTAACCAGTGACTTGCCCGACTTGTCGGTGATGTCGAAGCGCGCCACTTCGCCGCGCAGACGTTCAGCAACGAATTCCATTTCCGCGCCTTCGGAGCGCAAAGTGAAATTGTCGAACACGAAGAAATTCGCGAGGATCTGCTCCACCGTCATGCCGATGGCTTTGAGTAAAATCGTGACCGGCATCTTGCGGCGGCGATCAACGCGGAAGAACAGGATATCTTTCGGATCGAATTCAAAATCAAGCCATGAGCCGCGATACGGAATAATCCGTGCAGAGAACAGCAGCTTGCCCGATGAATGCGTCTTGCCGCGATCGTGTTCGAAAAACACGCCCGGCGAACGATGCAACTGCGAAACGATCACGCGCTCGGTTCCATTGATCACGAACGAGCCGGTGCTGGTCATGAGCGGCAATTCGCCCATATACACTTCCTGCTCCTTCATTTCCTTGACAACCGGCTTGGTCGGGGACTCCTTGTCCAGAATCACCAGACGCACCTTGGCGCGCAACGGCGACGCAAAGGTCAATCCGCGCTGCTGGCATTCCTTGACGTCAAAAGGCGGATCTCCCAATACATACGACAGAAATTCGAGTCGCGCAAAACCATTGTGCGATACGATTGGAAAAATGGACGTGAAGGCAGATTGCAAGCCTTCGTTTTTGCGTTGGGATGCTACTTTATCCGCTTGCAAAAACCCCAGATATGATTCAAGCTGAGTTGCCAGCAGGAATGGAACTTGATGAGCGTTAGCGCGCTTTGCGAATGACTTGCGAATGCGCTTTTTCTCGGTAAATGAATAGTGCATGGACACTCCGTGAGTGACAGGAAGGATGGAGAATTCAGGCTTCGATGCGGATTTTCAAGCTACTTAAATCTGCGAAACCTCAAGTCTCACCCCTTCAAATCTGATTAAATTGCGTTTGGCCAGAATAACTAAATAGTCAAGCCTGCAACAGTCCGGCCGAAATTCGAAAACGACAAAGGAGCCAAAGCCGAACCTTCCTTTTGAGAAGATTCTGCACTTTGACTCCGGCGCTGGCTAATATGCGCTGGCAAGTCGAAATTACTTGATTTCGGCTTTCGCGCCAGCGTCTTCCAGCTTTTTCTTTGCTGCTTCCGCATCTGCCTTGGCAACACCTTCTTTAACTGGCTTCGGAGCACCGTCAACCAGATCTTTTGCTTCTTTCAGACCCAAGCCGGTGATCTCGCGAACTGCCTTGATCACGCCGACTTTGTTGGCGCCGAAATCGGTCAACGTTACGGTAAATTCAGTTTGCTCTTCAACAGCTGCTGCAGCACCGCCGCCAGCCGGGCCGGCCATCGACATTGCAGCTGCGGATACGCCAAATTTCTCTTCGAATGCCTTGACCAGGTCGTTCAAGTCCATTACGGACATCGCGCCTACGGCTTCAAGGATGTCGTCTTTGCTAATTGCCATTTAAAACTCCTAAATTGATTCGATAATTACATCTGATCGGTACTGACGCAAAAAAACGTAGCAGCAGTCTTGCAAAATAATTCGCCAGACTATGCGGCTTCGCCTTCTTTTTTCGCTGCAAGAGCAGCAAGTGCGCGAGCAAATCCGGAAACCGGCGCCTGCATGATTCCCAACAACTGGGAAATCAGGACTTCACGGGTCGGAATACTGGCCAACGCAGAAACTCCCGCTTTATCAAGCGATTTTCCTGCGTAATTGCCTGCCTTGATAACCAGTTTGTCGTTGGTTTTAGCAAATTCACTAATGACTTTTGCTGCAGCAACGGCATCCTCGGAGATCGAATAGATCAACGGGCCGGTCATTTCAGAGGCGAGGCCAGAAAACGCGGTCCCCTCGACAGCGCGACGAGCAAGCGTATTTTTCAATACGCGCAAGTACACTCCCTGGGAACGCGCTTTGGCGCGCAGTTGCGTCAAGTGACCAACCTGGATGCCACGATATTCGGCCACGACGATCGTCTGCGCTAATGCAACCTTGGCAGCGACTTCGGCGACTACGGCCTTTTTGTCATTCAGATTGAGACCCACGGTCAACCTCCAAAAATGATGCTCGGTTAAAACGCAACCATGTGGCTGCTTACCTTGCATCGGTTCGAACACGGCGTCCGAAGTTCAGGAGTTCAGTGCTGGCACGATACCAAATAAATGCCCAGCCTCGAGACTACAAAACTTGTTCGGGTTCACCATCTGCGCTGGGTGTCGAATACTTGCATATTCAACGTTTTAACTTTGCACACAAGCTTCATGCGCGCCGCCCAACGGTCTTTGATTGTCTGGACCTTCTTCCACATTGCGAATCCGGTCCAGCCCAAAGATGCGCCCGACACCTTGCGAAACGGCATCGGGACTTAATTTAAATCATTATGCCGACAGCGTTCCCTGGTCGACGCGAACGCCCGCACCCATGGTCGACGACAGCGATACCTTGCGCAGGTATACACCTTTGCTGGTTGCCGGCTTGGCCTTGGTCAACGCATCAATCAATGCCACCAGATTCGACTTGAGCTCCGCATCGCTGAACGACTTACGTCCGATCGTTGCGTGGATGATGCCCGCCTTGTCGGTCCGGTATTGCACCTGACCAGCTTTTGCATTCTTGACTGCGGTTGCCACGTCCGGCGTCACAGTACCAACCTTCGGATTCGGCATCAATCCGCGCGGCCCGAGGATTTGACCCAAAGTACCGACAATACGCATGGTATCCGGCGAAGCGATCACGATATCGAATGGCATGTCGCCACCCTTGATCCGCTCGGCAAGGTCTTCCATGCCAACGATATCGGCGCCTGCGGCTTTCGCTTGCTCAGCCTTTTCGCCGGTCGCAAATACTGCAACCCGCACACTCTTGCCGGTACCGGCCGGCAGAACCACGGAGCCACGCACCACTTGATCGGATTTTTTCGCATCCACACCGAGTTGAACCGATACATCAATCGACTCATTGAACTTGGCTGTTGCACATTCCTTGATCAACGCGACTGCGTTATCGAATGGATATGCCTTGGTGCGATCGATTTTGCCCTTGATCGCTTTAACGCGTTTGGATAACTTAGCCATTACAGACCCTCCACCGTGATGCCCATGGAACGAGCAGATCCGGCGATGGTACGCACGGCTGCATCCATGTCAGCGGCCGTCAAATCCGACCGCTTGGTTGTTGCGATTTCTTCCGCTTGCTGACGGGTGATCTTGCCGACCTTGTCGGTATGCGGCTTCGGCGAACCCTTGGTGATACCGGCAGCCTTCTTGATCAGGAACGTGGCAGGCGGCGTCTTCATCACAAAAGTGAAAGACTTGTCTGCGAACGCGGTGATCACGACCGGAATCGGCATGCCAGGCTCAACGCCTTGCGTTTGCGCATTGAACGCCTTGCAGAATTCCATGATGTTCAGGCCGCGCTGACCCAATGCCGGGCCGATCGGTGGTGATGGGTTTGCCTTACCAGCTGGCACTTGCAGCTTGATAAAGCCAATGATTTTCTTTGCCATGATGGCTCCTACGTTGGTTGAGTGGTAGCGCCGGTTCGGATACTTCTAAAACCTAATACGGCTCCTCTGTTTGCATCTCAATGGATTCCACTCTGACTTCTCGTGACGCTCCAAAGGGCGCTTATGACAATACGGCCACACCGGAAAGGCTTAGGCTTTTTCAACCTGTCCAAATTCCAGCTCGACTGGCGTGGCACGACCGAAGATCGTGACCGACACACGCACACGTGATTTTTCGTAATTGACTTCTTCGACATTGCCGTTGAAATCGGTGAATGGGCCATCCTTGATGCGCACCAGCTCACCCACTTCATAGAGCACTTTGGGCCGCGGCTTTTCAATGCCCTCTTGCATCTGCTGCATGATCTTGTCGACTTCATGCGGAGGAATCGGTGTCGGCTTGTTGGATTTGCCGCCGATAAAACCAGTGACCTTATTGGTGTTTTTCACCAAATGCCAAGTCTCATCGGTCATTTCCATTTCGACCAACACATATCCTGGAAAGAAGCGGCGCTCGGTAACCGATTTCTGGCCATTCTTGACTTCAATGACTTCTTCGGTCGGCACCAGAATCTGACCGAACTTGTCTTCCATGCCGGCGCGAGCAATACGTTCGGTGAGCGCGCGCTGCACGCTTTTTTCCATGCCGGAATAAGCATGCACCACATACCAGCGCTTGTTGCCACCAGAATGAGGGACAGCCGAGGCGCCAGGCGCACTGTCTTGCATGTTCTCGCTCATTATTGTTTCCAGCCCAGGATCAAGTCGTACAACAACACTTCCAGCAATTTATCGGTACCCCAAAGGAAGAGCGCCATGACCAAGACAAATGCGAACACGATACCGGTGATTTGCATTGCCTCTTTTCGGGTCGGCCAAACAACCTTTTTGGTTTCCTTGACCGCCTCTTTCGAAAAATTCAAAAAGGTCTGGCCGGACAAAGAAGTCCAAGCCAAGGCGATCGCAACCAGAATTCCCGCAAACAGTGCGCCAGCGCGCACGATGGTTGGCTGACCGACCAGGAAATAGAATCCGGCAACACCAGCAATGACCGCACAAACTGCCAAGGCAACTTTAACTTTGTCGCTTGACGTGGTGACGGTTTGTACAGGTTGATTAGACATACACTTTTACTTTCGGTGCCATAGTGTCGTACGTTGCAACCAGATGAATATGAAAGTACGATTTCCGCGCCTGACGCGACACAAAAACCCGGCCTTTATATTCAGCCCTCCAATTACTACACAAGACACCACCTGAATCGGTGGCAGGGGCGGAGGGCCTCGAACCCCCAACCTTCGGTTTTGGAGACCGACACTCTGCCAATTGAGCTACGCCCCTAAAAACACTTCACTCCAATCCTGCGTTGCGCACAACGCAGGAGAAGCCCCTGCTTAGTCCATAATT